>Ga0181579_10000755_pt1 | contig 26705 bp, 25 predicted proteins | sample 071ome_24_FD_132996 | JGI IMG/M metagenome (GOLD analysis project Ga0181579, IMG submission 132996) | Coastal salt marsh microbial communities from the Groves Creek Marsh, Skidaway Island, Georgia - 071402CT metaG (megahit assembly) | ecosystem: Environmental > Aquatic > Marine > Intertidal... | reverse complement strand
TAGATTCTGGGTCATACTAGCCGCCGAGGAGATCAATAACAAGCAGAACCGCGGAACTAGATGCTCCAGGATTAGCTATGTCACTTTTCGAACAGGCGCATTCCCTGCAAAAAGAGGGGGATCTCGCAGCAGCGATAGCAGCTTATCGGGCTTTACTGGAATCGGCCCAATGCGTGTTTCCACATAGCGCAGGTAGCGACACACTTTCCTTGCGGCAGGGATTAACTGGTACCGGACATGTCAATCTGGAAGACGGTGTATTGCGCGGTGTAGATGTAGCCAGTGTGTTGACACAACTGGAAACAATGCTGCGCAGCCGCAGGGCCGGGCAGTTTACTCGCGGCGAACAGACAGCGTTTGACTCATTTACCGCCACGCTTCTATTCGATAATGGCGTGATCAATAGTAATGACCTGTTGATCAAGTCGCCTGGCTTTCAGGTAACCGGCCGCGGCACGCTATTAAACCTGCGTAATGACAGTATCAATTACAACCTCGTCACGTCCGTGCAAGCCGCGACAGCCACGCGCAATGACCAGGAATATGATATTGGCGGTTACAGTGTGCCGATTGCCTGTTCCGGCACAATTGCCTCACCGCGATGTCTGCCAGATGCCGGGGAAATACTGCGTGCTGCACTTGCCAATGAAGTGCGCGATCAGGTGGGCGACTTGCTGCGACGCGCCACAGGCACCGACCAGCCCAATACCAACCAACAGGATGCTGACGCTAACGATCAGCCGGACCCTGCCACCCAACTCATCAATCGAGCGCTGGACAGACTGCGCCCCAACTAATAACTTCGGGTCTAATTAGGGGTCAGAGAAAAAATACAGTACTGTATTTTTACTCTGACCCTTAAATTCTTTTCTATTCCACAAACTCAAAGCGCGATAAACGCGCTTGCTGGTCAGCAGGTAACGGGCTGTAAATGATGTCGCGATATGCGTTGTCCCCTTCCACAAAGTACTTGAGCCAGGCCACAGCCATGCCGCCAACCAGATCATGTACATCGATGTTGGGATTCAGCCTTTCGTTTTCCACAGTCGAATTGGCAATGAAATGATTGCCGCCGGCGATTTCAAAATACATGCGAGGAGCAGCGCTGGTGAGTGTCTGGTAGTGTGGCCAGGCATGGGTATCTACCGCAGCGATCGCATCGGTTTCGCCTGCCAGTACCAGGGTAGGAACAGTTACGGAACTAAAGTCTGCATTGGGCTGCCAGGGAGTGAACGGAATTGCCGCCATGATCTCATTGCTGTGTGCATTGGCAGCTAACAACGTGCCACCACCGCCCATGGAGTGACCCATAACCGCCATCTGTTCACTGATGATCTTGCCCTTAATCGGGCTGCCATCGCGCTCGCCTTCACCGCGAATAACTTCGATGGCCGCCATCAGGGCATCGGCTCTCAGTTGCGGGTTGTCACGCGGAGAATTGGTGTCGAGTACGAGCACGGCAAATCCATGGGATGCCAGGTGATCACCCCACCAGTCTATGTTTTGCTGGGCCTCGGTGAAACCAGGTGCGATAGCGACGCCACCAAAATCTGTGCCGCGATTGGCGGGGAAGTAAAGAGTCGCAGCAGCATATTCGTCCACTTCCGGCGTGTAGTCATAGTATGCCACCTGATAGGGCCCGGCCTTGCCGAGAGATTCCAGCGTGGGTGTTTGTGCGGCGGCAGAAAGAAAAATTCCTGCACCAAATAGCAGAACCAGAATGCGCAGGCTGATTGGGCCTACCTTTTTTATACAATTGGTCATTTAAAAGCTCCTAACAAGGAAGAGACAAATGGGAGATAGGAAGGAAGGGTGATAAAAGGGGTCAAAGTAAAAATATATTACTGTATTTTTACTCTGACCCCGAACTATTTTAGTTGGCTGCGGCTGCATCCAACCGTTCCTGCGCACGTGCGCCACGCAGTATATTCTGCATACCGTAGTTGCCTTCATGACAACCATATTCATAGAGCTGGCCACCAACTTTGGTCAATGGCTGAATCGCTGTGAACTTGTCGGTGAAAGTTGAAGGATCATCGAGCGTCCATTCGTATTCAATGGTGACAGGCCCAACACGCGTAAACTTCTCGATAAGCGTCTTGTCTTCAGCATCGCCAAAGCGACTAAAGCTGGGTACGAGGTGTGTAAAGTTACGGGTCTCAACCACCAGCGTATCGCCATCCCAATGACCGCGTGAATCACCTGTCCACTGGCGGATATTGTCATCCAGTGGTGGCAGATCCGACAGTGGGATGATGCGGGCATCATGAACCATCTCGGTTAACACCACCACGTGATCCTTGTTCTGGAAAATTTGCAGGTTGGCATTGTAGCCACCACCAGAGAATGGCGGGCCAGCGTTGTAGCCAATCAGGCAACGCTCTGACAAACCACGATCTTCTGGCCCATCTTTGCCAATACCGCCAAAGACGCCGAGCACTGGTCGCTCACCTGGCACATCCGGGCCCAGCGAAGTGGTGTGCACTGCAGCGCCTTCAACACGCTCGGGCAGACGTCCATCTTCCGGATAGACAAGTAATGAAGTACGACGGTTCTCTCCGATGCTGGCGGTTTCGTACCAGAAGTTGTTGTAGCCGCCTGTGCTGTCTCCAACCGGAGGGGCGTCCGGGTCAACGTTCAGCTCGGCCTCTGCCGCATCCGCCGCTGCCCTTGATGCAGCCTCACGTTCACGTTTCTCGGCAAGCTCTTCATCGTTCAGAAACTCACGTGTGCCGAAGCGCTCTGGCCGTTGCATGGGGGTGCTGGACACCCAGTTCCACACACCTTGCAGATCAGGGTGGCCCCACTCAGTGCGAGGCGTTTCAAATTCAGCAGCGCTCTGGGCGATGGCGACCCCAAGTGGGCTTAACACGCATGCGAGCAGGAGGAGTGATTTGGTTTTCATGATGTTCACCGTCAATTATTTTTATCCTGACCGGGGAGTCTTACCTATCAGTAAAGAACAGTAAATAGTCGGAATCTGTTTTCAGCCTTAAAACGGGGGAATAACCCGGATTCAGGGACGAAACGCAGAATGGCAGGAGGCAAAACCTGCGCAAATACCGGGTTTACAAGCTTAACCGACAACCTGCCTGCATCAGTTTTATTACTCGGGGATTTCGACCAAATGCTCTATTAGATTGAGATCTGCAATGACGTCTGGCCGGTACTTCTCCAGCATTGCCCATAGCAGTGCAGCGGTCTCGGTATCTACATACCCTGAAAAGTCAGCAGGCCGGTAATGTAACTGAAAAGCGCGCACCGCAAACCGGGTCTGCACATCCAACTCGCCAGTAACTTTAACCTGATAGCCGAGCCCCAGTAATGCCCGTTGTAGCGTGCGCACTGTTGGCATATTGATGCCAAACTCTCCCGAGTATCTTGCGGTGGCATCTGCATCCGGCCAGGCACCTATGCCAGCTTCATAAAGGCGCTGCCAGGGAAACATCGGACCAGGATCTGATCTGCGCATGATGGCAATGTCCGAGTGACCAACAATATCGATCGGATTAATTCGCGGATAGCGCTGAAGAATATCTGCCAACAGCTTGATCAATAAGTCTATCTGCTCGTCCGGATAAGGTTCAAATTCACAGACCACCTCTTCCAGTACAATTTCGTCTACCGGCTTGTTGGCTCCCGTGCATTCAAGTTCATTAACGATCTCGATACCAATTGATCGGTCGTTTAATGATTCTTCTTCCTCCCAGTAACTGACCCCTGCGTGCCAGGCGCGTTGCGATTCATCCACGAGAGAAAAAACCCGCAGGTCATCGCGCGGATAACTTGCATCATCCAGCGTAGGTAGAAGGTAGTGGGAACTAACAGGATTGGCATTGCGGGTCGTGAGCAGCCGCAGGGATTCGGCAAAATTCTCCGACGTGGCATGAAGCACAATATAGTCAATGCGACTACTCTGATTTGTGGACTCCACGTAAACCATCGGCACTGAACTACATTGCACAAGTGCCAGCAGCAGAACAAGGGCGGCGAATCTATTCTTCGTTATCATTCATAAATCCGCGGCCCTTAATCACATCATTCTGCAATCAGTCGCCAATAGCAGCAGCACCAGCCAGTGAGACTTGTTCGTCTTCACTGCCACGGGCACCACTGGAAGTGATGGCACCAATCTGTTCACCGTTCAACATCACTGGCACGCCGCCAGCGTAGTGAATGCCACCTTCAATTTCTTCGATTTCACCAGCTTCCAGGCGACGACCATATTCACCAGAGAAGAGACCAGTTTCAGTCACCACTTTGGCCTTCGCCAGAGCAATGTCGTAGGTCCGGGCGGACGCGCCATCCATGCGATGTATCATCACGGGTAACCCGGTATGGTCGGCGATCACTATTGTAAGGTTCCAGCCATTGGCGCGCGCTTCTGCCAGGGCGGCGGTCATGGCGCGTTGCGCCATGTCGTAGTTCAGCACAGTCGAGGGTTCATCCTGCGCCAGGGCAGAACCGGAGAGGCTGAGACCAAACAGCAAGAAAGTAGTAGTAAGAAAACGCTGAATCATGGAAAGGCTCCTGGAGTTGTTATTTAATTATGGATAATCACTGCTGGTATGAAGATAAATAATTCTATTAGAGAATAATAGAGTCCCTACCCGACAAAGGCGTCAGAGTGCTTTCAACCCAAGACAGTTGCCCTGTCCGATTAATAGCAATCCTCAAATCCCTTACAGAATTCAGGGGTTCTCTGCAGCAGCAAGCCGGGCCTCGATGTCGAACTCAGCACCCAATCCGAGCGCATGTTCGAAATGCAACCTCGCAGTCTCCAGATCTCCGGTTGCCACCAGAAAATCTGCCAGCGCTGAATGGCTCAGCGCATCATCGGGATAGTGACCCAGATTCATTTGCAACAAGGCGCGGGCTGGGTTCTTTTGCAAGCGCACTGCGAATCAATTGCGCGGATTCTACATGACTCGCGTTACAGATTCAGAACAATCTTCTTGTCTTGACGGGCAGGCTAAACAGGGCTTCACATATTTCTCAGACGCGGGTTTAATGTGGCATGCCTGAGTCTAATGAATCCTTGCCAAAGCCAACGATCTGGGTCGATGCCGACGCCTGTCCCAATGTGATCAAGTCCATCCTGTTTCGTGCGGCCGAAAGGACTGGCATAGAACTCGTCCTGATCGCAAACCAGCCGCTACAAACGCCGCCCTTCCCCAATATTAAATCAGTGCAGGTCAGTGCCGGTTTTGATATCGCAGACAATGAAATCGTGCGCCGCGTAGTACCAGGCGACCTCGTTATCACTGCCGACATCCCGCTAGCCGATGAAATACTCACCAAGGGTGGGCTGGCCCTTAATCCGCGCGGTGAAATGTACTCGGCCAACACCATCAAGGCAAAACTCAATATGCGCGATTTCATGGACACCATGCGCAGCAGTGGCGTACATACCGGCGGGCCGCCGCAGCTTAATGAAACGGACAAGCGCAACTTTGCCAATGCGCTGGATAGCTATCTGGCAAAGCACACATAAAAAGAATTTGCGTTTCGCTACTTGTTCAGACAGCAGCAGTCCTGGCGAGAAATCCCAACAACCATGTTTCGATAGCTTCCGGCAGACCCGGCACAAACAAAATGGACAGCGACACAACTGCTGTTATGGCGAGACAAAGAACCAAATAGTTTTTGGCTTTCACCCGGTTAAATTTCCTCTCTCGGTGCCAGTTCGAAAACCCAGGTCTCACCCGAGTCGATAGCTTCTCGAGTTATCCGCGACCTATATTTCTGAATCTTCTTGGCGATCACCCCTTCGAGTTCAGGCCCGTCAAGAATCCGAATCAGTTTGCGTTCATAACGCACGCCGTCAATACGCACGATCGCCAGACCATCGCCCTCGTAGGCCTGCACTGCCCAGTGCTTCCAAAGTCTGCCCAGCCAGGTGCCCATGTAATCAGAGGTGATGAATATTCTGCCGTCGTTTTCTTCGATCCAGATCAGCCTGGAACGTGTGGGGTTTTCCAATTGCAGATCCACGGTGGCAATGTTGTCGGTGAATGACCAGTCGGGCTCCGGGCCCGTATACAATTCACCCGACACCAGTTCTCCACCTGGAAATAAAATAGAAGGGCCATCGTTGTTAAGATTCTCGAAGCGCATTGTGCCCAGTGCGACAACGGGTATCAGTACAAGCACGCCGAGCACTTGCAATACGATAGTGGCAGCTTTCATGTCTTTTATTACCGGTACTCGATATCTAGTCAATCACTTCGAATGTCATCCCCGCATGATCGCGCAATCGATCCAACATGCGCTCATCAAAAGCTGTCGCGGGAGTCCAGAAGCCGCCCGGCGTAATATCGCGGCCGACCTCCTTGCAAAGACTGATGCCTGCCTGCGCCAGCATTTTGCCGGTGGATCCGTAACCCGGATCTCTGTCTCCAGTTACCTGTACTCTAATCTCATCACCGTTCTCGGTCCGCCCCAGAAAGCGCAGGTCATAGTTTCCTTCCAGTTGTTCCTTCGGGCTCGGCCCTTCACCAGGCTTGGGCAAGAAGAACCGGGTAACGAACCAGCGTAGCGGCGCAATACTCATGACCACGGCGCCCATCTTGAGACCTGAGGCCAGGCGTTTTGCGCGTTTCTTGCCCTTGTCGCCATTACCGGTGAGCGTACCTTCGTCATAGAGAAAGGATGGGTGGTAAGGGGGTTTCAGCAACGCATTGCTGCGCAAAACCACCCGGGTATTAATCGCCGCCATGATAAAAGCGCCGGCCCAGGAGTCGAAATCTTCATCAAACTCTGCGGCCACCGTGTGTTGTTTAGCAGAGAAGCCATGCCCATTGGGACAAATCGAATAAGGGTCTTTTAATTCCTCACGGAGCGCCGGATCCTTTGCCGCTTCTTTATAGAGATTCACACCGCTGGCGATAGTGCCACCCGAGGCAGCACCCTTCATGGTCTTCACTCGCATTTTGATCTTGTGACAATGAACCCCAAAGCGCTGCATGGCTTGATCCTGCAAAAATTTCACGCCGAGGTCAGAGGGGATAGAATCGAATCCACAGCAGTTCACGATACGCGCACCACTGGCCTGCGCGGTAGCTTCATACTTATTCAGCATGCGCCGGATCCACTGCGCCTCTCCGGTTAAATCACAATAGTCGGTACCGGTTTCGGCGCACTGCTTGACCAGTAGCTCGCCATAAAGTGCATAGGGCCCAACAGTGGAGATGATAAGCGAGGCCTGCTCACATAATTTCTGCATGTCCGCTTCATTACTGGAATCGGCTTGTATCAAGGGAATCGATTGCGCATCTGCACCGAGTTCATTTTGCAGTGCATCCAGTTTGCTTTGCGAGCGCGCCGCCATCGCCCATTGCAGGTCAGGCTCATGGTGTTCATTTGCGAGGTAATGACTCAGTATTTTGCCAACAAAGCTGGTGGCGCCGAACACAATAATGTCAAATTTCTTGTCCACCTTAACTCACTCCCTTTATCCTAGTCAGATATTTCGGTAGCCCAGTTCAGCACACCATGTTTTTCAAGAATCGAAATCAGTTCATCAATTGGCACGGCTGACAATTCGCCTCTAGCACTGCTCACCGTAGTGGCTTTGAAGATCGCGTTGTAAATTGCTTCCTCAGTGGCTTCTGCTGTGGCAGCAAAGAGCGGCGACATAGCACCATTGACAACCACTGGTGTATCGACAATCTGACCTGTGCGCGGCTTGCGCACATCCGGGTGAGTGGAAAACGCAATCACGTAATCGCCTGAACCATTACTGGCAAATGAACCAGTGCGACCAAGCCCCATTATGGCACGTGTACCAAGGCGATCGAGACTGCGGGCACTAAGCGGCGCATCGGTTGCCACCACAATCATGATCGAGCCGTCGTCGCGATCTCCGTCATCTTCTGCTTGTACCTGATAACGGAAAGAATAAGTGCCTAACTCTCGACCTACGGGCGCACCATTGATCGACATGATACCGCCATAGTTGGTTTGCACCAGCACCCCGACTGTATGCCCGCCCAGGGATTCCGGTAGTACACGCGAACTGGTTCCTATGCCACCTTTCCAGCCGAATGCCTGCGTGCCAGTACCGGCTCCCACACTGCCCTCAGCAACCGGCCCGCTGCTGGCATTATTCAGTGCTGAATAGACTTCTTCATGCCGTACAGGATCAGCCCACATATTATTGACCCTGCCGTCATTGGTCTCACCGACAATCGGATTGATGGTGTGCTGGCCCATACCTGGCTGCTCATAGCTCCAGTCCTTGAGTGCATTGGCCGCGCTCCATACACATAACGTACAGGTGAGCAGTATCGGTGTTTCGATCTCGCCGAACTCACGCACCTGGGTTTCACCAATTAATTTGCCATAACCATTGCCTACATGGACCCAGGCCGGTACAGGGTGGGTATATAGATTGCCCGGAGCCGGAATGATTGCCGTGACGCCAGTGCGAATATCATCGCCCCGGATCACGGTTTCGTGACCTACCAGTACCCCTTCGACATCAGTGATGGCATTGAACGGGCCCGGATCGAAAATACCAACTTCCAGACCCACATCCCGGGCTCTGGGCCTTTCGGCAGACTGGGCATTGGCAATAGAAGACAGTACTATACTTATTCCAAACATAACGGCGCTGAGTACCAGTATGTGCTTGAATGATCGGCGGTAAACTGGGGTGGGTCGAGGTATCAGGTTCATGACGCGATGTCTTCTCCTGGCTGGTATTACAATAGAAGCGCACAGGATAGCAGTTTAGGCACAGCAATTCAGGCAGAGCAAATTGCATGGCAAGCTGAGAGTTCGCACTGATTGGAAGGTACGCAAGTACCCTGCAAATCGCATACTGAAATAGCCTGAAGGGAGTACAGACTTTCTGCCCCTCGTGCATTAATCTTTCAGTACCTGCCAGTACTTGCCAGTTACTGACATCAGATCAAGAAACTTTCTAGCGAAAATGGAGGACAACATGCGAAGCACAGGGAATTTCTATAGAAATATGCTTGTCGCCGGATTGGTCCTGATATTTAGTACCGCCATCTACAGCCAACAATTGCCGCGACTTGATCAGGTGAATCTGATCGATCTCAGCCATGCCTATGATGACGAAACACTGTTCTGGCCCACCTCGCCTATCGATTTCGAACACAATGAGTTGGCTTATGGGCCGTCAGGCAACGGCTACTTTTATTCAGCCTATACCTTTGCCACACCAGAACACGGCGGCACGCACCTGGATGCACCAATTCATTTTGCCGAAGGCGCCCGCACCGTTGGCCAGCTGGATATCAATGAACTGTATGCGCCCGCTATCGTAATCAATATCGTTGATCAGGCAAATGCGAATCGTGACTACCGCCTGCTGCCTGAGGACATCGAAGCATACGAATCAATCTATGGAAGAATTCAACCTGGCAGCGCTGTTCTGGTGCGCACAGACTGGTCGCGGTTCTGGCCTGAACCAGTTGCCTACCTGGGAGACGACACGCCGGGTGATGCCAGCAATCTGAGTTTCCCGGGCATTAGTGGGGCGGCCGCAGAGTTACTGGCAAGCCGCGACATCGCCATGCTGGGAATCGACACTGCATCAATCGACTATGGCCTGACTACCACATTTCCGGTTCATGTGGTGCTGGCCACCAATGAAATTCCAGCGCTGGAAAATCTGACTAACCTGGCTGCATTACCTGCCGCCGGCGCCTACGTGCTGGCGGCGCCCATGAAGATCGGTGAAGGCTCGGGAGCACCGGCCAGAGTAATTGGGTTCGTCAGTAGAACGGAGTGAGCGTCAGGGTTACCCGACTGAAGATCGATTGCGATGCATCTCTATTCTGGCGCAGCGCGTATTAGCGCTTCCCAAAATGCGTCATTAAAACTGCTACCTGGTAGTCCACCGGCATAACCGAGTCGTGTGATGACCAGGCCCAGGCTCGGCACAAGATACAGCTTGCGATCTGCGGCTCCCTGCATGGCAATCAGATCATCCGGCGCGCTCTCAATCAGGACACCACTGGAGCCGTCGTTACGGACAAATTCCTTGCCATTCAGCCACCACAAGTAACCGTACGCTGGATTCATTGCCTGTGAAGAATCCAGCATGTCATGCAAATATTCTGTATCGCCGAGTATTACCTGCTCTCCCCACTTGCCACCGGCCTGAATCATTAATCCAAATCTGGAGAGATCACGCGCCGTAGTGGAGAGCCCCACAGCAATGGCCGCGGCAGCCCAGGGCCTGGGTGTCCAGGACGTGTTCGTCATCCCCAGTGGTCGGCTTATCCAGTTAATTGTCAGCTCATTGCGCTCGAGGCCAGTGGCCGCCATTAACACGCGCGCCAGCGAATGATAAACAGGCGTGTTGTACAACCATTCAGTATCTGGCTCGGCAACATAGCCAAATTCCGTATCGAGGCCACTGCTCATGGAAAGCAGGTGTTCGACAGTGATGGCTTTCTCTTGCGCCGCACTCGCATTGGACCAGCCTTCCCCGAGGTAGTCGCTCACTGGATCTTCGATGCTGAGAAAGCCCCGCTCCTGTGCCATGCCAGTTAATACGGCGATGACACTTTTTTGCGCAGAAGCAACATCCTCAATTGCCGCACCTCTTGCATCGTAGCCCTGCAGGTAGTTCTGGTATACGGCATTGTCAGGAGACGAAAAGTAACGTTCTCCCATAATACGCCCGTTATGTAATATCACGACACCGGAAGAATCCCGCTCGCCAGCCAGATCCAGTGCTTGCGAGAGTAACTCGGCATTCCAACCGACTGCGGCAGGCGTCACTGTTTCCCATTCCCCGTCTTCAGGCGGAAAATAAAGCTCAGCCGCGTGGATGCCAGCGAGCTGGAATGCGAAAATTCCAGCAAGCAGTATGCTGACTGGATATGACGTGGAGCTTCTCCTGGTAATCGCTGGCATGGCACGAACCTCAAGCTTATTGGCAATAACAGCGAAAGCTTGTCATATCAGAAGCCAATCTGTCGAGAGCCGACTGCAAAGCCAAAAGCCATGCAGGGCCGGGTCGGATCGCGTATTCGCCATTTGACTTGAGCGGAAATTCCGCGCTAGAAAGGACATATAAATTATTCTGCGCTGGAGTCCAATAATGAAAACTGCTCCCATGAACCGTCGCCATTTTCTCAAACTCGCTTCGACATCCGGCCTGCTGCTGCCCTCGGGCTTCAGCTTCGGCCAGGAGAGCACTGTCGACGCAGAAACACGATTCGGGCAAGTCCGCGGCCGGCGCCTGAATGGCGTCAATGTATTCAAGGGTATTCCTTATGGGGCCAGCACGGGCGGCAGCAATCGCTTTATGCCACCGCGTGACCCTGTGCCATGGCGTGAATATCGTGAAGCATTCGAATACGGCCCGGCTGCACCACAAAACAATCCAGCCAGTGGTCGGCAGCAGGATGGCAACGAGAGCGAGGACTGCCTCGTATTGAACGTGTGGTCACGTGGCACCAATGATGGCGGCAAGCGTCCGGTTATGTTCTGGTGTCATGGTGGCGGTTTCACTTCCCTGTCGGGTTCGTCACCACTGTACGACGGTACCAATCTGGCCCTGCGCGGTGATGTAGTGGTTGTCACCATCAATCATCGCCTGAATATGCTCGGATTCACGCATCTGGGGGATATCAATGAAGACTTCAAGTCATCCGGAACTGTCGGAATGCAAGATATCGTCCATGCGCTGAAATGGGTTCGCGACAATATTGAAAACTTCGGCGGTGACCCCGAGCGCGTGATGATCTTCGGCGAATCTGGCGGAGGCCGCAAAGTCGCGACACTGCTGGCTATGCCAGAGGCGGACGGGCTGTTTCATGGCGCAGTCATTGAGAGTGGCGCAACGCTGCGCTTACCGGAAAGAGAGCAGGCCAACATCCTTGCGGAAATGCTGCTGGAAAATCTGGAGATCGCACCAGGTAATGTACGGCAGATCCAACAAGTTCCCTTAAATCGACTCATGAGCGCCTATTTCGAAGTTGCAGCGGCAGCACCTGAAATGGGCGGTGGTACTTTCGCACCTACGATGGAAGGCGAGGAAATACCTTTCCATCCATTCTGGCCGGAGGCTTCGCCTATCAATCCGGATGTACCGGTCATAGTAGGTGCCAATCGCACCGAGATGACTTACTTCGCACCGGAAGCCGATTTCAATATGGATGAAGCTACGATGCGACGACGGGTAACCGCGATTGTTGGTGCAGACCATCTCGATGAAGTACTGGAGATTTATCGAGATGGAAATCCCGGTGCTTCTGCTTCGGAAATCTACTTCCTCATTTTCAGTGACCAACGCTATGTCATGCCGTCCATCACAATTGCCGAACGTCGTGCTGCTTTGCAAGGCGCCAATACCTATCTTTACTATCTCGCCTGGGAATCTCCTGCAGATGAAGGCCGCATCAAGAGTCCTCACACACTCGACATCCCGTTAATTTTCGATAATGTGAATGCGTCACGCCTGACCAGAGGGAGCACAGAAGCCCAGGCTCTGGCAGACAAAGTCAGCGAGACTATTATTCATTTTGCACGCACAGGTAATCCAAATACCGGCATGTTGCCCGAATGGACGCCATACGAGGCCAACACCAGAGCTACGATGGTGCTCAATAATTCGAGCCAGGTTATAGCCGATCCAATCGCTGAACGCAGGCAAATCATGCAAGCCATACTTAATATTTGAAAATACTTCACGTCACGGGACAGGCACGCAACCGAGCATTTGCTCTAGCAAAATTACTATTGGTTACAATGCCACGCTGGCAAGCTGCGGATGAATTGGCTATTTTAGACGCATATAAACTGGAAAATCTGGTGCAACTATGAATTTCAAAACATCCTCGTTATTGATCTGCACCGCGCTATCGGCGTTGAGCACTGCTCTCATTGCCCAGCAGGATACAAACTATGACGCGCCTCGCACACAATGGGGCCAGCCTGATCTGCAGGGCGTGTGGAATTTCACGACTGAAGTACCGCTGCAGCGATCTTCCCAGTATGGCGATCGCCAGTTTCTGACTGCGGAAGAAGTTGCCGAAATCCAGGCCGAAGTGGAAGCAGCATTGAATGACACCGCTAACGAGCCTGATCCGGATCTTGCCGAACGCGGCGTGCCGGAGCCAGGCGAGCGCTTCGTGTTTGGTTACGACAATTTCTGGTATGAAAATGTCAGCATCGGCGAAGCACTGCGCACCTCTCGTATTTACTATCCGGAAAATGGGCGCATGCCCCGCGTCAAAGAAGGTGCGCCAGTCTCGGGCTCCGGTTTTCTGCAGGATACCGATGGTGAACGCCCGGTGCGGTTTACCGTTGGGGGAATAGGCAAGGACGGGCCTGAGGATCGCGGTTTGTCGGAACGCTGTATTGTCGGAATGAACGAGATGCCGCCGCATCAACCCAATCGCTATAATAACAATATCCAGATTGTCCAGAACCGTGACCACGTAGTGATGCTTTCTGAGATGAACCACAACGCGCGCATCATTCGCCTCGAAAACAATGCACCTCTAACTGATGATATACGGCTATGGACTGGTGATTCGATTGGTTACTGGGAAGGCGATACACTGGTTATCGAGACACGCAATTTCAATGGTATGTCACACAGCTTCGGCTCATTTGGCACCTCATGGGACAAGAAGCTCATCGAGCGCCTAACCCGGATTGACGACAATACCATTACTTATGATTGGACTTTGGAAGACCCTTCCACCTTTACCGATAAAATCTCCGCTATCACCACATTCAACAAAACTTCCGGGCAGATATACGAATATGCCTGCCAGGAAGGTAATTATGGATTGCTGAATGTGCTGCGTGGTGAGCGCGAAGCGGAAAGACGGGCGGCGGAGTCAGAATGACTATCGGGTTTTCCCCGAGCCTGACCACGAATAACTAATTTGTAGCAGCCGGTACGGCCAGCACCGGGCAGGCAACTTTTTTCAGTACCTGTTCGGTTGTACTGCCGCGCAGAGCATCCAGAAAGCCATTTCTGCCAGCAGTCGGCATAACCAACAAATCAGGCTTGACCGCCTCGCAATGGGCAAGAATTTCCCCCACGACATTTGTCTCATTCGGCTTTAATACTGTCTCCACACTCGCTTGCAGCGGCAAATCATTTGTTACTGCAGGAAGAGTTGCCTGTGTGCCAACATGTAGAAAGTCCACCTTGATGCCTTCCAAGCCTACCAGTTCTATGAGGCGCGCGAGCCGCCGAACTGCTGCGTGATGCTCAGGCTCGCCCGTTATTGGCATCACTATACGTTGCATTGAGATATTGCCATTGGCTCCATCCACAAAGCCCTTCACACCATCGGGAATGAACAATGTGGCGGTATTTGCATCTTGTGAAATTTTTTCGGCATCGGAAGATTGAAACCAGCCATCACGTTGATGTAGCGCCATGACCAGAAGATCGCATGGGTTCTCGCGCAGATATTCTGCTACTTCCAAAACTGGACGGGTCCCTGTAATAGCGATTTTGGCGAGGAGAATGTTAAGTTTTTTCACATCTCCACGGGAGGCATCAGCGGGCAATAAACCCCATTTTGCGAGCACGGGGCGAACTGAAATTTTTTCCGCACCACTGCGAGCACTTTTTTCAGTAATATGTAGTTTCGTAATATAGGAATGTGCCAGCAGGCCCAGTTTGAGCGAGTGATAAAACGCTGTTTGACTGGTTTCGGTTAAGTCGTTTGGGTGAATTATGGTTTCAAACATAGTTGAGGCTGCGCTACCTTGTCAGGTTCTAATTTCTGGTTGTTTCAGGGTAGTCCTATTCAACATCTTTTGTTTGAGCCTAATCAATGAACGACCAGGTTAATTACCGCGGATCTTGCCGCCGCTGGCCCGTACCATCATGCCGACTATGACTTCTACAATTACCGGTTCCAGACCCTCTGTGTGACCCTTATCGATACGCACCACGTCGGCGACCAGGCGGCCATCATCGCAATTGGGATATTCATAAACTTCAGAAGTGCCACCTGCAGGCAGACGACCCCAGGACTTTGACGCAGGATTCTGGTGCCCACTGTCGTGCACATAACCCGCCTCGATGTCGATGACATCAGCCCGGCGCAAGCGCGCGTCGCAGTTATAGCGCTCGGCCCAGGAAGAATTATCCGGCAGATCAACAATTTCATATTCGCCGATGGCAAAGATATGCGAGAAGTCGCAGTCCGGCTGCTCCAGTTCCGGTCGCGGCGCTCGCGGCTCGCGCGGCGTGCCGAACTCGGGGTCATCGGCCTGTATTGGGCGTCCGGCATCCGGCGCGCGCTCAGGCGAACCACCGAGTCGACCTCCGGACAAACTCAACAAGCCATCTACCTTGTCCTCGAAAAAATCTGTGCAAACCAGCCTGCGCGAAGTAGAGCCACCCTGAGAATGTCCCGCCAGCCAAAACGTGCGCACATTATCGTGACCCACTGCTGCAATCACATCGGTCACGATATTCTGCAGGTAAGCATCATCATCCTCAGTCCAACGCCTGATTGGAGAATAAGGCGTGGCAACAACGAGATTGTACTGCTCCTTGTATTCAAAGGCCGGGAAGTAGCCGTGCTGATAAATCGTATTGGATCCACCACCATGGAGATTAAGAATTATCGTGACATCATCGCCAGCCTGCAGGTCGCAAGGATAGTCCAGTATATAAGTACGGCCAGTTTCCGGTTCTATGATTGGCGCATCCATCGCAGGTGTGCAATCCGAACCCAGTAGCGTAAGTGAATTCTGCGCTACCGCAAAACCAGAAAAACCGATGAACCCAAATACCAGAGTCAGAACCTGCAAATATTTATTCATGACCGATCTCCGTTCATGTTGTCATTGTTATCGTGAAGTTAGAAATTAAAACTAAACCCTGTCAGGTTGCATGTCCAGACCGTTGCGCTGCAGATCAGCGCACTGGCCTGGCATGTGCAGCACCCCTGAAAATTGCGTTTATCAGGATGACATTCAAGCCATCCAGATAAGCCCGCACTGTAGGGTCCTGAGTAAAGGCGATGACTTGCCCCGCACCCTGTTCTTCTGACACTACAAAGGGCTTGAATGCCAGTTGGCGGCGGTTTTCTTCCCACAGATAACCGCTGGCGACCAGATCGTCAGGGCCCTGAAAACGCGCCACATTTATACCCTCATCGATGCGCACCGGGGTGTAGACATCCGCACCACGTACGAGCACATTTAACGTGGGCGCAACCCCGGCACTCAACCAGTGTTCGGGATGCACATCGGCACGAACCAACACACCGGCCACTGGATAGGGATCGTCTTCCAGTGCGATGGTTTGCGCCTCATATTCATCGATAGAGGTGAGGTATTGACCATCGACCGTTGCAGAATCTTGCTCTACCTCCGGCACTTCCTCCAGCTCGATGACTGCCTGTTCACGCCGGATAGAGAGCAGGTCAACATCGGGGTCAGCCAGAAAGCGCGTCGCATTTCCAAGCGATATGACCACGCCACCACGATTCACCCAACCCTTGAGGTTTTCAATGCCCGCTTCACCCAGCACACCTTTATAACCACCGCCGCTCATTAACGGCAAAATCAATACCTGGTAGCGAGACAAATCCGCACTGCGCAATCGGTCCGTGCGTATCACTGTAACTGGATAATTAAATTGGCGTTCGATGACAAATCTGGTGTTGCCGGCGCTGTATGCCGCAGTCGGCTCATCCCATAGCATGGCCACTCGCGGCGGATTCATACGTACGACATTGGCACTACCAAAACTGGGACCATCAGTTACCCAGCTGTCGTTCACGGCAACTACGTCAGCGCCAGTCTCTGCTGCCAGTCGTGTTACGGTAGCAAACAGATTGGCAGGATTATCCGCCACATCGAGTATCAACGTGCCAGCCGGATATTCATTGCCCAGATTGGTAAACGTGAGATCATTGCTCTTCAGCGTCAAGCCTTCGCGCATAGCTGTTGTCATAAAACGCGCCGCAGCCGCAGTACCCCAGGGTACGATATAGGCAACTGTCGCTTCACCGCCAACTACTGCACCCGGCACAAACAGATCGGTTCCGACCAGTTCGCCGTCAACATTGGGCGCCCGATTGCAAGTGTTGGTTTCGATATTGAACATCAGCGGCAACGACCAGCCCGTTACATCGTAAATCTGGTCGGGCAGATTATCGGCACGACGCTGTTCTTGCTCTACCAGGAAATCTTCTTCCATCGGCACCTCGTCATCCAGCAAAGTGCGGATAAATCGTTTGGCGGGTTGGTCGGTTCGGATTACATAGCTGCCAGTATCGTAATCTACGCCGCAAGCACTGAACGACTCCGTCGTGCGTAACACATCGACACCCTGCCGACTCAGCAAACCTGCCATCTTGTCAGCAGCAGTTTGGTCCGCTTGCGTGGGAACCAGGAATGCCCTGACATCCTCGCTCTCGCCTTCTTCGATGGCTGAAACCTGGTAGTCGTAAAAATCCTGTAATAACTGCGCGCGATTTACAGCCACGGTCTCTGCTGTGGCAAGCGACGTGACAAAATGATTGCGTACGGTGTCGCGGTAATGCACTTCAACTCCATCATACTGTCGAAAAACCAGGCCACGAGTCGACGCTTGTTCATAGGTCATCGCCACGCTACCAAAATAAGAGGGCCAACTGGCACCATAGCCCGGATAGAACGCGTCGTAGACTTCGCGTGTGAAATAGTCGATACCGAATTCATCAAACCACCGCGCGTTATTGCGACCAAACAATTGCAAACTATTACGCTGGTCTTCTGCCAGGTGCGGATTAAAAGGAATGGCTTCCGGTGCAAAAAAGTAGGTGCCATCCGAACCCATCTCATGGGCATCTACAAAAGCCACTGGATACCATTCCAACAAAGCTGCCGCCCTGCCCTGGGTTTCAGGCTGGGTCTGGATAAACCAGTCACGATTGAGATCGAACAGGTAATGGTTGGTACGACCACCCGGCCATGGCTCATCATGCTCGGCTGAGAGTCTGTCGGAATCCGGCACCAGCCCCTCGGCGATTTCGAAACCGTGAATGAATCGGTCACGCCCATCGGGATTTTGCATCGGGTCAATCACCACAACCGAATTGCTCATGATGTCATCCACACGCTCATCGCCTCGAGAGGCCAATAAATGATAGGCGGTCAGCATTGCCGCATCGGTGGACGAGATTTCATTGCCATGCACGCCATAGGACAACCAGGTGACTGCTGGTTGTGATGCGATGATTTCTTCAGCCTGATCCTCGTCAATGGTGCGAGGGTCGGCCAGTGCCTGCATACCTGACTGAATTTCATCAATACGAGTCATATTCTCAGGTGAACTCAGCACTGCATATACCAGTTCACGCCCTTCCCAACTGCGAGCATATTCAGTAATCGACATGCGCTCTGGCGCCGCGGCTGCCAACGCCTCGAAGTACCTGATGGCATCGCTATGCCAGGTAATACGGTCGCCAGGCTCATGCCCAAGCACCTCTTCAATAGTGGGAATGGCCGGGTCGTAATCAGCGTCAGGCCAGTATTCGAATGCTTCCTGTGCACTGGCCTTGAACACGAGCAGGAACGAAAGTGCGGTAAAAACAATTGCGCGAGCAATATTCTGGAACAAATAAGGTTGAGCAAATGCAAAACTTGGCATGGCAGGTTCCCATAAGAAGAAAAATACAGATTGGCAAAGACTACTAAGTTTGGCACAACGCTGCTACTGAAAGCGCAAAAAGCGGGGTGCCTGACAAACAGCCTGTAACAGGGCCTCTATGCAGGCACCTTCTATATAGCATCTCCTATGCAGACCTCTTCATTTAAGCTTTATTCCTGCCTTGCCTTGCTTTACTCTCAATATCCTCAAAACGCTCAACATCTCGTGATCAGGGAAGATTCGGAAACTATCAATTACAGCCAGCGGGGGCATTACCATGCTTGGAAAAGACCGTACATTCCTGACAACTGTCAGTTTATTCCTGTTTGTTTGCGGCGCGAACGCACAAGACACCAACTATGAAGCGCCACTCACCGAATGGGGCGTACCCGATGTGCAGGGCACCTGGAACTATGAAAACCGCACGAGCCTTGAACGGCCTGAGGTTTATGAAGGTGCGCTGGAGATCGACGAAGCCACCATGCTGGAGACCATGGTATCCACACCGGACTATATCGCGTTCCTGGAAGCCACCGGTGCAGAAGCGCCTGGGCCTGAAAATGTCGGCGGCTATAACGGCTTCTGGATCAGCCCCGGCTTGGCGTTGGCACAGATGAACGGTATGTTTCGCACTTCCATTGTGGTGCATCCAGAAGATGGCCAGATCCCCTGGCGTGAGGGTGGCCAGGCCTTGCGTCGCCAACAGCAGAGTGAACTGGAGATCATGGGTTTCGCTGAGAGCGACGGCCCTGAAGGTCGCACCCTGTCAGATCGTTGCCTCAAGAGCTTTGCCTCAACTGCACCATTCCTCAGCAGTCTGTATAACAACACCGTGCAGATCGTTCAGTCACCCACTCACGTGGTACTGCTGGCCGAGATGGCTCACGATGCCCGCATCGTAAAGATCGACCAGGAGCACCGCGACCACCCCTATAACAAATGGTTAGGGGACTCAATCGGCTATTATGAAGATGGCGCTTTGGTAGTTGTAACGAAAAACTTCAATGACTGGCAGGTTGCGCAAGAACGCATGACGTCTCCGAACCTCACACTGACCGAACGCTTCTGGCGTGTGGGTGATGACAAAATTCACTACTCGTTCACTTTTGATGACCCGGAGCTTTACACAGAACCCTGGACTGGCGAGATGCCCATGTATACCGCTGAAGGACTGTATGAGTACGCCTGCCATGAAGGCAATTACGCCATGCCTGCGATACTGGCTGGAGCAAGACGTGGAGAAGTAGCAGAGGAAGCTGGCGAGGACTGATTTTCAGCAACGTGATTGGAGCTTGTACAAACAAGCTCCAGTCATTATGAAATCAATCCTCCGCTGAATTTTTCCTGGCTTCATCCAGCATTTTGCGAATGCGTTGCGCTTCTTCATCACTAAGACCACGATAATCCAGCAGCGCCATCATCAGTTTCTCCGGATTACCCCCGCAGGCTTTGTCGACCATGTCTATAACGCGCTGCCCCAGGCTTTCTTCTCTCGGCACAGTGGCAGAATAAACATAGCTGCGCCCTTCCTGACGATGCGTCAGCCAGCCCTTGTCTTCCATGCGCTCCATCAACGTGCGTACTGTATTCCTGGCCACTGATTTCCTTTTGTTCAACTGTGCAGTGACTGTCAATACGCTGGCATCACCTTCATCCCAGATGATTTCCATCACTTCTCTTTGCGCCCGCGATAAATGCGGCAGCGCCGCCTGATTACTTCCTGATTTGGCACTAGGCATTGTCATCCTCCAGCCTGTAGCGGAACAGGTACTCAACACCTTGCACTTCGGTTGGCTCACCACTCATCATGCGCGGTTGAAACTTGAAGCGATTGACAGCGCGGATCGCAGAACACGATTGAATATATCGGACGGCTCTGCATCTTCTACCGCAACACTGCTCTCAACCACATCCCCTGCAGCATTTACCGTAAAACTTAAAAGTACCCAGCCTTCAATACCTTCCTCAGCCGCGCGAGTGGGGTACTGCGGCGCAACAGCCAACAGAGGCAGATAATCACCATCTGTTGGTACTACCGACGCAAACGCTATTTCGGGTTGGCCGTTGCTAATGCTCAGCACACTGCCAAGCTCGGTCTCCAGATCTTCCAATTCGTCGCGTTCATCCAGGCTGCTGTGGATGGCTGCCAGATTGTCCCAGTCGCCCTGTTGATTGAACTTCAGAATCATTTCTTTCGTCAGCTCAAGCGCCGCATCAAAATCTTCGAGCGTGAAATGCAGCCCATTGAGATATGCCAGGTCATCCCGTTGAATTTCTTCCTCATCCAGCATTGCCAGATACTGAATCCAGAAATCTCGAGCGAGTTGCCAATGTTCCAGCTCATAGTGGGCGTATGACAGGCCGCGATAGACGACACGGTCTTCCTCCTCTGCCAATTCTCGCCAGTTCTCGAAGGCGTCGATTGAGGATTGCCACTGCTCCTCTGCACTATATAGCTGGCCCAGTGAACGCAATGCGCGCAATCTGATATCTTCCCGCAGATCTTCGATTGTCAGTAGTTGTTCGAAAATGCGCAGCGCTCCTGGAAAATCCCTTATTCTCAGATAATAGTTGGTGTAGAAATTGAGGATCGTGCTTCTCTCGAACGGGTTGGCACTTTCAAACTCTGCCTCGTAAAGTGTATCCAGTTGTGCTTTGGCTGCCTCAATATTCTGTATAACTTCCTCTTGCTCTCCGTTCGCTGTCATCAGATCCTGGATCTCGGAAATAGCCTCCATGATCGTTTCGCTCAGTGTATACGCTGTCCTCGCCTGAGGAGGGGTTCGGACTTGTGTTTGGGTATCCTGATCCGCAGTTGATTGGGTAGTCTGTGCAATCACAGGGTCACTTACCGGTACGATAACCATAGATGCCAGCGTCAAACCTGCAGTCAACAAAAAAACCGCACACCATAGACTGAGAGTTTTGAAAGTCGCATGGTTTTCTCCCTGTTGTGCTGTATGAGATCTTTGATTCGTTGTTCAAGATTCCAGCTGTCGCTCACGATACCCGCTACCAATTGCTGCTCTGCATTTGCTGTGAATGAATTATTGCGTTGTCGCAAGCCACCGACCCACAGCAATGTCTCACTATAAGTAAGCGGGTCCTGCATGCTGAGAACAAAGTTGTCGCAGATTTCCTCGCGACTCTGATAAGCGATGTGATCCAGCATGCGCACCAACGGATGGAACCAGAACAATGCCACGACGGTTAACTGCAACAGATTGGCGAGATTGTCACGCCGCCGCCAATGTGCCAGTTCATGAGCCAGTACACCTTCAAGTTGCTGATCGCTAGCCGCCTGGATTACAGCATTGGGGAATAGAATCCGCGCACGAAAGAAGCCAACCAGTGCCGGCGTCGCCAGTCGCGTGCTTGCGCCTATCCATATTTCTTCTGACTGGTAGCCCAGTTGAGAGATTATCCGGTCCAGGCGTTTCCGCATCCGCGGCGAAACCTCTGCGGCTTCCACCTGCAAACGATAGAGGCGCCAACCGGCAAGAAGGAGTCGCGCGAAACACAATATAGTGCCCGCAAACCAAAGCAGGATAAGCGCAGACATGACCAGTAAAACGAACCAGCCATTTTGTGACTGCGCAATACCGCCAACCGGCATGGATTGACCTGCTTCGGTAAAATCCATCTCGGCTTCAGGGGGTGGCGTCATCTGAAATTCACGCCCCTCCTGAGAGAAAAAACCAATGGCAGCGAGGTCCTGTATGACCTGGTTAGACACGGGCAGCTCAATAGACAGCGGGGTACGAAACTCCAGATTCGATTGCTGTAAGCCGGAAACACCTGCTAACAATCCTGCGGAGGCGAGAGTCCACCAGGCAATCGTATAAACCCATGCTGCCTAAGGTTTGATGATCCGCATCACAAGCAGAACCAGGGTTGTGAGCACAGTAACCTGTAGCACCAAGCGCAGCATGAGCTGCCAGCCAAATATTGAGAGAAGAGTTGCCATTGCTTGCCTCCTTAAACCCGTTGTTATTGTTTGTCACAGGTTTGGCTACATTTGTAGCCGATATTGACTACAAATGTAGTTCTTGTCAAGCAGTAAAGTGGCGAAGGTGGAACGGGGTTCAAAAGGCGGGTAAATTGGGGCTTTAATTGCCAAGCCGCTGGGAACAGCGGCCTGAAGCTATGGCGCGGGATACCGGGAAGCACCCCGCGCCACAGATTGAGTGACTACTGCCTGGTTGCAGTCCAGGGTGTAGCGCCACCACCGAGATCCAGTTCAAAAGAACCTTCCAACTTGCCATCTACCAGTGTGGCCGTATAGTCCACGCCAACACTCTGGCCCTGCGCACTTACTGAACGACTAAAATTAATCTCTTCGCCCTCGATCACGATATCGCTGGCCTGACTGCTGCCCCCGCCGCTGGTATTCAGGGAAATGGCCGGTGAACCATCGTCATTCATGCTTATGACGATTGTGCCCGACATGGCACCCTGCCCCATGTCATAGGTCATATTCCAGGTGCCGACAAGGTCATCGACAGTGAGAGCTACAGCAGCGCTAGAGAAAAGAAAGGTAACGGTTGCCAGCAAGGCAACTCCATACGTGCGGAAATTACTCATCTAATCCTCCTTAATAGAATGAGCGCGTCAGGATTAGCTACTGAATCCTGCGGCAATAGGCTATCACATAAAAAACGGCGGCATACAAAGAAATGTATGCCGCCGCTTCCACCAGAACTTGTGCTCAGGGCGATTTACGAATCTATATCGAAGCGATCCAGAGTCATCACCTTGGTCCAGGCAGCGACGAAATCTTGCACAAAATCCTCGTGCGCATCATCAGCAGCGTAAAATTCAGAAACTGCGCGTAGTTCTGAATTTGAACCAAATATCAGGTCAACGGGTGTAGCAGTCCATTTTAAAGTCCCAGTAGCACGGTCACGACCTTCATAAATTCCTTCGTCAGAGCTTGAATGTGTCCATTCGGTAGACATATCAATCAGGTTAACGAAGTAATCATTGCTCAGCGTGCCAGGTCGGTCTGTGAAGACCCCGTGGTCAGCACCACCTGTGTTGGCATCCAGCGCACGCATACCCCCAACCAGAACAGTCATTTCCGGTATGCTCAGGTCCAGAAACGCTGCCTTCTCGATTAGCATCTCCACAGGGGAACGATCGTTGCCGCTAGCAAAGTAATTGCGGAATCCATCTGCAACAGGCTCAAGCAAGGCAAATGAATCGACGTCTGTCTGCTCCTGTGAAGCATCCATGCGGCCAGCAACAAAAGGTACCTTCACATCGACTCCAGCTTGTATCGCAGCTTGTTCGATGGCGGCTGCGCCTCCAAGAACAATCAGATCAGCCAGCGACACGCGCTTATTACCAGATGCGGATCTATTGAATTCGACTTGAATACCTTCCAAAGTATTCAGCACGCGATTCAGTTCAGTCGGATCATTCGCTGCCCATTCGTTTTGCGGGGCGAGACGAATTCGTGCTCCGTTAGCGCCGCCACGCATGTCAGTGCCACGATAAGTTGAAGCAGAAGCCCATGCCGTGCGAACCAGTTCACCGGTCGACAAACCAGAGTCGAGGATTCTAACCTTGAGACTCTCCACGTCATCGGCATTCACCAGAGTATGGTCCACTTCGGGAATTGGATCTTGCCAGACAAATTGTTCACGAGGAGCCATGTCGCCCAGATAGCGTGAAGTTGGGCCCATGTCTCGGTGTGTCAGCTTGAACCAGGCTCGCGCAAACGCGTCTTCAAACTCTTCGGGATTTTCCAACCAGCGCGACGTGATTTCGCGGTATATGGGGTCTACCTTTAATGCCAGGTCAGTAGTAAACATCATCGGCGCGTGACGTCGTGATGGATCATGAGCATCGGGTACCAGGTTGGATGCGGCTCCACCTGCAGGCTCCCACTGGATAGCACCAGCAGGGCTTCGCGTCTGTACCCACTCGAAGTTGTACAGGTTCTCCAGATAATTGTGTGTCCACGACGCTGGATCAATAGTCCATGCACCTTCCAGACCACTGGTTATGGTGTCTGCACCATTGCCGGAACCGTAGCTGCTTTTCCAGCCGAGCCCCATGTCTTCGATATCGCCGCCTTCGGGCTCAGAACCAACATACTCCGAAGGAGCTGCAGCACCATGGGCTTTACCGAATGTATGTCCACCCGCAATTAGCGCTGCGGTTTCTTCATCGTTCATCGCCATTCGGCCAAAAGCCTCGCGTATAGCGTCGGCTGCTGCTTGTGGGTCGGGATTACCGCCGGGTCCTTCCGGGTTGACATAAATCAGACCCATCTGCGTCGCACCGAATGGACGTTCCAGCTCACCAGCACCATTGCGGCGATCTGCCGCCAACCATTCACCTTCCGGGCCCCAATTCACTTCTTCCGGTTGCCAGGCGTCAACTCGCCCTCCGGCAAAACCCAATGTCTCAAAACCCATAGAGTCCATAGCTACTGTGCCAGCCATGATCATCAGGTCGGCCCAGGAAATTGATCGACCATACTTCTGCTTGATTGGCCACAAAAGGCGATGGGCTTTATCGAGATTAGCGTTGTCAGGCCAGCTATTAAGTGGCGCAAAACGCTGCATGCCGCCGTCTGCGCCACCGCGACCATCAAGGGTGCGATAGGTACCAGCACTGTGCCACGCCATTCGAATAAAGAAAGGACCATAGTGCCCGAAGTCAGCAGGCCACCAGTCCTGGGAAGTGGTCATCAATTCTTCCAGATCTGCTCTGACTGCGTTTAGGTCGAGACTTTCGAATGCCTCTGCATAATCGAAATCAGCGCCCAACGGGCTAATGCCGGTTGTATCCTGACGCAATGGATCCAGATCAAGTCGATTTGGCCACCAGTAATCGTTTGTTGGTGAAGCAGTTTGTGCACTTGCCAACATCGGGAGTATTCCGATTGCCAGTGCAGCTACTACAGCAATAGTTTGCTTGTACATAATAGTCCTTACCCCTTTACACATTAGTTACAAAATACGGGGAAAGATTATAGTCACCATTCTATTATCAGTAAAATGACTAATTTCGATGTGTTTAATCGGAATTTCCGAACATCAATTGACCCGGTGTTTCGATTAAGCAAGCTTTTTGGTCTTATTACTCGATAATCGTGTGAAAGCCACCCATTGCCATACGGCTGTCATCGAAGGGCATATCTGCCGAACTGAATTGCGCCATCCGCGGATCTTCCATCACCTTCGTGTTGATTGCATCCCTGTCTTCCCTGGACTTGTAAAGGATGTAGGCAAACATCACGGTCTCGCCTTCTTTCGCATCGGCAGTATTGGCCATCGATCGCAGATGGGCGATATTGTCTTCATCCAACTGGCATTCGCGATAGTCCAGGGCACCATGCTCTTTCCAGACTTCGAAGGCGATGCTGGCAATTTTTTTATATTCATCCATCTTGTCTGCCGGTACCGGCAACAAGAACCCGTCCAGGTATGTCATAGTCATTACCTCGAGATTGTTTAGTCGTTTTTGCGTTCTGGTTCTTTCAGCTCATCGCGCAAATTTATCAATTGCGCTTGATAACCCTCCGCATCACCGTACCCAACAAATTTATTGTACCGCTTATGTGTGCCAACAACCTTGCGCGCATGCTTAATCGGGCACCAGTACTGTTCTGTACGCGCGACTATTTCCCTTGCATAGGCGATAACACCGTTCCCATAACCACAATAGATACAGTTGAATTTTTCAATGCCATTGAGATATGCCAGTTGATGCCGGTCCATCACCACGTACTTCGCGCGCTTGACTCTGGCAATATCGTAAAGGCGAAAACAGATATGCTGATAAAGTGTGACGGTAATATCCAGCAATGCCAGGGGCACAATCATGGCATATATGCAAGGTACCGAAACAATATTACGTAGTGGGGCTGAACCCAGCCAGGGCAAGATGGCTATCTTGAGTTTGCGATGGGCTTGCAGAACTGCAGCTTCAAACTTGATCTTCTTGCCCTCCAGCTTGTACTGAAATTCCTCTTCCTGCTTTTTGATCTCCTCAACCAGTTGGTTTTCCAGTTTGGCGATCTTGTCGACGAGTTCGTTGATAGCACTGCTCATGGTATTACCTTTTTGATGGCTTCAGGATTGAT
>Ga0181579_10000751_pt1 | contig 26809 bp, 24 predicted proteins | sample 071ome_24_FD_132996 | JGI IMG/M metagenome (GOLD analysis project Ga0181579, IMG submission 132996) | Coastal salt marsh microbial communities from the Groves Creek Marsh, Skidaway Island, Georgia - 071402CT metaG (megahit assembly) | ecosystem: Environmental > Aquatic > Marine > Intertidal... | reverse complement strand
ATCGCGGCGGAGTCAGGCGCGGATTCAATGAAGAATATGATAGTCGCCATGAACGATATCAAGGCTTCAAGTGATGACATTGCCAATATCATCAAGACGATCGACGAGATCGCCTTCCAGACGAATATTCTTGCTTTGAATGCCGCGGTTGAAGCCGCTCGAGCGGGCGAGTCGGGCACTGGATTCGCGGTAGTAGCAGATGAGGTTAGAAGACTCGCTCACCGATCCCAAGAAGCGGCTTCGGTAACGGCTCAGAAGATCGAAAATTCGGTCGAAAAGAGTGAGCGTGGGGTTGAGCTCAACCAGAGAGTTGCCCAAAACCTGCAATCCATTGTCGAGCACACGCAGCAGATGGATGAGCTAGTCGCCCAAATCTCCGACGCCTCCGCGGAGCAGAATCGAGGTGTGCGCCTAATCCAAGATTCGATTGCCAACATGGACAGCGTGACGCAGAGGAACGCTTCTGGAGCGGAGGAGACGGCCTCGTCATCGAAAGTATTGTTGAACCAGTCGAATACGATGCAAAGCGCTATCGCTGATCTGGTCACGGTTGTGTCGGGGTTTGAAGGCGAACGATCGAAAAAGAAGGACGTTCCTGAATCCGTCGTTAGGCCAAGTCGGGATGTTTTCAGATCGGCTGCCCCTCTCTCAATTAGCGGCAACCGTTTGCGGGAAAACCAGGAATTCATCAACAACGTCGACGACGTTTTCAGGGAAGGTTGGGACAATTGATCAACTGATGAAGCGGTCTATCGCCGTCAGGTTGGCTATTGTTGTCCGTCGGGGAGAGTGTGAAAGACACAACCTTTATCTTCCGCAACTCATGGGGGCCTCATTGGGGCACTGATGTGTATGTATTTATTAAATACAAGTATATTGTTAGTAATATTTATGGAGCCTACGTCATGGAGGCCCACGGTTCCTAGCTCGTAGAATCGGGTGGAACGCGACGTCCCTGCGCGTTCAATCAAGTGAATAAAAGATAAGTTGACGCCGATGCCGCTGTAGCGGGATCACGCTTTATTGACAGGGAGTAGATCGAACCGGCTAGATGGTTTGGCACAGTCGGGCTAGGGCTAGGTCGTAGGCATCGATCTGGGAGCTCCAATCATAGCGGCTCAAAGCCCGACCTTGCTGAAAAGGCCTTCGCCAATGGTCGCTGGCCACAAGTTGTTTGACGAGATTGATCGCCTCCTCCTCGTCATTGTAGAATACTTCTGGGTGATTTTCTGGGCAAAGATGGTCGGTGTAGGCGAGGCGACGAGGAAGAATTGGATGGCAGCCGCAATAAACGGCTTCTACAACACTGCCTCCAAAGAAGTCCTGTTTTGAGGTGACGAGAGCGATATCCGACGTCCAAAGCAGTTCAGCATAGTTGGCGAAAGACGATAATTTCCCGTATTGAACTATGCGATTTCCTAGGCGCTCTTTGGCTTCTTGGAAATAGGGCGGCTCTTCTTCGAATTGGTCGCCAGCCAACGCCAAGTCGAATTCGATACCGTCGTCAAGAAGCCGGTACAGAATTCGAAAAAATCCAATTGGGTTCTTGTCGTATTCCCATCGATGATTCCAGAGGATCAATGGTCGGTGGGATTCGGATCCGCTATTAGTTGCTCGATGTTCGTCGAAGGCCGTTAGATCCATCCCGAGCCAAAGCGTTTGGGACTTCGATTGAATTTCATCAACTGTAAACAAATTCTGGTAATCGGGATAGCGTTTCAAGAAATCCGGCAAGTCGCTTAGGAAGCGCTGCCGGTGAAAGTCGGAGTTGAAGAATACGGCATCCGCTACGAGGGCGCTTGTGTAGTTAAGAAAGGAATAGTGAAGATCGAGACCGCGCTTCTTGTCACCATCTCTCGGAGACCATGGGTAGGCGGCCTGATTCTCATGGAAATAGATGCCCGCGGAAATGGACGGGTAGCGCGATCGAATCCGAGAGAGAAACAGCGGCAGGTCCAGCATGTCGCTGGCCAGAATAGCAGAGAAAGGTTCCCGTTGCTCGAGTAGCTCATCAGCCAGAGTGATGGCTCCGCCGTGCATTCGCCACTTCCAATGGCGGCCGGGCAAGGAGAGAACTTGAATTTCGTGCCGGGACCTTTGAGCTAGCTCCTCGGCCCAGCGGCGGTGTGAGCCAGTGAAGAAGGGCTCAACGAGGCAGATGCGTTTTCGTTCGCACGTAATCGAATGGATTCCAGACACGCTAGTTTGGGGAGCAACCGCACCCCCCGTGATGGCAGCAGCTATTTGATGGGGCTGGAGCCGCTCCCCCGCTACCGCTCACGTTAAATCCATAACCACCCGTAATCACTCTTTTCACGGGTACGCCGCTTTCAGGATGCGTCGTCAGAGGGGCGTCGTTCATGCTTTGCTGGATTTCAAACCGCTCTGTAGCCTCATCTTGCGACGAGGGAATCGTCTCGTAAATATAAGTAGCCATCCCCTAAGTTTCTACGCCCGTTGGCATTCGTCAAGCGAGAGGACGATTGGTAACTGGGCGAGTTTCCTACGACAAATATTCCCTGAGTAAGGACTTGCTTTGGCCAAGGGATTGGGCTGTCTGTCGGATAATGTGGATCAGCGCGATCACCAAATGGCTTGCTGAGCGCGGCTTTCTCATCGGGCAAGCGGCGGCAATCGGGTTGACGGCGATTCTCCACATCGTCGCCTTTCCGCCTTTCGACTATCCAGAAGCGGGGTTTCTCTTTTTGACGCCGTTTTTGCTCTGGCTTCGATTGGAGCCATCCTATCGGCAAGTTGCCTGGACGGGCCTGGCTGCCGGTTGGATCGCCTGGTTTTTCCTGATTATCTGGCTGCGTCACGTAACTTGGGTAGGGATGATCCTCCTTTCTGGGATTGTCGGAGCCCACTTCATGTTGTGGTGCCTAGGTACTTCCTGGTTGAGCCGCCGATTATCTGGAAAGGGGTCTTGGCTGGGGCTTCCCTATGCGGTTGGGGCAGCCGCTTTATGGGTAGTGATCGAGCACATACGTGGTTGGATCTTTACCGGTTTTCCGTGGCTTCCGTTGTCAGCGAGCCAGTGGAGTCGTCCGATAATGTTGCAAAGCGCGACGTTTTTGGGTGCCTGGGGAATTTCGTTTTCACTGGTCTTGCTCAATGCGGGAATTGCCTCTTACGGAGTCCGGATAGTCGACTATGCCCGTACCAAATCGAAAACCTTTTGCCCGGAATTCTATTTGGCCTTGCTCGTTTTCGTGAGCCTGACTTTTCTTCAGACGCGCCATATCAAGGGGCAAGACCGGGAACCGCTATTTCGAGCAGCGGCAATGCAGCCCGCTATTCCGCAAAACGAAAAATGGGACCCTTCCTTGAGCCAAAGCATCTTGACTCTAATCGAGCGAAATACTCTGCGCTTGGCTGCGATGAAGCCCGATGTCATTTTCTGGCCGGAAGCGACTTTGCCCTATCCGATTAAAGGGGATCCTGCCATGAGGGCATGGGCAGAGCGGGTAGCCACGCAGGCGAAAACGCCGATTTTCGCAGGGGCTCTGGTTGCCGAATCCGAAGCGGATTGGAAGAATGGGGTTTACCTGATTCGCCCAAATTGGGGAATGTATCCACGATACTACTCAAAGCGTCATCTTGTTCCATTTGGCGAATACATTCCTCTGCGATCGCTTTGGCCATGGATCGACAAATTCGTGCCTATTGAAGGCGATCTGTACCCCGGGGAAAACGAGGCTTTGCTCCCCATATCCATGGAAGGACGGACAATTCAAATCGGTTCTCTGATCTGCTATGAAGACGTTTTCCCAGGCTTGGCTAGGGAATCGACTTTAGAAGGGGCGGCGATGCTCTTCGTGGCCACCAATAGCGCCTGGTACGGGAAAAGCGCCGCTTCGTTTCAGCACATGGCTCACTCCGTATTGCGGGCGGTCGAGAACCGAAGGGTCGTGTATCGGGTCGGCAATGACGGCTGGTCTGGTTGGATAGACGAATACGGAAATATTCGTGATGAGTTGCTAGACGAAAACGGCCAGATTTGGTTCTCCGGCGGGGCGATTTGGGAAGTCGACCGCGACAAGCGGTGGAAAGGAAAGGAGACCTTTTACACGCTCCATGGAGATTGGTTCGTCGCTGGGTCCTGGGCGTTGCTGGCAGGGATAGCCTTCTTCGCCTGCCTCTACAAACCTCGAGAACCGATCTTCTAGGGAAGTGTCGTTACGACTGGAACTTCTGTTTGTGAGCGGCAGCTACGGAAACGTATTTCAAAGCCCATTTCTTGATGGATGCCTGTTCGGTTTCGCTCAGCGAACGAACTACGGTAGCTGGCGATCCCATAGCTAGGGAACCAGGGGGAATAATGGTTTCGCCAGTAATAAGGGCTCTGGCCCCGATGATGCTATTCTTGCCGATAACGGCGCCGTCCATGATGGTCGCCCCCATGCCAATGAGACATTCGTCCTCGATTTGGCAAGCGTGGATGATGGCTCCATGACCTACGGTCACATCGTTGCCGATAGAAACGCCATAATCGTCTGCCAGGTGGAGGATGGATCCATCTTGAATGTTTGTCCGATCGCCAATCACGATAGAATTGATATCGGCTCTGACCACGCATCCTGGCCAGATACTGGATTGCTGGCCAAGAGTGGTATCGCCGATCAATACTGCCCCGTCTGCGATGTACGCGGATTCGGGAATAATCGGATCTTTAGAAAGATGTTTCTGCAAGCGCTCTTCTACAGTCATGGCTCAAAATCTAATCAATCATCGGCCCGCGGTGGCAGACTTTCTTAGCGAAAGTCCAATAGGTAGGTGGATTTGGGTTTTTGATGTAGGGTCACCGCTTGCGGCTACCGCAGAATCGGTTAATACTCCACTTGGACCGGTCGCAGCAAGCGGTGTCCCTACAAACTTTGGATATATTGGACATTCTCTAAGCAGTCGAATCATGGTTGGAAAAATTAAAATACCATCTGGACGAAAACGACGCATATTCTGACGTTTTGGACACTCTCTCAGGCGAATAGCCGTTGGAAATTTCCTCCTAATATGAGCGTCTTGTCCTGTTCGCTCAAAGAAGAGTTTTGAATTTGGCGGACGTGAGAAACGAAGTCCGGCTGCGATTGCGTTTTTGGGAAGGTCCTCAGTGGGTAGTCGGAGCCGAATAGGATGCGATTCGCCCCGACTAGCTCGACCGCGGCTTGATAAATCGCTGAATCGTAGAGAAGAGGCGTCGCAGCGGTATCCAGATATACGTTTTCTAGTTTGGCTAGCTCTTCGAGGAGCATCATTCCCCCAAGGTGGGAAAAGATAAATCGGGTGGCGGGAAAGCTCTGAGCGAGCTCTATCAGTTCGTTGATGGGCGTATCGATTTTACCCGGGTAGTCTTTCGTGTCCGGGTCAGTCACATGGAAATTGACCCACTTTCCTCGATCGCCTGCTAGTTCGATCACCGCTATTAGAGATGTATGATCGTAACTATAGCCTTGGGCAGGCGGGTTCAGTTCGCCAATGCCGGCAAAATCGAGATCGAAGGCTCGATCAATCGATTCGACCGCCTCCTGTCCGCCGTTGGCGTTGAAGGGGGCGAACGCCAGCAGGCGATCGGGATGGCTCTCTAGCCAGTCTCCCTGCCAAGCTATGTTTTCAACGCAGATCGCAGAGCTTTCCCAATACCACCCAAGGACAATCGCCTTGGCCACCTTGGCGGCATCCATGTCGCGAATAAGCGTCTCTATGCTGGCCCATCCTTGAAGACGCGGCCCACGAGAGGGAGCTACGCAATGAAGCCAGTAGGGTTCCCCTTTAGTCGTCGCCCAATTCTCCGGATTATTGTAAACGCTGGGCGGATACAGATGAATATGAGCATCGTAGAACACAGCCTCCATAGCTTAAGCTCTGGTAGAATCGTAAATACGCAGGAGGCTTTGCCTTACCAACCCGCCCATCGATCGTCGCTTGAGAAAGGCGTCGTCCTTGTAGTGGGCCGACAGCTCTTGGCGAAGTTGCCGAAGGTTCTCCCCAGGGGCTAGCTCGTCTTTGGTCATTGTATCCAAAATCGACTTAATACGGAGATTCCCAGTCTTCATTCGCCTGGCAATCAAATGGTGTTCTTCTTTTTGGTACTGATAGGCCGTTTTAGCATCGATATGGCTAACGCAAAAAGCGACCAGCGGGTTGTTTTCCTTGAAAAACTGGGGCAGGTAGAAGTTCTTGCGGCCGTCATAGGATTGCTGGTCGAAGTCCATGGCCCGAATACGAATCTGCGTATCCTCGAAATCCGGCGTGATATCGACAATGAAATTGTAGGGGCGCATATCCCCGAGGAGGCGAACAAAGCAGCGTTCGTTAAACTTGATCAGCTCTTTGGCGATGCGGATAGCCTTCAATTGACTGCTATCTAGCCAATGTTCGATGAACATGTCGCCCGGTAGCCCGACTACATGCTCCTCGATCAATGTGTTCCGGTCAGTTAGGAAGTGCATGCGGTTGGGCGAAAGCAAATGCTCGAGCTCCAATCCGTAGAGTCGGGAGGCGTCAGCCTTTTTTACATAGAAATAGTCCTGGTTGTCATTTCGAGAATTCACTATTCGGATACGAAACGGTTTGGAATTGCCGAATACGCAATAGTCAATGCGGTCGACATAAAGGTGATGGATTACGGACTGGTCGCCACCCGCTTTTAAAATCGCGTAGACTTGCTTAAGGCCCTCGGAGAGACGGGCATTCATGACATGATCATAGATGACGGTTTGCCAATGCGTATCCCGCTCAATATCATCATAGAGCGGCGCGGACGCCGAGAACGACTCCAGATCTTGATAGACGACAGGGAGCTTATGCTCTCGCCCGAAATTAGATAAGTAGTATCGAAGCGATTCGCTTACCGGGAAAGGCGGCTTACGGGGCGTACCCGAATGCCGCTTCTCTTGGGAATGGTCGAACGATTGCTCTAGGAAATTGGGCTTGGGTATATCTTCGTTCACGGAATCTTAATTCACGGAACAGTTTAGGGATCACAAGGGCAGGGACAAGACCATTGCTTGATGATCTAAGACTGTGAGCGCTCCCGAGCGAACAGATACTGCTGGGCATAGCCGGCGTAATGTCCGAAATGGATACGTCCGAACCGTTCAAGCTGATCCTTTTTCCAGCCCTCGAGCCCGTAGCGTCTTTCGAGAACTTTCAGAATCCAAGTGTCTACCGGAAAGGCGTCGTATTTTCTGGCTCCGAAGAGAAGCGCGCAGTCGGCTACTTTCGTCCCTACTCCGGGATATTTTAGAAGGGCAGCTTGGGCTTCCGAATAGGGAAGGCTTTCAATACGCTGGAGAACCCCGGGATCTTCAGCGATCGCATCCGCAGTTTTTTTGATATTCTTGGCCCGGAAACCGAGACCCAGCGATCGAAGAGAGGCTTCGCTGGTCCGGGATAGCTGCTCCCAGGTTGGCAAAGCTCGTGGCCCTCCTGGCAGAATCTCATCTCCAAGCGAATCCGCCAGTTTATGGCAAAGCAGCTTGATTTGCGGGATTTGCTTGGTGGCGGAGCACAAAAAGCAAAGAAGCGTTTCTGGGAAAGGCTGGTTGAGAAGGCGTAAGCCCGGGCAGGCCTCGATGGCTTCCTTCAATTCTGGATCACTTCGCCAAGGGAGTGAATCGGCGATCGCCTGCCAATCGGTGTCAGAAAGGAAATAGGCTCCAAGCTCGTCAGCTGTGCGCCCTTCAAGCTCCTTGGGGAGCTGGCAAAACAGCTGATTATCCGGATCGAGTTTAATTCGGGCGAGTAATCCGCCCCAAATGCCTTGCCAGCAATCATCTTGCTCGAGGAAGTTCCAGCGAAACGCTTGTCCCCCGTCGAGCGTTTCTCGGAGAGACTCGCGGGTAAAGGGAGTCTGCAGCGAAAGGGGAGTCCAGTCTGTCCAGCCCATCCGGTTTTTGGAGTTCCTATTCGGGCGCTCAAGAACGATTGGACCAAAGGAAGCTTTGAGAGCTGGAAATAACGGCTCCAGCGCTATCGAGAAATTCGATCTTCCAGGCTGTCGGAATAGCCCTCGTGGTTCCCCAGACATCGTCGGTCATGCCGATCAAGGCCCGATTCTTATTGATAGGGCCAATAGTCAGGGTCTTGGTTTCAATGTCCTGCGAACCGGGACGAACGAAATGCAGACGCGCCTTGTCGGCTTTCTCTGGCTGGTCCGAGGCTTCTAGTTTCAAAGCTATATAGTATCCATCGCGCTGTGACGGATCGGTTCTAGCGATGACGTAGCGCCCTGGATCCTCTTCGCCGCTGAGGTATTCGGAGATTCGCTTAAAGGAATCGGCATCGCGGCGATCGCTGAAAATGATATCCGCTGTTTGAGCAGAGTTGAACGAAAGTATGGAAAGGATTAAAACTAGGAGCGTTTTCATGAAGTGTCTAATCTGCGAGAATCTGCTTATCCTTGTTCGTAATGGGTATTACCAGCCATAATTCCGACGTATGCGCACGGGCTCGTAAAGTTCCTGGGGGATTTCCTGGAGGAATCGGCTAGGCGTGAGAAACATGGAGGGTCCTCCTTTGGTGTTCATTTTGGGGAAGAGCATGTAAAGCTCATCGCGAGCTCGCGTGACCGCTACGTAGAACAATCGCCGTTCCTCCTCAGTATCCCCGGCTTCGACGGCTCGTCTGATGGGAAAGAGGTTTTCGGCTGCACCGATCAGGAAAACGATATCGTACTCGAGCCCTTTGGCTTGGTGAACGGTAGTCAGCCGTATGGCCGAGTCCGAATCCTCGATATTGCGGTCAGCGACTTCGGAGTTGAGTAGCGTTATTTGGGCGATGAGCTCTTGCATCTCTTCGAATCGAGCGGCGAATCCGATTAGCGAGCGAAGGTCGTCCATGCGATTGACGTAATTCGCATAGGCGCCTTGCAGATAGAGGCTGTACCAGCCTTCCAGCCCGATCTCCACCACTTCGTCAGGAGCGCCGCTTTCGTTGGTTTGCTTCATGTCCTGCAAGCTTAAGGCTAGCGATTCCCAATCGTCGCGAGCCGGGGCGGGAACTTTGGCGACGACTTTGGGGTCATTGAGGACGTCTATGAAATCCTTTTGGTTTTTCTGGGCCGTCTCTTTGGTTAAAGCGAATAGCTTCTGAGCGTTCTTTTCCCCGACCTTTGGCAGCAAAGTGGCCAATCGCATAAAGCTGGGGGCGTCGCTGGAATTGTAGACCAGCCGCAGATGGGCGACCATATCCTTGATGTGCGCTTGCTCGAAGAAGCGAACCCCGCTGGTGATCTGATAGGGTATGCCTGCGCGAGAGAGTTCCATCTGCATATCCAGGGCTTGGTAGTGAGCTCGGTAAAGAACAGCGATCTCCTTAGGATCGCGACCTTCGTCGAGAAGACCTTGGATGCGGGTTATGACAAACTGGGCCTGCTCTCTCCCGTCCATGGCTTGCACGACACAGGGGACTTGGCTGGAAGGCTTGAACGCTCGTAGCTCTTTGTCGAAGCCGCGGGTTTCCCGGTTTTGAATTATCGAATTCGCCAGGGTAAGGATTTCCGGCGTACTGCGATAGTTTGTCTCGATTCTTAGAATACGCGTATTTGGGTGCCGATCGGGAAAGGTTATGATATTCTCGTAATTGGCTCCCCTCCACGAATAAATACACTGGGCATCGTCACCGACAGCCATGATTTGGTGATTGGCCCCCATGATGTCCACGATTTTGGCCTGTAATGTATTCGTATCCTGATACTCGTCTACGAGCGTATGCTTGAAGCGCTGATTGTAGTACTCCCGGATTTCCGGTGAGGTATCCATCAGCTTCAGCCAATTGGTCAGGAGATCGTCGTAATCGACGACTTTCTGATCCTGTTTACGGCTTTCGTAGGCCTGGGCGAACGATTGGATGTTCTCTATCAGCTCGTGATGCTGCGGGTAGTAGTGGACGATGGTTTCTTCGATAGATGAGCAGGTGTTTCGGGCCATGCTGATGATCGAGGATAGAGGACCCGGCTTGGGATGGGTCTTGTTCTTGAAAAAGGTTTTATCGACCGCTTCTACCGCATGCTTGAGAACAGTTTCAGCCTCGCCGGCATCCAGTATCGTGAAATTCTTGGCCAGACCAACCGCTTCGCCATGCAGTCGCAGAAGTCGATGCCCAATACTGTGGAAGGTCCCTCCCCAAAAGCGCCTCGGTTCGTAGCCAGTTAGATCTTCGACCCGGCTCAGCATTTCCTTGGCCGCTTTGTTGGTGAAGGTGAGAAGTAGAACGTCTTTTGGATCGACACCCTTCGAAAGCAGATACGCTACCCGGTAGGTAAGCGTGCGGGTCTTCCCGCTTCCCGCCCCTGCGAGAATCAGCAGAGGCCCAGGCTCTGCAGTGACAGCGGCGTACTGCTCATCGTTGAGATCCCCTCTAAAATCGATAGGAGGAATCTCAAAAGCGGTGGTTGGCTGGGACAGGTCGAAATCCATTGGAAACGAACAATGAGAACATACATGCCGAGAAGAAACTCAATAGGCAATTGAGTGAATCCGGCTGGGGAGGACCGGCCCGGTTCTCCTGTACAGGCGATATTGGAGGACCGAGCCGGTCCTCCCTACCCGGATGCATCCTGATTTAAAGCAGCACTAAAGCATCCCTATGGATGACTTCGAAGCGTTTTTTGTCAGGAAAGAGGGCCTCGATTTCCGAGGCGCTCTTTCCTGAGATTTGCCGAATCTCATGGCTCGAAAAAGCGCTCTCGCCCCGGGCGATCGCATACCCATTGCTATCGAAGACATCGATGACATCGCCAGCGTGAAAATCGCCTTCGCATATGGCGATGCCTGCGGCGAGGAGGCTCCGTTCGTCGCGGATGAGGGCGATGCGGGCTCCCTCGTCGATTTGAATGGATCCGCTCGGACGTTGAAAGTAGGCAAGCCAGCGCTTCTTGGACACGAGTGGGGCATCGCTGGCTTTGAATCGGGTACCCAGTGGTTCGCCGTCCATCAGGCGGGTGATGACGTTGGCTTCCGAGCCATCGGCGATGATCGTTTCACATCCCGCCGCTGTCGCCAGTTTAGCGGCCTGCAGCTTCGGAATCATGCCGCCGACGGCGGTAGGAGAATTCGTCCCCTTGGCCATGGCCTCGATTTCCGGCGTAACGGCATCTACAACTGGAACGATTTCCCCGGTTCCGTCCATATCGATTAAGCCAGGCGCAGTAGATAGAATAAACAATCGGCGCGCTTCTGCTAGACTCGCGACCATGGCGCTGAGGATGTCGTTGTTGCCGAATTTGATCTCGAATGCGCTTACCGTATCATTCTCGTTAATAACGGGAATGGCGTCGCAATTGATCAACTGGTCGATGGTGGCTTTGGCATTCACGTAACGATTCCGAATCCGCAAGCCCTCGTGGGTGAGCAACACTTGCCCGACTACTAAGCCAAAAGGGTCCAGGCCCTCTTGCCAGCATTGGATAAGGCGGCTTTGTCCGATAGCCGCACAGGCCTGCTGCTTGGCTAGCGAAGAGGGCCGCTGTTTCAACCCCAATACGCCCATCCCCATGCCGATGGCCCCGGAACTAACGATAAGCGGTTCGAATCCCCGCTCCTTTAGCTCGTGTACCTGATGGCAAATCGAGGTAATCCGATCCGTATCGATTTCGCCGATACCCTTGGTGAGAATGCCGGTACCTAGCTTTATGACGATGCGTTTCACTTCGAGACCTGTTTTGCAGGCAGCTAAGCAGTTGCCTGAGAGGAAGCTTAAGTCTGCAAAAATCTGGGGCTCTTAGGGCTTATACCTGAAGAAGATCCTTCTCCTTGGCTTCCAGTAGGTCGTTGATCTTCTTGATGGAGTTGTCGGTCTCGGTTTGGATTTCCTTCTCGCAGCGTTTCAGATCGTCCTCGGAGATTCCGCCGTCTTTTTGCAGCTTGCGGATCCCATCCATGGCGTCATGGCGGGCCTTGCGGACACCGACGCGAGCGTCTTCCGCATGCTTTCCAACCAGCTTGACCAGTTCTTGGCGGCGTTCACCTGTTAATTCTGGCAGAGGCAGGCGAATAACGTCTCCCATGATCGCTGGTGTTATGCCGATGTTTGATACTTGGATGGCTTTCTCGATCGCTTGAAGCGTCCCTTTGTCCCAGGGCGTTATGGCTATGGTGCGATTGTCTGGCGTGGAAATAGCCGCCATGTCTCGTATGGCCATATGGCTACCGTAGGCATCGACCATAATTCCCTCGACCATCTGCGGATTGGCTTTACCGGTATTGACGCTGGAAAACTCCTTGGAAGCGTGCTCGACCGCTTTCTCCAAACCGTCTTCGAATTGCAGAAATATTTCGTCTTCGTCCATAGTTGCTTAAGTTCTTGGTTTTAGGGTCTTGGTATTGAAATCAGTAGGCTCTCGTATCCGGGGACGGATGGCTAAGATTCAGAGCAAACCAGCGTGCCCACTTTCTCGCCGATAATGGCCCGGCGAATGCTGCCTTCCTCATTCAAGCTAAAGACCAAGATGGGCACTTCGTTGTCCATGCAAAGCGAAAAGGCGGTAGAATCGAGAATATTGAGGCGCTGTTGCAACGCGTCGATATAGCTCAGCTGGTCGTATTTCACCGCGTCGTCATTCTTCATTGGGTCTTTGTCGTAAACCCCGTCTACTTTGGTGGCCTTCATGATGACTTCAGCTTGGAGCTCGCTAGCCCTTAGGGCCGCCGTGGTGTCTGTAGAAAAATAAGGATTTCCCGTTCCGGCCACGAAAATCACGACTCGCCCCTTTTCCAAATGGCGTATGGCCCGTCTTAGAATAAAGGGTTCCGCGACTTGATTCATAGGAATCGAGGTTTGCACCCGGGTGACTACCCCCATCTTTTCCAGGCACTCCATGAAGGCGAGACCATTGATCACCGTTGAAAGCATTCCCATGTAATCCCCGGTGGTACGATCGACTCCCCGGTCTTTGGAACCGGAAAGCCCGCGGAAGATATTGCCGCCCCCGATGACAATTCCCACTTCTGTGCCTAGTGATCGGATTTCCTTAATTTGCTCGCAAATCCCTTTTAATGTGTCCCAGTCAATTGGGTCACCGGTTTTGGAGGAGCGCAGGACCTCTCCGCTCAACTTTAGAATAACGCGTTTATATTTGGGTTCGCTGGCGGGATTTGAGTCTGAAGACATTAAAAACGCGTTAAGCCACAGCGCGTTAGGATCGTCAATCCTTGGTTTGGCATTCTTCGCGAATTTCAGCGCTTGACGCCTTGGTGACTCTTCGCAATTTATCCGGCCTTCAATAGCCTGGTGGTGTAATGGTAGCACAAATGGTTTTGGTCCATTCAGTCGGGGTTCGAATCCCTGCCGGGCTGCCAAAGGCGAAGACCTTTGGCCGACCCCCGGGTTCGTACCCCGAAGGGGTTTGACGAAGCGCGGCGGAGATGGGCGGCACGCAGCGCATGTCCGCAGGACCGAGAGACGAAGTCCCGAAGCCAATCCCTGCCGGGCTGCCAAAGCGCTTCACCTTTCGCTGAGACCCTCATTCACCTCGCCACCTACGCGATTACTTTGTTGATAATGCTAAATTTGAGCCTAGTCATGTTCGTTGATGTCTGAGGAGGCATCTAAGAAGATCTAACTATGTGTACAGCTTCGTATTGGCTGGAATCGCTCGGGGACGCTCTTTGGAACGCGGAGAAGAATCATCCCGGTTCGATCAGCATGTTGAGCGAAATATTCAATGACCCGATTGAGCTTGTCCGGCGCTATATTGAACCGAATTGCCGGTATCAGGATCACAGGGGTAACTCCGCGTGCTCGGCCTTTGAAGCCATCAACCTTTTCATTGAAGAAGGCGCTGGTGATACGAGCAAAGGAAGAAACCAACTGCTTGTAAGTCCGTTGCCCGAGTTAATAAGATATTAATCGTCAGTTCGGGAATGTCTCCAATGTGGAAACTTATTTTGGCTCTCCTAGTTATAGCGGCAGTTAGCCCGCCGCTTTCCGCCCAACAAACGGAGCTCTATCTAGGCGTGCCCAAGGAGAAGATAGAGCGTATCATGAATCTCGGATACAATTTGGATCCGAGAACGGAGCGTTTGATTGAAGAGATAACGAAAACCTATCCGGATTCGCCGCTGGGACCTTGTTTGAATGCTGCTAGGCTATTTCGCTTGGATGGCTATGCGGGAGGCACAGACGAGAAATTGGCGGAGAGATTCGAAAAGGCCTCGGAAGAAGCGATCGAGGTTGCCAAGGATTACTATTCGGAGAACGAATCCGACCCGACAGCTCGCTATGCCTTGGCCATGTGCGAGCTCAACTTGGCACGCTACTATATCGATAATGGCCGGTGGCTGGCTGGTTTCTTCAAGGCCAACTCGGGGTTGGCCCATTTGAAGGGAATCCTCAAAGAGTATCCGGATTTTCATGATGCTAAAATGCCGCTGGGCGTGGCCAATTGTTTCTTGGACGAAGCGCCTGCTTATCTGAAGCCCATAGCCATGCTTCTTCGCTTTTCAGGAGACATGGAAAAGGGGCTGGAGCAGCTCCACGATGCCGAAACCAAGGGATTTCTTACCCGTTACGAGAGTCTTTACTATCAGGTAGGCATCCAATGGGAGCTCATAGAAGATAAGGAAAAGGCAGGCGAGATCCTCAATCGCTTCATCGAGCGCTTCCCCAACAATGTGGATGCCGTCGTCCTCTTGGGCCATTTGCGACGCAAGCAAGAACGTCATCAGGAGGCCTTCGATGCCTATGATCGCGCGCTCTCGCTTCCGGAGGTCACTTACCTGCGCGATATGAAGGACTGGGTTTCGATCCATATGGGCAATACCGCGATACATTTAGAAGATCCTCACAGAGGGCTGGAGATAGCGGAAGGATTGTTGGCGACGTTAGCTGACTCGAGCCGGGAATTACGCTCATGGGCCCAGGTACTAGAAGCCAATGCCTACTGGCATCTGGATGAGCGGGATAGGGCTCGTCAAGGTTATGCGGCTATCAAACGGAAAGACAGTCCGCAGGCGTATAAAGCGGCGAAAGCCATGCTGGAGAAGATGGATGCCGAGGAAGAATCTTAGATTCCGGTCTAAAAAAGTAGCGCGGCGCTTCATCCCGCGTAAAAGGTTTTCCGGAGGACCGAGCGATGAAGCTCAAGCGCGAGCCAAAAAGGGAGGGGAGGACTGTCTCAGTCCTCCGAAAGCTTGTAGGGCTGGCGCTTACGCCATGCCGAAACTGTTGCTTAATATTTGAAATACGCTACGCTTGGTAAGCGAAGGCCCTGCGAAAGAAGTGATTTGATCATGCTCATGCGAAGAGTGATCCTGTAGCGAAGCGTATCTTGGGAAGATACAATTGTGGTTGTCTTCAAAAGATACTTATTCCGAGCCGCCCAGTATCGACGTATCCTGTAATTAATTCGGATTTTCTCTCTGCCTATCAAAGCTTTGCCACGAATTCCCCAACCCGTCTGACAGCCTCGTCGAGCTCCGCTTGCGATGCGGCGTAGGTGAAACGCAGATACCCTTCGCCGTTGGGTCCAAAGTCCGTTCCTGAAAGGCAGGCTACTCCAGCTTCGTTAAGCAGACGGTCGGCTAGTGTTTTAGACGGAACGCCCAAATCTGATATATTGGGAAAGGTATAGAAGGCTCCTTCCGGTAGACGGCAGCGGATGCCTTCTATACCGTTTAGCCCGGCGACAAAAGCATCTCTTCGCTTTTGGTATTGCTGGACAACTTTATCTACGTCGTCGTCGCACTCCTTCAGAGCGACAATGCCTGCCCGTTGCGTAAATCCGGCTGTACAACCGACTGCATGAGTAAGCAGCAGGGAAACTTTAGCCGCTAGAGCCTCAGGCATAATCGCGTAGCCGAGACGCCAGCCAGTCATGGCATAGGACTTCGAAAAACCATCGACGATAATCGTTCGCTCGGGCATGCCGTCGATGGTGTATATGCTCTTAGCGGTGGAGTCGTCGTAGACAAGACGCGAATAGATCTCGTCGCTGAGGACATAAAAGTCGTGTTTTTGAGCGAGTTGGGCAATCGCTTCCAGATCGGATCGCGAGATTACCCCTCCAGTTGGATTAGCTGGAGAATTCAATATCAGGATTTTAGTTTTTTCGGTGATTCGCTCTTCCAGAGCCTCAAGGTCGAAAGAAAAGCTATTGGCCTCAATCAGTGGCACAGGAACCGGAGCGCCTCCGGCAATTTCTATATCCGCCCGATAAGATGGAAATCCAGGGTCTGGATACAGGGCCTCGTCCCCTTCTTCCAGCAAGGCCATTAGCGGGAATAGCAACACCGGCTTAGCCCCAGGTCCGACCACGATTTGGGCTGGATCCGACTGAATGCCACGCTTTTTGGAAAATTCGGCTATCGCTGCTCGAAGATCACCGTATCCCTCCGATGGGTTGTAGCGGGTGTAGCCTTCGTCGATGGCCTTTTTGCCGGCTTCAGAAATCTCCGGAAAGGTCCTGAAATCGGGCTGGCCGATTTCCAAATGGACGATGTCTTTGCCTTCCCGTTCGAGGGCCTGAGCCAAACTCATCACCCGATAGGCGCCTTCGTGCTGCAAATTACTAATTCTTGAGGCCAATTTCATAGAAGCGGCCTACAGATCGACAGGACCGAAAGAGAATGGCAAGCCTTGGAAAGTCGCGCGGCGCCTCAGAACTTTAGCGTCAATTTGTTGAGCTTGCGTTCGCGGCGCGTTTCCCGATCGAAGAGCTCCAAATCGAAAGCGGCGGCGGTTATCCTATTCAATGGATCGGGTTGATTCGCCACGTATTGGTCGTATCTCCATCCCCGATCACTTAAGGGGTGGGTGTACTTTTCCAAGATGGTCCGCTTGACGCTTTCGTCAGCATTGAAAGCAATCGCGCCTTCGAAATCGACGGGCTCCATGATGGTGTTTAGTTCCAGGGTATAGGAAGCCTGGAGAAAGTAACGTCTATTTGGGTTGCGATTCTCGTCGAGCTGATTGCTGGCTAGCAACCGTTCATTCGAAGAACTGCCTGCTTCAATGAGCTCGATAGGGGTAGTTACTTCAAGGAATGGCGAGGCGTCGCTATGGGAAGCGATTTCGCCTGTGTCGGACGTTGAAGTAGCCGCTTCAGGATTTGAAACGACGGCGAGCGTATCCGAAGCTGTTGTGGTTTCAGGACTGGGAGCTTTCTCGATATTGAGAGCCACGAACGTTAGGGTCCAACAAGCTGCCACAGCGGTCAAAGCAGTGGCGAGTTTCCGCATGCGGGTCCAAGGAGCAGCATCGAGATCGATGTCTTTAATGGATTGCTCCTGGAGTAGGAGGCGTTGCTTGCGACGCAACTTGCGATCGAATTCCCCCCAAAATGCGTCGTCAGGCTGCTCCGATCGCTTGAAGCGGAGCAATTGGTCTAGTGTATAGGAACCTCGCCGTTTTCGCATTTTCGGGTTTAGACACGTTGCTCGCCCAAGCATTCAAAAATTTTTTGCGTTTTTTCAATTTACTGAAATCGCTCGCGGATCAGCGCTAACTTGACTAAAGATTATGGGATAGATTGCGCCGGGACCCGTCTGCGCTTCTAGCTTCGCCGAGGCAGGAGGCGGTTGCACTCTACCCATGGATCAGGTTCAGAGAGGTGGAATCCGCCAGGAGGTTGGGTTCTATCGTCCCCATTTTTGTTAGTTTTAAATCTACTTCGCGTGGATAGGAGACCGGCCTTACTCGTCCTCCTCGCTCTCGAGGCCTTCTCTGTTCTGCAAGGCGGAGCCGAGAAAAGGAACGGTTCGGCGACGGACGTAAATGACAACTCCGCAAGCGGAGGCGACTACGACAGCCAGAATTCCTAAACTAAACCGTTCACCCTCCCAGCCCAGCACTGTAAAATGACCGATGATTGCCCCCGTCATGAGAGCGGAGCCAAGAATCGCTCCGAACGTGATACTGGAAGGTATCAGTAAAAGAACGCAGGCCACCAGCTCCAGTGTACCGATGATAATCCGGCCTTCCGGCTCCATTCCGAGCTCGGTGAACAGCTGGACGGATTCAGGGTGGCCCGTGAATTTGAAATACAGTGTTTGGCCCATGAAGATAACGGCTATGAGCTGAGCGATCCAAGAAAGCGCTATGGGGAATTTGCCATTCATTTTTGAAGATGGGTTTGTTTGAGATAACTCGTAATTAGATTATCGCGTAGAACTCAGAAAAGTGTGGAGCGTGGAGTCCTGAGGCACGTACAGATGCTCGAACGATAAATCTTGCACGGATCGGCAGCCAGCAGCGCAGAGCAAATCCTCCAGATCGTGCTCCAGGTTATTCACGTAGTTGGCTACGCGTTCGGATTTAGCCGCAGGATCCAACCCCCGCTGAAGGTCCGGGCTGTGGGTGGTAATTCCAACAGGGCAGGTGTTGCTACCGCATTGCATAGCTTGAATGCAGCCGATGGCCAGCATGTAGCATCGGGCGGAGGCGATGGCGTCAGCTCCCAGGCAAAATGCGATCATTTGACGCCCGGGCCCAATGAGCTTTCCAGAAGCGACCAATTTCATTCGATCTCGTATCTCGTATTTGTGAAGAATGTCGTCCGCTCGCTTGAGGGCGGGGTAGAGAGGCATGCCGACCCGATCCATAAAAGCTTTGGGGGCAGCTCCCGTGCCGCCTTCCGCCCCGTCTATAGTGATCCAATCGGGAAAAATTTCTAACCGGGCCATTTCTGATACGAGACCGTCGAACTCGGCTACGTTGCCCATGCAAAGTTTTATGCCTACCGGCAATTGCGAAACCTCTTGCGCGTGGGCGATGAATTTTACCGCGCTCTCGAGATCGGTGCATTCCACATGGCTGGGCGGCGAAATCACATCGCGCCCCATGGGCACGCCCCGCAACTCGGAAATCTCTTTGGTGATCTTTTCCTTGGGCAACAGCCCTCCTTTACCTGGCTTGGCCCCTTGGGAAAATTTGATCTCCACCATCTTAATGGCGTCCTTTCGGCAGAGCTCACGTAGTTTGTCGTCGTTCAGTCGGCCTTCTTCATCCCGAACGCCGAATTTGGCCGTGCCTATCTGGAAAATCAGATCGCAGCCTTCGGCGAGATGATATTTTGGATACCCGCCTTCCCCCGTATTCATTAAAATCTCCGCCTCCTTGGCCCCCCGGGCTAAGGTTCTCACGGCCCGCTCTCCCAGAGCACCAAAGCTCATGGCACTGATGATAAAAGGGCGCTTCAGGGTATAGGCATTGGGGCAGCCTCGCTCCTCCCCGAAAGTCACGCTCATGGGTTTGAGATCCTTTTTTCGGATTGGAAACATGGCGTGACGCACTTTGACCTCCGTAGCATCGAAATTCTTTTGCGACCCGAAGGAAGAGGCAGAGTTGATGTTCTGGGCCTTGCGATAAACCTCGGTGCGCTCGTTGCGATTGAAGGGACGCTCCTCAGTGTCGTTGAGGAACAGATACTGGCGTAGTTCAGGGCCAATGCTTTCCAAAAGATAGCGGCCCTGGCCGAGGATGCCGAAATTCCGCAGGAGCGAATGCCCGCTCTGGCCGAATAGATAAAAACCATTCAACAAGCTAAGAAACAGGAAGGCAACCGTGAGAAAGTGGAAATAGAACGATATTCGCATACCCGCCACGAAGAATAATCCGGCGAGAAGTGGGATAGCGAGATTGGTGAACCGAGAGAGTTTGTGCAGGTTCACCACGATTTTTCCGGTCATGGCCATAAACGTAAGCGGATAAGGGTGGCTCGATCGTTTGAATAACGAACGAGACCGCATTTGATAGCGCAATTTCTTCGCGAGCCAGCGAAATCAAGTATCTGTCATTACTTTGCAGGGGCGTTCCGCCAAGCAGACGGGAGCTGCTAATATGAAGTTAACCAAAAGGTTAAATTTAGCGAAGAGCAATTGAACCGCATCTTCAAGGCCCTTTCCGATCCGATTAGGCGGCAAATCCTGGATTCGGTGGCTCACAAGGATGTCAATGCCAGCGAATTGGCGGCTCCATTCCGGATGTCGGCTCCTGCGATCTCCAAGCATCTTAAGGTTCTGGAGACGGCGGGGCTAATTGATCGAACTCGGGAAGGGCGTATTCACCGCTTCCGTTTGCAGCGGGATTCGCTGGAGGCGGCCGAACGGAGCATTGCTCGGCTGACCGGCTTCTGGAATCAGCGTCTCGAAAATTTGGATAAATACATCGAATCAAAAAATAAGGAAGATCTATGAAAGAGAATGAAGTGATAACGTCGCTCGAGATCAGGCGGGTTTTTAGTCGGACCAATCAACAGTCTTCGATACCCTGACTAAACCGGAGATCATGGCCGAATGGTTTTACGGGATGGAAGCAGGCAGGGCCGAAGTGGACAGCGATCTGCGTCTGGGCGGAGCCTATGAAATCCCCACGTTCAACAAGGAGGGGGCAACTGCCAGGTGCGCGGAGTACGCGCCGCATGGGAAGTACCTCGAGATCGATCCACCCAATCGACTTTCCCTTACTTGGGTCTCAGAAGGTTTTGTTGATCATAGTGTTGTGATAATCGATTCTAAAGTCCGTCGATGATGGAACAGAGCTGACCTTGAGGCATGAGTTGCCGGAAAGCGTTTCGGGAGAACATGAATGTGGCTGGAACACTTGCCTCAATCACCTGGTAGAGGTTTTGTCAGCTCAAGCGTCCTGACGGGTGCTTTGCTCCAAAAGCTGGCGAGCGCGGAGGAATCAAGTTCGCTCCGCGCCCGCGCTGGCTGATCAAATTTACTACGTATCGTATTTAGATTTAACGTTGGACGCTCAGAGAAGATTACACTGCGACCAATAATTTCGGACAAAATTTCTGCTGTCTAATTCGCTCAGTCGCGAGCGTCGGACTCAGGGAAATCGAAAAATGCTCTTATCGCTCGCCGACGTTCCATCGAGGCGTCCATCCGGGCCGCTCAACTCGCTTGCGAAAGATGATGGTGTTGTCCAGGTCTAGGTCTCCAGTCCAGATGAATTTCGCTCCCTCGAAATCGGTCTCGCTGAAGGTTCCGCGGGGCCGAACAACGCTTTCCGCGTACTCGGTTGCCTGCTCCCAGCTGGAGTCGTCGAAATCGATGGCGTACCAATTTTCGGGAATTTCCAGGTGCCTGACGCGTGGACTGGCCTTGTCGCTATTGATCGGCCCATGAAAGAAGTTTTTGGCCTTCCACGAGGCGTCGGTGACAATATCGGATCCAATTTTCAGGATAAATCCGCCGTCTCCAATATTGCTATTGTTGTATTCAAGTCCCGTCTCCGCATTGCCTCCATCCTTGGCCATGACGGCGATCGTCATTGGGTACTCGGGCAGAATGTCCACCGAGATCACGTTGTGCGGCATGAAGTCGATCGAATCCACGGCCACCAGCTTACCATTGATGTATAGCTTGAACCAGTTGTCGGCGTAGACGTTCACTGGAACGGTGTCGGACAAACGTGGCTTTACGATCCCATCTGGAGTATTGGACTCTCGTCGATTTTGGGCGTGAGATGTGAGTAAGAGTACGAAAGCGAGAGCTGCGAGAAATAGAAATCGTATATTCATGGGGCTATTTTTGTTGTTAGTCTCGGTCTCTTTGGCGTCGATCGCCACGATCGCGGTCGCGGTTTCCGCCGCGCCTGATTTCCGGTGGCTCAGAAGGATCGTATTGAGGATTGATTTCCGGAATGCCCGCGCCGATCGCGGTCAAGTAGCTTTCTAGCCGTTCCCGGAGATCGGCGGCTTTTTCCGGCATTCTATCTGCCAAATTAGTGCTTTCCTTGAGATCCTTTGAAAGCTCGTAAAGCTCGTTTGTCCCTGTTTCGTAGAAATGCAGAAGCTTGTAATTGCCCATCATTATGGCGGAGTGGGGAGTGTCTCCTTGGTAGTGCGGAAAGTGGAAGACGAGTTCTTGTCGCGGCCGTTTTACGGGGCGCTCATCTCCCTTGAGCAAATGGACGAAGCTGCCGCCTTCCGTATTAGCTGGGGCTGGCTTCTCGATGCCGGCTAATTCGCTAAAAGTGTTGTGCAAATCGAAGCCGACCACTGCCTGGTGAGACCATGAATTTGGCTCGATACCTGGTCCCCGAACGATGAAGGGAACGCGAATGCCGCCTTCGCGGACATCGCCTTTGCCTCCGCTCAGAGGGCGATTGGAAGAGCCTCCTCCTCCGCCGTTGTCGGACATGAAAAAGACATAGGTGTTTTCCGACAATCCCAGCTCATCCAGACGTCGCAAAAGCGATCCGATGCCTTCATCGAGATTCTCTGCGATCGCTGCCCGTCCGATCGCCTTTTCATTGCTTCGCGGCATCAGCTTTCGATACTTGGCAACCGTCTGCGGTTTGGCGTTTTCGGGGTAGTGGAGGGCGTGGTACGACATTTGGATAAAAAAGGGTTTCCCATCCTTTTGGCTTTTCGCCATGAACGCGGCCGCCCTTTTTCCCATGCCGAAAATGTCCACGGGATTGTCGCCCTTGTGGGGAGCGGCGTCTCCATTGCCAGTATCCCCATCGCTCTCGTCATAGCCATGTAGCTCGGGACCGCCTCCGCCGATGTGCCACTTCCCGTAGTGGGCGGTCGCGTAACCAGCGGATTGCAATCGTTCCCCAATGGTAATCTCCGATGACGGAATGTTGCGAATGTTCTGAGGTGGAATCAGTTTTAAACCGTCCGCGGCCGTGTAAGGACGGGATGCTTTGGTCCAATGCATCTGGGCTGGGCTCTTTCCGGTTTGCAGGCTGATCCGCGTAGGCGCGCAGACGGGCGCCGGGGCGTAGGCTTGGCTGAAGCGCATGCCTTGTGACGCGAATCGTTCTAGGTTTGGAGTTTGGATGTGGGGACTTTTCGCTTCCGGGATATCCGGATGCATCTGGACTGAGGTCTCGGTCCAGTCTTGGTCGTCGGAGAGAAGGAAGACAATGTTGGGTTGATTGGCCGCGAAGAGGGGCGCGGCGATTAGCAGAAGGGTGAAAGGGAGTTGTTTCATGGGAGTTTTGTGGTCTGCAGATGGACTTGGGCGCTGCTTGGGTAAGGTTCTTTTCAGTAAATCTTTGAATAGCTGTCTGTGATCGGCAAGTGTCTGGGGGAATCTTTATCTTTCGTTTCGATTTCTATTCCCTCTGTTTCCGCCTTGTTCCCGCCTTCCGCGATCGCCTCCTCGTCGGGTCTCTCCAGGGAGAGAGCCAGCGGTGACGCTTGGGTCGTGGTTAGGATTGAGTGTTGGGAACTTCGCATCGACGCTTTCAAGGTAATCAGAGAGGCGTTCATCGAGTTCCGCTACTTTGCCAGGCATTTTTTTGGCTAAGTCTTCGCTTTCGCCTAGGTCTTCCGATAGGTCGAATAGCTTGCGTGCCTCCGTTTCGTAAACCCGTATTAGTTTGTAGTCTCCAAGAATGATGGCCGAAGCAGGACCTTGAGGATCTTTGTCGTAGTGAGGAAAGTGGGACACGAATTCTTCTCTCGGTCTGTTTACGGAGCCCTGCCCTTTGTTCTTCAATAATGCGGCAAGACTCCCTCCCTCTACGAGAGATGGAAGTTCTTCTTTTACTCCTGCCCATTCAGCGAAGGTGGGTAGCAGATCCATTGCGGTTACCCGAACATAGGAACAGACTCCTGGTTGAATGCCGGGGCCGGCTACAATGAAAGGTACTCTCAGGCCACCTTCCCAGACCATACCTTTGCCTCCGTTCAAGGGTGAGTTTCTACCGGGCGTGCCATGGTCGGTCGTGTAGATGATGTAGGTGTTGTCTTTTACTTCAAGGCGATCGACGGCATCAAGAAGGGTGCCCAAGGTTTTATCGGTGATGCTGACAAATGAGTTGTCCGGATTGGACTGACGGTTCCTCGCATTTTTCTCTTCCGGGTCGGGGTAGTGTGACATTTGGAGAAAGAAAGGCGTACCTTTCTTGATCTGCCGTTCCATAAAGTCGATGCCTTGCGATGTTATAGCCAAGGCTTGTTTGGGATTTGGGTCCTTTACGTTCTCTGGCCCCCCGTTGCTGTTCGCTCCGTCATTCTCTTCGAATCCGTGTTGAGATGGGTTTGTCCTCCCCACATGCCATTTGCCGAAATGGGCGGTGGCGTAGCCCGCTTGTTTAAGGATCTCGGCGGTCGTGGTAACCTCGGTCGGCATTTCAGCCGTCGCCATTGCCGGAAAGAATTTCATCTTCACCGGTTCACCCGACGCTGGTCGATCGCCAACGAAGGTCATCTGCAACGCCGCCGGACTGATGCCGGTGAAAATCGCGGCGCGCGAAGGGGTGCATCGGGGGGACGCCGCATAGCCATCGGAAAAACGCATGCCGGCGGCAGCCAGTCGTTCCAGTTCGGGAGTGTTTATCCCTCTTCCTTTTGATGCAGGATTCCGATCGTCCATTTGTACCGATGAACTGGTCCACCCGGCGCCTTCACCCACAATGAGAATGATATTTGGAGCGGTATCCGCTCTAAGGATGAAGGCTAAAGGCTGAAGGAGGAACAAGAGAATTAGGGTAATGAATCTTTCCATGGTCTTTGGTTCTACCTACCTACTCGGTTTTGGCGATCATCGCTTCTGCTGCTGCGATCGCCCCGATTGCGTCGCTCACCTCGATTGCCACCACCTTGACGACCTCTGGTTTTCACCTCTCCTTTTTCGAGTGACGCGAATGTCTCTGTATCCAGACCGGCTTTGGCGTGGGCCTGAAGTTCTTTTAATAATTGGGCTGCCAGTTCGGGTTTTTCCTGAGCCAGATTTTCGCTTTCCCGGTAGTCCGGTACAATATCGTAAAGGAAGCTTTCTTTGGAATCCCACCAATAGAGTAGTTTATAATCTCCCTTGATTATGGCTGTTTGCGGATGGTCCACCTCAACGCCGTGGTGAAAAACCATGCGGTCGATGGGACGCTTTACTTTGCCTATGCCTCCATTCATTAGGACCGATTTCCAACTGCCGCCTTCAACGTTATCAGGTAAAGAAAAATTAGATACAGCTAAATCTACTATTGTTGGAAAGACGTCATAACCTACTACTCTCTCATGACTGTAAACGCCGCCTTGAATTCCAGGGCCGGCTACTATCAGTGGGACGCGTATCCCACCCTCGTCGACGGTGGCCTTGCCCCCCTTCAAGACGTCGTTGCCCATGCCGTTGTCAGACATGTATATGACGTAAGTGTTACCTGCGATACCGAGCTCATCCAGCTTTTTCAACAACATCCCAATACTGGTATCAAGATCTTCGCTCATTGCAGCCATGAGGCCTCTTGCCCCCATGTTCTTGTACTTCTTGAGGGTAGACTCCAGGGCTTGAGGCTTGCTGTGTACTGCATAGTAAGAGAGCTGTATGAAAAATGGATGACCGTCCTTTACTTGGTCCTCTATGAAGGACTCAGCGCGGCGAGTGATGCCGAAGGTTTGTTTCGGGTCTTCGGGATCGCTGGAGTTACCATCGCTGTTCATGGTAATGCCGTCACTGTAGTCGTAACCCATAGATTCAGGCGATTGGCGCCACTGCCATTTACCCAGATGAGCGGCGCGATAGTTTGGATTGGACCGTTTAAGCGTATTGGCGAGAGAATTACTGACAGGAGCATTCCATTCCGTGGCCCATTTATCTGTGGCATTGAGGCTGGTGGTTGTCATCCCCATCTGAACGGAGGCTCGGGAGCATTCGCATTTCGGATGGGCCGCGTAGGCCTGCGAAAAGGTAATGCCTTGAGCGGCTAGGTGTTCCACATTGGGCATTCGAAAGTCCGGCGCTCGGCTGAGCTTTTCGCCGGGGATCATGGGTACCGGGGTACCGTTCCATCCCTGATCGTCGATAAAAAGAAAGAGGAAATTGGGCACGGTATCCGCGCCAAAGATGAAGGCAAAGGGCTGAAGGAGGGATAGGAAAATTAAGGAGTGAAGTCGTTTCATAAATTGGAGTGATTATTTGTGGGAGGCACTCGGCAATCCGAAAGGCAGAACAGGCATCTTGCCTGTTTGAGACACAAGTTGCAGCCTGCCCTTTTATGTTACCTGCGCTACGTTTCAACCATCACGGGGTGTTCCCACAGTTTGAAAAAGATAATCGTTTCATCGTCTTTGATCTTGCCGGTTGTCGCGGTTTTGTCGATCACCGCGGTTGCCGGCACCGCCTTTGCCGCGATTTTCGCGACCACGAATGGGACGGGATTGAGGGTCGTAGTTCGGGTTCAATTGGGTTGGTCGGGGAGCTCCGGTATCTTCGTGCCAGGCTAGAAGTTCCTGGTAGAGTTTCTGGGTAAGCTGGGGCTCCGTTTTGGAAAGGTCTTTGGATTCCCCGACATCCTGGCTCAAGTCGTAGACTTCAACAGTTCCCGTTTCGAATTGTTCGATGATCTTGTATTTGCCTTTGCGCATAGCGCTGGAGGGTCCTCCGGCTCCGATGTAGGAAGGGAAGTGGAAGAAGATGGTGTCGCGGGTTGGCTCAGAACCTCCTAAAAGCATCGGCGCGAAACTGATTCCGTCTAACGTATGAAGCTCTGGTCGGGGTAATCCCGCAAGTTCAAGCAGGGTGGGGTAAATGTCCATGCTTAGAAAGGGAGTGTCGCTGGTATGGAAGCTGCGGATACTTGGTCCCCAGATAGCGGCTGGCACCCGTAGCCCGCCTTCATAGAGCGATCCTTTGCTGCCATTGAGTGGAGCGACGTTCTGGCGGTTGCCGCCGTTGTCGGAAGTGAATACCACAATGGTATTTTCCTTTAGCCCAAGTTCTGCGAGCGCTGTGTCCAGGCGGGCGATGTTTTGATCCACAGCCTCAACAGTCGCCGCGTATTCAATGTTGCGTCCGTCAGTGCCGCTTCGCACTTTCTGTTCGTACTTCTGTAAAAGCTCCGGTTTGGGTTGAAAGGGGTGATGAACCGCATGGTAGGCGAGGTAGAGGAAGAAAGGATCGTCTTTGCT
>Ga0181579_10000750_pt1 | contig 26815 bp, 20 predicted proteins | sample 071ome_24_FD_132996 | JGI IMG/M metagenome (GOLD analysis project Ga0181579, IMG submission 132996) | Coastal salt marsh microbial communities from the Groves Creek Marsh, Skidaway Island, Georgia - 071402CT metaG (megahit assembly) | ecosystem: Environmental > Aquatic > Marine > Intertidal... | reverse complement strand
GGCTGCGACTGAAAGGAAATCGGGTCATCGCGGCGCGGCTTGCCTATGGCGGTATGGCGGCAATACCCAAGCGGGCCCCGGCAACCGAAAACGCGCTTGAAGGTATTGATCTGGCGGATACGGAGGCACTTGAAGAGGCTGTGTCATGTCTTGAGGCAGATTTTGCGCCGATTTCGGATATGCGGGCCAGCGCAGATTACCGGATGAAGGTCGCGGCGAATTTTATCTATCGCCTGGCCCATGAACAGGTAAACGGGGCTGTCCCCCGTCTTGCTTCAGCGGCGGGATGGTAGGCCATGCCCGGGCAGGTACGTCAATCCCGTTTTCATGATAGCGCCCATCTGCATGTCAGCGGAAAGGCGCGATACACGGATGATCTGCCCGAACCTCCGGGCCTGCTTCATCTCTGCCTCGGGCTCTCCGCTACAGCTCACGGGCATATCCGGTCCATGAACCTTGATGCGGTCCTTAGCGCCCCGGGTGTTGTCGGGGTGCTGACGGCTGACGATATTCCCGGCACCAATGATGCAAGTCCCATCGCCGGGGATGACCCGATTTTTGCTGATGATCTGGTGTCGTATCACGGCCAGTCCCTTTTTGCTGTTGTGGCCAAAACCCGGCTTGAGGCCAGGCGTGCTGCGGCCCTTGCTGAAATTGAATATGACCCTCTGCCAGCTGTGCTGACCATAAAGGAGGCAATGGAAAAAGGTAGCCTGCTTGCTGCGCCTTCGGTGATGCAACGCGGTGATCCGGAGAAAGCGCTCAACGCCTCGCCGCACCGGCTGTCCGGAGAGATCAGCATGGGCGGTCAGGAGCACTTCTATCTTGAAGGTCAGGCTGCGATGGCCCTCCCGGGTGAGGATGGTTCGGTTCATGTCTTCGCATCTACCCAGCATCCCACTGAAATTCAGCACAAGATCGCGGCGGCGCTGGCCTGCCCGTTTCATCAGGTGACGGTTGAAGTCCGCCGGATGGGGGGTGCTTTCGGCGGTAAGGAAAGCCAGGGCAACCTGCCCGCGCTGGTGGCGGCTGTTGCCGCGCATCGGTTTGGCCGCCCTGCCAAGATCGTCTATGACCGGGATGACGATATGCGGCTCACGGGCAAGCGCCATGATATGCTTGTCCGCTATGAGGCCGGGTTTGACGATGAGGGCAGGATCAATGCCATCCTTGCTGATCATCACCTGAGATGCGGCATGTCCTGGGATCTGTCCCAACCCATTGCGGACCGGGCGATGCTCCATGCCGATAATGCGTATTTCCTGCCGGCGGTGCGGGTGAAGTCATTCATGCATAAGACACACACGCCGTCCAATACGGCGTTCCGTGGCTTTGGCGGCCCGCAGGGCATGGTCGGAATGGAACGCATCATTGACGCCATTGCGCATCATCTCGGCCTTGATCCTGTTCTTGTCCGGCAACGAAATTTCTATCCGGACGCGAGCAGGCCTGACCCTTTAAGGCAGATGACCCCTTACGGGATGGAGGTGACAGATGCCCCGATCAACGCGCTGACCGATCAGCTCATCACATCTTCCGATTATCATGCACGGCGCGCGCAGATCGAAGCGGAGAACGCATCTGATCCGGTTGTGCGGCGGGGTATTGCCCTTACCCCGGTGAAATTCGGCATTTCCTTTACCAAGACATTTCTCAATCAGGCCGGTGCGCTGGTGAATGTCTATACCGACGGATCCGTTCAGCTGAATCACGGCGGCACGGAAATGGGTCAGGGGCTGCACACCAAGATCAGGCAGATTGTTGCCGATTGTTTTGCTCTCCCGCTTGAAGATGTCCGCACCACTGCGACAACCACGGGCAAAGTGCCGAACACTTCCGCCACCGCCGCCTCTTCCGGCACCGATCTCAATGGCATGGCTGCGCATAACGCGGCGACGGAGATCCGCTCACGGATGGCGGAATATCTCGCCGGTCTTTATCAGACATCACCGGAAGAGGTGGATTTTACCGGCGGGAATGTCCTTATCGGAAAGACAGCTCTCTCTTTCAGGGAGGCGGCTGAACAATGCTGGATGGGGCGCATCCCTCTGTCGTCCACCGGGTTCTACGCAACGCCTGAAATCGACTGGGACAGGGAGAGTTTTTCAGGTCGTCCGTTCTATTATTTCGCCTATGGTGCCGCGGTCACGGAAGTTGCGGTGGACACGTTTACCGGCGAGAACCGGATACTCAGATGCGATATTCTTCATGATGTCGGCCATTCCATCAATCCGGCGATTGACCGTGGACAGATTGAAGGCGGATACGTGCAGGGCGCAGGCTGGCTGACTATGGAGGAAATCGTCTATGGTGACGACGGCAGGCTGGCAACCCACGCGCCATCAACCTACAAGATCCCGGCCCTTTCGGATCAGCCTTTGGATTTCCGGGTTGAACTTTTTGAAGGCGGGGGAAATCCTGCCGGGGCTATACATCGCTCAAAGGCGGTGGGTGAGCCGCCTCTGATGCTGGGGATCAGTGCTCTCATGGCGCTCAGCGATGCTGTCCGCGGGTATAAGGGATCAGGTCTTTATCCTGATCTGCATGCTCCGGCGACACCTGAACGCATCTTGCATGCCCTGACACGCCTTAAGGAAGAAGGGCAATGATAAAAGCCTGGAAGCCGGCTTTACGTGAACTCATGGATGATGATGAGGCGGCGGTGCTTGTCACCGTTATTGAGGCGCGGGGCTCGACCCCCCGTGATGAAGGGGCATGGCTTGCGGTGGGAGGCAAAGGCTTTATCGGTACAATCGGCGGCGGCGCGCTTGAATTCGATGCCATCGCCCGGGCAAGAGATCTCCTCAGTCAGGAAGGGATGTGGCTGCGGCAAGTCGTTGAACAGCCACTTGGTCCCAATCTCGGCCAGTGCTGTGGTGGTCATGTCAGGCTGTTGTTTGAGCGGATAGGCAAGGCCGAAATGGCTGAGCTTGCACGGTTGAGTGAACATGCCTCCACCTGCCATCCGCTGGAATCCGGGGTGCCGGCCAGCGATATATCAACAGAAAGCCGTGAGGATACCCATTCAGTATATCACCGTCCGGCAACAGCCTCGCCGCGTTCGTTATTCGTTTATGGGGCGGGGCATGTGGGTCGGGCGCTGATGGCTATTACCGGAGATCTGGGTTTTGACCGAACCTGGGTTGATATCAGCCGTGACCGGTTTCCCGCAACCGTGCCGGAGGATATCAATGTGCTGGTGGCGGCTCAACCTGATGTTGCGGCGGGGTATGCGCCGGACAATGCCGTCCATCTTGTGCTGACTCATGATCACGCGCTGGATCAGGAGATTTGCGCAACGCTCCTCAACAAAGGAAAATTTGGCTTTCTTGGCCTGATCGGATCAGATACAAAACGGACACGTTTTACCCGCAGGCTTTCTGATGCCGGAATTGATCCGTCCATGCTGGACAGGCTGGTCTGTCCTGTCGGGATCAGGGCTGTCAGGGGCAAGGACCCGGCACGGGTTGCGCTGTCGATTGCAGCCCAGCTTGCCAGTCTGTAGAATGGAACGAGGGGGAATGAAATGATTGATCTGATACTGGTTTGGGCAGAAATGCTGATCCGCTGGCTTCATGTCATAGCCGGTGTGGCCTGGATAGGCTCTTCCTTTTATTTTATTGCTCTCGATCTGAGCCTGAAGCCCGGCAAAGATCTCCCGAAGGAAGCTTACGGACAGGCCTGGCAGGTTCATGGCGGTGGATTTTACAATATGGTGAAATATCTGGTGGCGCCGGAGCGGATGCCGTCTGAACTCACCTGGTTCAAATGGGAAGCCTATGCAACCTGGCTTTCCGGCGCTGCCCTGATGGTGGTGATTTACTATTTCGGTGCGGAACTGTATCTGATCGACTTTGAGGGGGTGTATCTTGAACCCTGGCAGGCGGTGGCCATGTCTCTTGGCGGCATCGTTCTGGGATGGGCGGTGTATGATGTCATCTGCCGGTCTCCTCTGGGTCGGTCAACAGGTATGCTGGCCGGGTTTGTGTTTGTCTTTCTGATGGTGATGAGCTGGGGATATGCCCAGATTTTTGCTCCGCGCGGGGCTTTCATGCAGATGGGGGTCATGATGGGCACGATCATGGCCGCCAATGTGCTGATGGTGATCATCCCCGGGCAGCGCAAGGTTGTGGCAAGTCTGATGGCAGGAGAAGACCCTGATCCCGAATACGGACGCCGCGGCAAGCAGAGATCACTGCACAATAACTACCTCACCCTGCCGGTGGTTCTGGTGATGATCGGCGGGCATTATCCGGTGCTGTATGCAACCGAATATGCCTGGGTTATCCTTGGGTTGGTGCTTGTTATCGGCGGGCTGGTCCGCCATTTCTTCAACACAAAACACAAAGGTGATCCGGCCCCTTGGTGGACATGGGGGGCTGCTGGTGTATTGATGGCGCTGGCTTTCTGGGTCGGGTTGATGGGCTCGCCCGTGATGAAAAATGCCGGAGACGAAGCCATGGTGAGTGAGGATCTCGGCAGTGATGCGATAGCCCTTGTGGTGGAACGTTGCGGGATCTGTCATGCGGCTCAACCGGAATGGGATGGCATGGCCCTGCCGCCCAAAGGCGTCATCCTTGATCATCCCGATGCCATTAACCGGGCGCGAAAGAAGATTGCCGAACAGGCCGCGTGGTCTGACGCGATGCCGCCTGGCGGGGTGATAAGCCTGACAACAGCGGAGCGGCAGTTGCTTGCCGCCTGGTATGAAAACAGATAGGGATACCCAATGCCATTTGTACTTTCACCGGAACCTTTAACCAAACAAAACTTTGCCCCTTATGGCGATGTGCTGGAAATTGACGGGGCTGAACAGTTCCCGATCAATGCGGGCACCACCACCCGGTTTCACCGGCTGGCAGATGTGGTCGCAAGCCCGCCGGATGGCCAGGTGATCCTGTCGATATTCCGGGGGACACGCCGCCCTTCCCCGATTTCCATCACCATGATGGAACGCCACCCTCTCGGCAGTCAGGCCTTTTTCCCGCTCAGCCCGTCCGACTGGCTGGTGGTGGTGGCGGATGACCGGGATGGAAAACCTGACCCTTCCGGTCTGCGGTGTTTTCAGGCAAGCGGCATACAAGGGGTGCAATACGCGCCGGATGTCTGGCATCACCCGCTTCTTATCCTTGATCCGGTGCAGGATTTCTTCATTGTTGATCGTCACGGCGGCGGCAACAATCTGGAAGAACATGAATTTGACAGCGTCGTGGCGGAGATCAGGATCTAGCCGTTCACAAGATCCATGGAAAATTTGCGATGCCGCTGCATAAGCTCGCCAAGATCCATGGTGGTCAGTCTGCCATCGCGCACCACCAGCCTGCCATTGATGATGGTATGGCGCGTCTTGACCGGACCGCAGAAAATGAGGGCGGCCACCGGATCATGGAGAGCGCCGGCAAAATCGATCTGGTTCAGATCAAAGATGGCCATGTCCGCGGCGTAATCCGGTGCAATCTGGCCGATATCATCCCGGTTGAGGACACGGGCGCCATCGCGTGTTGCCATGGTCAGGGCATCACGGGCGGTCAGGGCGGCGGGGTTGCCCCCGACCCGCTGGAGCAACATGGCCTGGCGTGCTTCGTTCAGCATATGCCCGCTATCGTTGGATGATGAGCCGTCAACGCCAAGCCCCACCGCCACGCCATGGTCACGCATCTTGCGGACAGGGGCGATGCCGCTCGCCAGCCGCATGTTGGAACAGGGGCAATGGGCAATCCCGGTGCCGGTCCGGGCAAAAAGATCAATTTCAGACGTGTTGAGACGAACACAATGGGCATGCCAGACATCTTCCCCGACCCAGCCCAGATCTTCGGCATAATCTCCCGGACGTTTGCCGAATTTTTCTTCGGAATAGATAATGTCTTCCTCGTTTTCGGCAAGATGGGTATGCAGACCAACACCTTTTTCCCTTGCCAGAACCGCGCTGTCCCGCATAAGTCCGGTGCTGACACTGAAGGGTGAGCAGGGAGCAAGAGCCACTCTCGTCATGGCAAATCGCGCCGGGTTGTTGTAAGCGTCCACCACGCGCTCACTTTCCTTCATGATGAAGATTTCATCTTCAATGAGGTAATCGGGCGGCAGGCCGCCTTTGCTTTCGCCTATGCTCATCGAGCCGCGGGTTGCGGTAAAACGAACGCCGACATCTTCGGCGGCGGCAATGCTGTCATCAAGTCTGGAGCCGTTGGGATATATATACTGATGGTCTGATGAGGTGGTGCAGCCGGTCAGGGCGAGTTCGGCAAGCCCGAGGGCAACAGCGGCCTGAATGGCATCCGGATGAAGGCGCGACCAGATCGGGTAGAGGGTCTTGAGCCAGCCGAAGAGCGTTTCGTTCTGGGCGTCCGGCAGGACACGTGTCAGGTTCTGGAAAAGATGGTGATGGGTGTTGATCATACCGGGGATGACAATGTGGCCCGAAAGGTCGATGACCTCATCTGCGGTGTGCGGCAGATCATGGCTCTGGCCTACAGCTTCAATAACACCATCCCGGCAGAAGACAGATGCACCGGATAACTCTCTTCGATCGGCATCCATGGTGACCAGAGTGTCGATATTTTTAAGCAGTAAGGTTGTCATGGGTGTTCCATAAAAAATCCGTTGCCGGTATATGCCGGCAACGGAAAGATTCTTATGGCTTACAGATAAAAATGCAAGCCTTTGGGTTAATGGTCGTCTTCGGGCAGAATCTGGTTCAGCACGACGGACAGGAAAGCCGCCGGCAAGAGCCCGGAAGCCAGCAGGATCTGCGCTGTCTGGGGCAGATGCTGCAAGGCTTTGGGTTCCAGATGCAGGCCGAGACCAAAGGCAAGAGACAGCGCAAGGATCATCATGTTCCGGCGTGACCAGTTCACATCAGCGAGCATATTGGTGCCCGCCGCCGCAACCATGCCGAACATCACAATCACCCCGCCACCCAGTACCGAGATCGGCATCGCGGCAATGATCGCACCGATCTTGGGCACGAGACCACAGAGGATGAGGAAAACAGCGCCGGTGGTGACAACGGCCCGGGACATGACGCCGGTCATGGAAATCAGCCCGACATTCTGGCTGAAGGACGTGTTGGGCAGGCCGCCAAAGATACCGGCAACAGCTGTTCCAAGCCCGTCAGCAAAAGTGCCTCCGGCCAGTTCCTTGTCGGTGGCTTCACGGCTGGCGCCCCCTTTGGCTATGCCGGAAATATCGCCAACGGTTTCGATGGCGCTCACAATCGACATCAGGCAGATGCCGATGATCGCGGTGATATTGAGCTCAAAACCGTATTTGAACGGTACGGGCATCGCAAACCAGGACGCTTTGGCTATACCGGCAAAATTTACCTGGCCCATCAGGATGGCAACGATATATCCGGCGATGAGTCCGAACAGCACGGCACCGGTTGAAAGAATTCCCCTGGCCCAGAACTTGAGCCCGAGGGCAACAACAATCACCACCATGGCCATACCCCAATGGGTGGCATCACCCCAGGAAGGATTGTTCATCTGAAACGGTGCGGCCCCGCCGGCGGCGTATTTGATACCCACGGGGATCAGCTCAATCCCGATCACCAGAATGACAAGGCCTGAAACGAGGGGCGGAAACCAGTGACGCAACCGGCCTATAAAGAGGCCAAGCATGCTGTGGAACAGCCCGCCAACAAAAATGGCACCGAAAAGTGAGCCAATACCCGCGCCTTTGACAATCGGAATCATCACCGGAATAAAGGCGAAACTCGTTCCCTGCATTACCGGCAGACGAGCACCGACCGGACCAAAGCCAATGGTCTGCATCAAGGTCGCAATACCGGCAAACAGCATGGACATCTGGATCAGAAACACGGCATCTGCGCCACCAAAGGCGAAACCGGCGGCGCCGCCGATGATGATGGCTGGCGTGAAATTGCTGACGAACATCGCCAGAACATGTTGAAGACCAAGCGCCACCCGGTCACCCATAGGCGGCACGTAGTCAGGATTGCGCAGATCAGCTGCGCTCGGTTTTGATGTCATGAGTTCCCCCCTTCTGACATTCAATAATGAACTGATAATACCTTTTTATGTCATAAATAGAAAGATGCGTGCTCCGGGGGTAGGTATGCAACTCAAGCCCCGGCCGTGATGCAGGTTTTTCTTGCTGTGCCAGGTATTACAAGGTATGGCAGAACAGCATTTTTAACCGGAGGCCGTGATGAGCAAAACCGCATCGGAAACAGGGACCATTGTTGAAAGCTGGAATGAGTGGGACCCGCTCAAGCATGTGATTGTGGGCAGGGCAGACGGGTGCTGCATCCCGGCGCCTGAACCTGCTCTTGATGCCAAGGTGCCGGAAGATTCGGATATGCGCGGCCAGTACGGACCAAGACCGCAGGAAACCGTTGATCGCGCCAATGAACTGCTGGATAACTTCGCCGCCATGCTGGAAAAGCGTGGTGTGATTGTCGACCGTCCCACGCCGCTGGATTTCAACCAGCCCACCGCCACTCCGGATTGGGAAACAGAGACCATGTTCGGCTGCATGCCGCCACGTGATGTGCTTCTGACTGTTGGCAAGGAAATGCTTGAAGCCACCATGAGTTACCGGTGCCGCTGGTTCGAATATCTGTGTTACCGGCCGCTTCTGCAACGGTATTACAATGAAGACCCCGGCATGCGCCATGAGGCTGCGCCAAAACCACGCCTGACAGATGCTGATTACCGCCCGGATTATCTTTCGGATAAAATCGGTGATACCAAGCGTCTGGAATGGACAGCAGACAAGTTTTTTGTCACCACCGAAGAAGAGCCTCTTTTCGATGCCGCTGATGTGCTTCGTTTTGGCAGGGATCTTGTTGTTCAGCACGGGTTCACCACGAATCTGAAAGGGATAGACTGGCTCAAGCGGCATTTCCCCGATCACCGGGTGCATGCCGTCAATTTCCCGGGCGACCCTTATCCTATTCACATTGATGCCACCTTCACGCCGCTTCGTCCCGGGCTTATTCTGAACAACCCGCAGCGGCGTCTGCCTGACGATCAGCGCGTCATGTTTGAAAAGAACGGCTGGGAAATTGTAGACGCCGCGCAGCCGGCCCATAATTCCCCGCCTCCCTTGTGCTATTCGTCGGTCTGGTTGTCGATGAACGTGCTGGTGCTTGATCCGAAGACGGTTTGTGTCGAGAAGACCGAAGTCTATCAGGCGGAACAGATGGACAAGCTCGGCATGGAAGTGGTGGAAGTCGATCTGCGTGATGCCTATGCCTTTGGTGGCGGACTCCATTGCTGCACGGCCGATGTCCGGCGTGAAGGTTCATGCGAGGATTATTTCCCGAACCTTTAACCGGACTCAAACCCCGACCGGGCAGGCAGATTACTCCGTGATGAGTACCCCGTCCGGACTGAAGGCGTGAAAGACGAAGGCGAAGGTGACGTCATAGGGTACATCCCTCGGATCATCGCCATCGCAACTATGTTCATCCCCGCGTCTGGCGGTGACGGTGCCGACATCCCTGCCCCGGGTGATATCACGCTGATCAAGGACAGAGCGCTGGCCGGGTGTCCAGGTGAGGGTCAGATCACCATCATGGATCTTTTTCCGGGATCTGAGCAGGTCAAGCGCCCAGGCTTTGCCATCCACCACCACGACACGAGCCAGAGGCTTAATGCCGTCAGGAACCGTGCCGTCATAAAGAAAGGGAAAGGGGCTGGTGTCATAGCCAACATAGGGGTTGGCGCCATATGGCCGGAACCCCGGATTCTGCGCGATCAGCACGTCACCATCAGGGTGGCGGGCCTTGAACTGGGCCCAGCTTTCCAGCCTTGATGGCAGTATACGGAGGGTTTCGCCGGCAAGTTCACCGGTTATGGCCTCACCGGTATATTGCTGCCACCAGCTTTCGGTCTGCCGGTCATACATCACCAGATCAGATTTACGCAGATTGCCGGTGGTGCCGAAATCAAGCACCTTACCGCCAAGCCTGCGATCAAAGACAATCGCGGCATTGCAGAGCGGACAATATGTTGCCGCAACCGGAACGCCGCCAAGTGTGTCATTCGCAATTTCATGCCAGATCAGATATCGCAATGGCCAGGCCCGTGCCTCGCCGTTCAGGCTCAGGCTGATGACAGGTTCTTCCGGGTCAAGAGACATCTCTTCTGTGACGGGAATAAAGGCAGGTGTGTCGATCGCCGGAATGCCGTCCCTGCCCGGGCCGCCGGAAATAATTTCATCAAGAGGGGTGGTGCATCTGGTGAAATCTGTCTGCGGCCATTCAAGAAGCGAGATGCGCCGGCTTTCCCCGCAGTCGACAAGTGTTGTTTCAGCAGCCATTGCCCTGTCCGCACCTGCCGCCAACATCCCTCCGGATATTGATGCGAGCAGAATCCCGGACAAAAACAGACCTTGCCTTGCATAACCCAAGATGAGAGGTGAGATGCGTTTCATTATCCTGATCATCAGACAAGATTAGATATGATCCGATATGGCCGCAATCTTAGTAGAGTAATGTAATATTTAATGGTCCTGAACGGGATCGGGCAGGTCTATTTTTGCCGGCGGTGACGTCTGGCACTGGATGAGGCGGTGCCGAGATGTTTTTCCCCCCGGGTCTCAGCAAGGGTGATCTGGCGTTGCCTTTCCCTGAAACGCTGACGCTGGTCATCGCTGAAACTGGAGGCGCAATGGGGGCAGGATACGCCTTTTTCAAACCTTGGATCCGCCCGGTCGGCGGCGGAGACAGGTTCCTTGCAGGCATGGCAGAGTTCATATTCGCCCTGAACCAGTTTATGCCCGAGCCCCACCCGTTCATCAAAGACAAAGCACTCCCCTTCCCAGAGGCTTTCTTCCTGTGGGATGGTTTCAAGATATTTCAGGATCCCGCCCCTGAGATGATAGACTTCGTCAATGCCCAGCTGTTTCATATATGCCGACGCCTTCTCGCATCGGATCCCGCCGGTGCAATACATGGCGACAGCCTTAGGGGCATCCGTGTCCGCCGCCAGATCATCAGCCCATGCCGGGAATTCGCGGAATGTTTCGGTGCCGGGATCAACAGCTCTTGCGAAACGTCCGATCCGGGTTTCATACGTATTCCGGGTATCGATAACCATGACATCCTGCCGGCGGATAAGCGCATTCCAGTCTTCCGGGTCAACATAGGTGCCGACATCACTTCGCGGATCAATGCCCGGTTTGCCCATGGTAACTATTTCAGACTTGAGCCGGACTTTCATACGCAGAAACCCCGGTGAACGTGAAGTGGAATATTTAACCTCAAGGCCGCTGATCTCAGGCCAGGATTCAAGGTGGCGGATAATCGCCGCAATCCCGTCCGAAGGACCTGCAATGGTGCCGTTGAGACCTTCATGGGCGAGCAGCAATGTTCCGCGTATGTCCATCTCTTCACATAACGAAAGCAAGGGCAGGCGTTTTGCCTCCGGATCAGCGATATGGGTGAACTGATAGAGTGCGGCCACCCGGTAAGGCTCCTGCTCTCCCGCGCCGGTTTCTTTCGTGATCTGCTTCCCGTTTTCAGGCGGGCACACCATTTCCCCCTCCGGTGCTGTTCTTTTCTTGCCTGTCTGGCCCGGAATACGGGCAGGTGGCGATATCCCCCTTCTAGCCTTACTCCGGCATTTCAGGCAAGTCTCATCATGCTTGTCGCGCTCGCGTAAATTAATAGAAAATTAATTTTTTTATTTATTTTCGGTACGTTAAGTAAATTTTAACTACTCCTTCGTATACTCCTCACACGAATCAACCAATCGGTTTGACCGTTCAGCGAGTGCCCGTAGCAACTTTATGTGCCTTGCCGGTTAATCCATCTGGTGACAGGGCCTGACCACCCGCATTGGTCACAGTAGTTTAGGTGGTTACGGAAGGAGGTACCATGAGAAATCCGCAACATAGCCGCTGGTTTATCACCTGCGGCTGTCTTTTTATTGCAATGATATTGCCGCCGTCCACTGGCCGCGTCTTTGGCCAGACGACAGCGACAGAGACAACCGAAGGACCGGCATCGGAGAGTGAAATCCTTGCCGGGACAAATGCGACGGCGGATCGTGCGGTGGCGGCGGTGGTCAGCCACCCCAATGTTGCCGCCGCGCGGGCGAATATCTGCAGTGCCGCCAGCAATTTTGACCTGGCTGAGAGCAGGCAGTATCCGCAGGTTTCCGTTGACTTGCAGGGGGGCTCAACTCTTTCCAGCAATATCAAGCGCCGCGAAACACTCAGTCGGCGTTTCGACGACGACGCCATCGATGCGGTGGTGCGGGTAAATCAGGTGCTTTACGATTGGGGGGTCATTGATGCCGATAAGCAGATCGCGCTGAATGACGCCGCCGCCCAGCGGCTCAGCATGCAGATCCAGATAGATCGCGTAGCCGCAGATATCGTTGATCTGGCGATGCGCATTGCCGAAAACCATGATCTTGCCGTGCTCTATGAGGGTTATGCGAAGGACCTTGCGCCCATAGGTGCCCAGGTGGAGGCGGGGGTCAATGCCGGTGTCATGCGCATCGGTGATCTCAGGGCATATAAGGTGATCGAGCTTGATGCCCAGATACAGCTGACTTTGGCCAACCGGCAGATTGATCTTAATGAAGCGGAGCTCTCGAACAGGTTTGCCCTTGATGCGGACACCGCCGTTGCCCTGCTTGGCCGCTTCCGTCTGGCCCGGCCCGAAACCCCGCCCAGCATCTCAAGTGAAACGATACGGGAGATACGGCGTCTGGATTTCGAAATTCAGAGCAATACCACCCAGATCGGCAAACTCGAGGCGGAAAAGAAACCTCAGTTTACAGGCCAGTTCAACACGACTTTCTTCGATATCGACGGGTTTTCCAGGGAATACGAGATGGTCGGCCAGGTCAGGTTTTCCATGCCGCTCTATGACGGGGGCAGTAACGAAGCCCGTCAGGCTGAGGCAACCTGGCAGGGGCGCAGCCTCAACAATGAGCGGGATGACCTTATCCGGCAGCATCGCAACCAGGTTGAGAATGTGATTGAAACCCTCCGGCAGTCCCGGGAAAGATATGCCGCAAATTCGGAAAAAATGACGGAGCTTGAGGATAGGCTCGAGGAAGCGGAGGCCCGCCAGGGCCAGACAGAAAGCGATCCTCTGTCGGTCACGCGGCTCATGGAACAGATCGCGGAACTGGAGGCAGAGCAGATCAGCCTGTCGTATCAGATCGAGGGCGCTCTCTTGCGTGGGGTATTTTTTGCTGACCGGCTGGGTGACGTGCTCAACCTGCCCTATGGAGGGCCGGAATGCTGAATCCTTCTGCCACAGTTTCAAAAGATCAGCCGTCGTCTAAATCCAAAGACGGCACCACCGGTGACAAGAGCGCAATAAAGGCTCCGGCCGGCCGCAAAGGGCATTGGTTCTGGCAGTATGTACTGCAAAACCGGCGGACATATTATCAGGTGATTATCGCCTCGGTGATGATCAATCTCTTTGCCCTGGCGTCATCGCTCTACATCATGACGGTCTATGACCGGGTGATACCGAATAACGCCACGGAATCGCTTTTTGCCCTTACCCTGATTGTCATCATCATCATGGGGTTTGATTTTACGCTGAAAATTATCCGCGGCAGTTTTGTCGATCATGCCGGCACGGAGATCGACAAGCAGGTTTCCTCTGATCTCTTTGACAAGATCTCCCGCCATGATATCAGCATGTCGAGGCAGGCAACCGGGGCGCTGGCCAATACCGTGCGTGATTTCGAAATCCTCAAAGAGGTGATCGGTTCTGCCAGTTTCGCGGTATTTGCTGATCTGCCTTTTGTTATTCTCTTCCTCTTTGTTCTCTATGCGATTGGCGGGCCGGTCGCGGCGGTGCCGGCGCTGGTGGTGCCGGTGGTCATTCTTTTCGGCCTGCTGTTGCAGCCGATCATGCGGAAGATCAGTGATGTCAGCGCCACCCAGGGGCAGTCCAAACAGGCGGTGATGGTTGAACTTCTCAGCAATCTGCACACCGTCAAATCTGTCCGTGGGATCACCATCCTGCGCAACAGATGGTTTCAGGGGGTGATCAATCAGGGTTCTGCCCAGCGGCGGAGCCGATTCACCTCCCAGCTGGCCACCTATTTCACCCAGCTTGGCCAGCAGGCCTCCCAGGTTGGCATTATTGTCTATGGGGTCTTTCTGATCGCCAGCGGTAATCTGACCATGGGGCAGCTGATTGCCTGCGTGATTCTTTCCGGGCGGACGCTGGCACCACTTGGCCAGATCACCTCTCTTCTCGGCCGTCTTAATCAGGCGATCGTTGCCTATAGCGGGCTTTCGAAAGTGATGAATATAACCACCGAAGAAGAAGAACGCACAGGTCATGTGCGGCGGGAAAAACTGAATGGCGGCATTTCCCTTAAGAATGTCAGCCTGACCTATGAAGGTCAGAATGAACCGTCACTGAACGGCTGCAGCTTTACGGTGAAACCCGGGGAAAAGGTTGCCATTCTGGGACGTATTGGTTCAGGCAAATCATCACTGCTCAGCCTCATGGCCGGGATAAACAGCGCTTCCGCCGGTGCGGTATTGCTGGATGATGCGGATATCCGGAACCTGCATCCCGAAGACGTTCGGAAAAATGTCAGTGTTGTCCTGCAGAACCCAATCCTTTTTTCAGGCACGGTGCGTGAAAATCTGCTTATGGGGGCGCCGGATGCCAGCGATGAAGAGCTGGTCGCGGCGGCGGAACTGGCAGGGGCCGGACAGTTCATCGGGATGCTGCCGAACGGGTTTGATTTTATCCTCTCGGAACGCGGGCAGGAGCTGTCGGCCGGCATGCGCCAGTCGCTGGCCATTGCCCGGGCGATGATCGGCAACCCGAATATCATCCTCATGGATGAGCCGACGTCGTCGATGGACGCCACCACCGAAAACCAGCTTGTTCAGAATCTCAACGAAGCGTTGCGCGGCAAGACCGCCATTTTTGTGACCCATCGCGGCCCTCTTGTCAGTATTGCCGACCGGATCCTGATTGTCGATTCTGGGCGGATAGTCATGGATGGCCCACGCGATGAGGTGCTGGAAAAATTGAAAGGAGGGAATTGATGAGTTCAGATTCCAATTTTTCCCGTTCATTCCTTGCCAGACTGTTTGGCCGGCGTTCCGAAGCCGCGGTTGAAGAAGAAACCCGTGAAGACGGGATCACGGTCGAAAGGGTTGAAGCCGAAACCGTTGACCCGAAGGCCCCCTTACCCCGGGCAGAGACGGAGGCTGAAGACACATCCGACGGCCCGCCCCCTTCGCCCGGCGGCAGGATTGCAGGTTGGTTTGGTCGCCGCAAACGCGCCATTGTAAACTTCTTCATCCCGCAGCCGGTGCTTGTGCCGGCCCAGTTGGTGACGCCGGAGATCAGCCTTGAGGTGGGGCGGAAAACCCCGCTCAAAGGGCAGATGATCTATATCATCATTGCCGTATTCTTTGCCTCCGCAGTCGCCTGGGCTGTGCTCTCGGAAATTGATGAGGTTGTCCGCGCTGATGGTGAAGTTGTGCCGAGTGAGAATGTGCAAATCATCCAGTCGCGTCTGCCGGGTTCTGTTGTGGCCATCAGGGTCAAACTGGGGGACCGGGTTTCAAAGGGAGACGTCATCTTTGAGGTTGAGGACGAAGATGTCCGGGCGAATTTTGATGATAACGAAATTCAGCGGCTGACGGCGCGGGCGACCATCCACCGGCTTGAGGCGGAAAGCAAGGGGGAAGACAGCATTGATTTCCCCCCGGAATTGGTGACAGAAGCCCCGGAAGTGACCGCTCAGGAGCGCGCGGTTTTCCTCAGCCGCCGAAAAGCCCTCGACAGCGAGAAGAAGGTGATTGAGCAGGAAATAGAAAGCCTGCGTCAGGGCATCGCCGAACAGATTGCTGAAGGCGAAGTGGCAGGAATGCAGATTGCCACGATCAGGGAAGAGCTCAGCGTCGTGAAACCTCTTGTCGATAAGGGGTATGAACCAAAGCTCAGTCTTCTCAATGTTCAGGCAAGACTGGATGAAGCGGTGGGACGGGAGCGTCTGGCCGGACTGGCCGCCCAGCGGATGGCAGCTGATCTGAAAAGCCATCAGCGTCGCCTGCAAGCCATTGATGACAGTTTCCGCGCCGATGCTGAAACCCGGCTGGTTGAAGCACGCACGCAGGCGGCCCAGGCGGAAGCCAGGCTTGAGGCGCTGAAGGGCAAGGTTGCCTATGCTGCGGTCCGGGCACCTGCAGATGGCGTGATATCGGTTGTTCACGTCAATACCATCGGTGCGGTGGTCGATGGAGGCGCGATCCTGGCTGAACTTGTACCGGATGAGAATGAAGTCACGGTTCGGGCCAGGGTAAATACCGATGATGTCTCCAAGATCAGGATCGGTCAGAAGGTGCGTATATCGCTCACGTCCTATGATCCTTCAAGGTTTGGAACACTCGAAGGTCGGGTGCAGAAAATCGCCAGCAACAGCACCCAGGAAGAAAACCAGCTGCCATATTTTGTTACCATGGTGAAAATACCGGATACAACCTTTCCGCAATCCGGGGTTACGCCGGATGTCGTGCCCGGCATGACGGTTATTGTTGATCTCCTGGGGGACAAGAGGACTATCATGGAATATATCCTCTCCCCTATCAAAAGGGCGCAGACAATAGCTTTCCGGGAGAAATAACGTCTCTGACCCATCTTTGAGCCCAATCCTGAAGGCGCCGCGGCATCTGTGTAAATGCGGAACTGTCGGGATTGGGCTTGCCTTTCTCGTGCCTGCGCATCAACCTGAAGGATGTGACGGCCCCGAGATTTCCCGGGGCCTGATATGCCACGGCAGATATGGAGGGTGCGATGGCAACACATGGATATTCATCGGGGCGGCTTAACCTGCCGTTTGTCGGGCTCTGCAGTTTCGGGAAATACCCCATCCAGACAGACTGGGATGCGATTGATGCGGATGTGGCGATCCTTGGGGCTCCGTTTGATTTCGGCACCCAGTACAGGCCTGGTGCACGCTTTGGCCCGAGGGCAATCCGTGAAGCCTCAACATTGTTTTCCTTTGGCCATGCCGGTGCCTATGACCACGAAGACGATATCACGTATCTTGCCGCGGAAACCACCCGGATCGTGGATATCGGTGATGCCGATATCATCCATACCGATACAAAGCAGAGCCATGCCAATATTGAGGCAGGTGTTCGTGCCATCCTGAAGGCAGGGGCGTTGCCGGTGGTGCTTGGCGGTGACCATTCGGTGAATATTCCGGCAATCAACGCCTTCAGCGATGAAGAGCCGTTTCATCTTGTTCAGATTGACGCCCATCTTGATTTTGTCGACGAACGCCACGGTGTGACCGCCGGGCACGGGAACCCGATGCGAAGGGCGGCTGAAAAGCCCTATGTCACCGGGCTCAGCCAGATCGGGATCAGGAATGTTTCGTCAACGGCACGCGAAGGCTATGAAGATGCCCGCGGATTTGGCAGTGATATTCTTTCCGTCCGGCAGTTCCGGTCACTCGGCGTTGGCGCAGTGCTGGAGCGCATTCCTGCCGCCAGCAGGTATTATGTCACGATTGATATCGATGGATTTGATCCGTCCATCGCCCCCGGTACAGGCACGCCCAGTCATGGCGGCTTTCTATATTATGAAATCCTTGAATTGCTGGACGGGTTGGCGCGGAGAGGTAATATCATCGGGCTTGACCTCGTTGAAGTGGCCCCGGATTACGACCCGACAGGATCAACCTCAACTCTGGCGGCACAGCTTCTGCTGAACACTATCGGCCGAATTCTCCATCATCGATAGTATGGATGCGCAAAGCGGGGTGGTGCAAATCTGACAGCGAGGTGAAACCTGTGCCGGCCCACTGAAGGGTGGATCATTTATCCTAAAAATAACGTGGTTTCGGCCAATTTTGTCGGATTTTGCCAATAAAACCTTGCATAGCAGGGCAATGTTCGTTTTAGTAAGTCAAAATAAATTAAATTGGGGATGGGAATGGTACAGGGAACACCCTTTGTTCGTTACCAGAATGTTCAGAAGAGTTACGATGGTGAGATCCTCGTCGTAAAAAATCTCAATCTTGATATTGAAAAGGGTGAGTTTGTCACGATGCTCGGGCCGTCGGGTTCCGGCAAGACAACCTGCCTGATGATGCTGGCCGGATTTGAAACCGCCACCCATGGCGAAATCATGATCAACGGCAACCCGATCAATAATATCCCGCCTCATAAGCGCGGCATCGGGATGGTGTTTCAGAATTACGCGCTCTTCCCGCATATGACCGTGAATGAGAATCTCGCTTTCCCGCTCAGCGTACGTAAGTTCGGCAAGGCGGAAACCGAAGAAAAGGTTCGCAAAGCTCTTGATATGGTGCAGATGGGTGCCTTCGGCGACCGTCGGCCGGGCCAGCTTTCAGGTGGCCAGCAACAGCGTATTGCCCTTGCCCGCGCCCTGGTGTTTGAGCCTGAGCTTGTGCTGATGGATGAGCCGCTGGGCGCGCTGGACAAACAGTTGCGTGAACACATGCAATATGAAATCAAGCATATTCACGAAAATCTGGAAGTCACGGTTGTCTATGTGACGCATGACCAGTCCGAAGCGTTGACCATGTCCAACCGTATCGCGGTTTTTGACGATGGCGTGATCCAGCAGCTTGCCGACCCGGTTACGCTTTATGAGCGTCCTGAAAATGCTTTTGTTGCCCAGTTCATTGGTGAGAATAACAAGCTTAACGGCACCGTCGCCGGTATCACCAAGGGCGTGGCGCAGGTCGATCTGGGAGAGCACGGAAAGATCAAGGCAACAGCAGTGAACGTTGCCAAAGGGGACAGGACAACTCTCTCCATCCGGCCGGAACGGATCAGTTTCAGCAAGAAAAAGTCGGCCAGCAAAGTCACAATGCCGGCAAAAATTGAAGAATTGATCTATCTCGGGGATCATATCCGTTGCCGGATGACAGTGGCGGGGAACAGTGAGTTTGTTGTCAAAGTGCCTAACGCAAGCCTGAGTGGTGATATCAAGCCGGGCACATCCGGATATGTGGGCTGGGAAACCGAAGATTGCCGGGCCCTGGACTTCACAGGATAAGGCTGAGCGTATGTCTGGAGCAGAACAAACAGGTCCATTGCTGACCCAGGATGGCGTCCCTCTCAAGGTAAGCCTGAGGCGGTCGCAGCAACGCGTCAAGATGCGGGCATTCCTTCTCGTCGTGCCGCTTCTTGCCTTTATCATGATTTCCTTCATCGTGCCGATTGCAAGCCTGTTTACCAGGTCAGTGGATGACGTGCTGGTCAATGAGGTTCTGCCCCTTACCTTTGAAGAGTTCAGGAACTGGGATGGGCAGTCGGTGCCGGATGAGGCGCTGTATGCAGCGATGTTCACGGATTTGAAAAACGCCGACAAGATTGAGGTCGGACGTGTTTCAACCCGCATGAATTATGAAAAATCCGGCTGGAAAAGTCTGCTCAAGAAAACCAGCCGGAAAATGAAAAGCATCAAGGAACCCCCTTACAAGGAGAAGATGATCAAGATCCACAAGAGATGGGGGGATATTGAATTCTGGCAATCGCTTAGCGCGATGAAGGACCCGTATACCCTCGGGTATTATCTGAACGCCGTCGATTTGAAATACGGGTATGGAAAAACCATCGAGCAGCAGCCGGAAAACAGACAAGTTTACAATCTTCTCTGGAAACGGACGCTTCTGGTCTCACTTCTGGTCACGATATTCTGTCTTGTGCTTGGTTATCCGGTGGCGCATCTCCTTGCGACACTGCCGATCACCAAATCCAATCTGCTGATGATCTGCGTTCTGATACCATTCTGGACATCACTTCTTGTGCGGATTGTCTCCTGGATGGTGATGCTGCAACAGGAAGGGGTTGTGAACGATTCATTGGTTGCCCTGGGCCTGCCCGAAGAAATGCGCCTGCCCATGATGTATAATTTCACCGGCACATTGATTGTGATGACCCAGATCCTTCTTCCCTTCATGATTCTTCCTATCTTCAGTGTCATGAAGACCATTCCGCCAAGCTACATGCGGGCGGCGCAGAATCTGGGGGCAACTCCATCCCTTGCCTTTATCCGGGTTTACCTGCCGCAGACGCTTCCTGGTGTTGGCGCGGGCTCGATTCTCGTCTTTATTGTTGCGATTGGTTATTACATCACACCAGAGCTTGTGGGCGGCAAGGACGGGCGGCTGATCGGCAACTTTATCGCCTTTCACATGCAAAATACGCTAAACTGGGGGCTTGCGGCGGCTATGGGGGTCATTCTTCTGATCGGGATCCTCATCCTCTACTGGCTCTATGACAAGATTGTCGGCATCGACAACATGAAAATGGGGTAAAGGTCATGGCTCTTCCCATATACGCCACGACAGGCCAGAAAATCTGGCATTACACGTATCTTACGATTTGTGGTCTGGTGCTGTTCTTTCTCATCGCTCCGTTGATCGTGGTCATACCGCTTTCCTTCACCGAAGGCGTGTTCCTCAGCTTTACGCCGGAAATGCTGGCGCTTGACCCTGATGCGTTTTCGCTCAAATGGTATAAGAACATGCTCGGATTCTGTGATGATCCGAGCATCAAGACAATGTGTTCTGACAAATGGAAAACAGGGGCCATCAATTCGGCCATTATCGCCGTGGCCGCGACCGCGCTTTCAACCGGTCTGGGCACAATGGCGGCCATCGGGCTTTCGCATCCGTTGATGCCGTTCCGTAAAATTCTTATGGCCACGCTGATCTCGCCTCTGATTGTCCCGCTGATCATCACTGCATCCGGGATGTTCCTTTTCTACGCCAAGGTGAACCTGATCGGCACATACACGGGGCTTATCCTGGCTCATGCGGCACTGGGCACACCTTTTGTGGTCATCACCGTCACTGCTACATTGACAGGATTTGACCATAACATGACCAAGGCGGCCCAGAATCTTGGTGCAAATACCCTTGTCACCTTCTTCCGTGTGCAGATGCCGCTCATCCTTCCTGGTGTTATTTCGGGCGCGCTCTTTGCCTTCATCACCTCTTTTGATGAAGTGGTGGTGGTGCTGTTCATGGGCGGTCCTGAAACCGTGACCCTGCCGCGGCAGATGTGGTCCGGGATTCGTCAGGAAATCAGCCCGACCATCCTTGCGGCGGCAACCTGTCTTGTGATGATATCCATCCTTCTGCTCACCACACTTGAGCTACTTCGTCGCAGAAGCGACAGGCTGCGTGGCATCACACGCTGATTTGTGCCATAATCTCTGGAGAAGGAGATTATGTTGGTTACCGGGTATAACAAGCAGCTCTCAGACAGCCTGGATGCGCTACGACGTGAAAACAGATATCGCTATTTCGTTGAGATAGAGCGTATCGCCGGACGTCACCCTGTGGCCTGCTGGCACGCACCGGACGGCCCGCGTGATGTGATCATGTGGTGTTCCAACGATTATCTCGGCATGGGGCATAACCCGGTGGTGACCGAAGCCATGGCGCAAGCGGTGCTGTCGCAAGGTGCTGGTGCCGGTGGCACGCGGAATATTTCAGGGACAACACAGCCTCTTGTTGAACTCGAAGGTGAACTTGCCGATCTGCATGGCAAGGAACGGGCATTGCTCTTCACTTCTGGTTACGTGGCTAACGAAGCCAGCATATCGACCCTTGTCAGACTGTTGGGAAATTGCAAGGTTTTTTCGGATGAAATGAACCACGCCTCGATTATCAGCGGGATCCGCAACAGCCGGGCTGATAAGGTGATTTTCCGGCATAACGATATTGCCCATCTCGAAGAATTGCTTCAGGCTGAACCGCTTGAGCGCCCCAAGCTGATCGTGTTCGAGTCCGTTTATTCCATGGATGGCGATACCGGGCGTATTGCCGAAATCGCGGCCCTGGCCAAACGTTATAACGCAATGACGTATCTTGATGAAGTGCACGCGGTGGGTATGTACGGCCATCAGGGAGGTGGCGTTGCGGAACGGGACGGTGTTGCCGGCGACATCGACATCATTCAGGGAACGCTCGGCAAGGCCTTTGGTGTCATGGGGGGGTATATCGCTTCATCGGATGTGATTTGCGACGCTATACGTTCCCACGGATCAGGGTTTATTTTCACCACTGCTCTTCCTCCCGGTATTGCCGCAGGTGCATTGGCATCTATTCGCTACCTCCGCGAAAACCCGAGCGAACGTGAGCTTCAGAAAGAACGTGTTGCCCTCTTGAAGGCGCTTCTTGAGAAGAAAGGATTTGACGTCCTGCCGGGCAATACACATATCGTGCCGGTAATGATCAATGATCCGGCCTTGTGTCTTGCGATATCGGCGCGGCTTCTGGAAAAGCACGGGATGTATATACAGCCGATCAATTACCCCACTGTTGCCAAAGGCACCGAACGTTTGCGGATTACCCCGGGCCCGCTCCACAGCGAAGAGATGATCTATCAGCTAGTCGATGCCTTGCAGGAAAGCTTCCACGCCTGCCAAAACGGATGCGGCAAAAGCATCGCCTGAAATTTCAATTTTACTGACGCCCCGTTTATTCCGGCATAGGTCCGGCAACAAGCATGGGATCAAGCCGCTTGCTGAAAAGATTGATGCGCCAGTCAAGATGCGCACCGGTTGATCTCCCGCTGGAGCCAACTGTTCCGATTATTTCACCCTGCCTGACGGTCGCGCCAAGGGGCACGTCAATCGTGTCGAGATGCAGAAAGGTTGATGAAAGCCCGTGACCATGATCAAGGATGATGGTCCAGCCGGTGAAATAGAGATCATCAGCCATCCGGATCACACCATCCGCAGGGGCCTTTACCGGCGTGCCTTTGCTGGCGGCAATATCAATGCCGTAATGCGGAGCTCTGGGTTCACCATTCAGGATGCGGCGTGAGCCATAAACGCCTGTGATAATCCCATGTACGGGCCAGATAAAAGGTGTTGAAAAGGCAGAGATCGGGGTTGCGTGGGCTCGCGCCACCTTGACCACCTCCCTGTCCCGGGCAATCCGCGCCATCACATCTTCAGGCGGAGTGACCATCTTCGCGGGCAGGCCATCGATGCGTTGTTCCTGATATTTGCGGATTTGCGGGGTGAAGACATGATCCTTGACCGAGCCATCGGGGGTGAGTTCACGGATCGTGACAGGGGTATCCTCATCACGATGAAAACCGATAACGGCAAACCCTTTCGGGCTGACCATCAGCGGCTCGCCCTGATATGTGAGTATATTGCCGGGTTTTGTTTTCAGCAGCAGCATTCCGCCCTGAACAGGCTCACCCTGAACCACTTCAAGAGCCAGTGCAGGACAACTCAACACTATCATCGTCAGGATGGACAAGACGAACGACCTTGGGTAATCCGGTAGCGAAGGCACCTTTAACATCAATCTCATCAAATTTGCTGTCCCATGGTGAAATTCCTGCCTTAAACAATAAAGGATAGACTTGATAGGCGCAACGAATGGGGTAGACTGATCGCCATTGAATTCAGCCCATTACAAAAGCGTGCCATGCCTGACCTTCTCTGGACACCACAACCTGATGCGATCGGACAAAGCGAAATCGCACGTTTTGCCGGCAGTCTCCGCACCTCAACAGGAGTTGACTGGCAGAATGATTACACAAAACTCTGGCGGTTTTCGGTCGATCAGCCGGAAGAGTTCTGGTCACATTTCTGGGACTGGCACGGGATTCTGGGATCTAAGGGAGAAATCGTGCTCCGCGATCCTGACCAGATGACAGGGGGGCAGTTTTTCCCGGATGGCATGCTGAATTATGCCGAAAACATGCTCATCCGCGCGGATGAAAGACCGGCTGTTATCGCCCATCGTGAGGAAGGGGGGCGCCAGGTTCTGTCCCGCGCTGAGCTGAAGGAAAAAGTGCTGGCCCTTGCCGGCTGGATGAAGGGCGAAGGGATCGGCCCGGGAGACAGGGTGGCTGCCTATACGCCCAATACGCCTGAGGCCATTATCACCATGCTGGCCGCGGCGAGCATTGGCGCCATATTTTCCTCCTGTTCGAGTGATTTCGGCCTTGGCGGTGTCCGCGACAGATTTGGCCAGATTGAGCCTGTCCTGCTGATGGCGGCCGAAGGATACAGATATAATGGCAAGGAGATTGACCGGCGGGATATTATCGCGTCACTGACACGGGAAATCCCATCTATCCGCTCGGTGCTGATTGTGCCTTTTCTTGATGATGCGCCAGATCTTTCAGCTGTGCCGAATGTCACGATGTTTGATGATGCGCTGACGGCAACGCCTGCGGACAGGTTTGAGCCCATGCCGTTCAATCACCCGCTTTACATCATGTATTCATCAGGGACAACAGGCGCCCCGAAATGCATCACCCATGGCGCAGGGGGGACGCTGATCCAGCATTTGAAGGAACACAGACTGCATTGCAATACCAGGGCAGGAGATGTGGTTTTCTACTTCACCACCTGCGGATGGATGATGTGGAACTGGCTGGTTTCTGCTCTCGCGGTGGAGGCGGCGGTGGTTCTTTATGAGGGCAATCCGTTTTATCCCGGACCAGAAAGGCTCTGGCAAATGGCGGCGGCGGAAAAGATCAATCTCTTCGGCACGTCGGCAAAATATATCGATGCGACACGGAAAAGCGGCTATCTGCCGGCACAAGAGGTAAATCTCGACGAGTTGCGGGTCATCTGTTCGACAGGGTCCCCCCTGACCACGGATGGTTTTGATTTTGTCTACGCCTCCATTCAGCCCAATGTCCAGCTGGCGAGCATTTCCGGTGGGACTGATCTCATCTCCTGTTTTGTTCTCGGCTGCCCGGTCCTGCCTGTATATGCCGGCGAAATTCAGGCCCGGGGGCTGGGCATGGCGGTGGATGTCTGGGACGGGGACGGAAAGCCGCTCATAGGTGAACAGGGCGAGCTTGTGTGCACAAAGCCTTTTCCCTCCATGCCGATCGGTTTCTGGGGTGATGCGGATGGCAGCAAATATCGTGGCGCCTATTTTGAACATTTCCCGTGGATCTGGCGGCATGGCGACTGGGCCACCCTGACCGAACGTGGCGGTGTAATTATTCACGGAAGGTCTGATGCCACCCTGAACCCCGGAGGCGTTCGTATCGGCACGGCTGAAATCTACCGGCAGGTTGAGGCATTTGACGAAATTCTCGAAGCCCTGGTCATCGGCCAGACGATTGAACAGGACGGCGCACAGGATGTCAGGGTGGTGCTTTTTGTCCGTATGGCTGAAGGGGCTGTGCTGACCGATGAACTGACGGCCCGGATCAGGGCCGCGGTCCGGCAAGGGGCTACGCCGAGGCATGTTCCGTCATGTATTCTTGAAGTGGCAGATATTCCGCGCACGCGATCCGGCAAGATTACGGAACTTGCGGTGCGGGATGTGGTCGAAGGCCGCCCCGTCAAGAACACCGAAGCATTATCAAATCCCGAAGCTCTTGAGTATTTCCGCAATCGTCCGGAACTCAACCAACCCTGAAACCGGAGAATCCATCCATGACCGCAGAAAAAGTTGTTATCATCGGTACGGGCGCAGCCGGGCTTACCGCGGCGATCTATGCCGCCCGCGCCAATCTTAATCCTCTTGTGCTGGCAGGATTGCAACCGGGAGGCCAGCTCACCATCACCACCGATGTGGAAAACTATCCCGGTTTTGCGGAGGTGGTGCAGGGGCCCTGGCTCATGGAGCAGATGCAGGCTCAGGCGGAAAATGTGGGCGCCAGGGTGGAATATGATCTCGTGACGGGAATAGATGCATCCACACGGCCGTTTTTACTGAAATGCGACAGCGGTGCGGAAATCAAGGCGGAAAGCGTGATCATTGCAACCGGTGCCCAGGCCCGCTGGCTCGGGCTTGAAAGCGAAACAGTATTCAATGGCCGCGGCGTTTCGGCCTGCGCCACCTGCGACGGGTTTTTCTATCGCGACAAGAAAGTTGCCGTGATCGGTGGCGGAAACACCGCGGTTGAAGAAGCGCTGTATCTTGCCAATATCTGCCGTCACGTCACGCTCATTCACCGCCGCGACAGTCTCCGGGCCGAACAGATCATGCAGGAAAGGCTGATGCGAACGGAAAACATCACGGTCCTGTGGAACAGGGTTGTCGATGAAGTGCTGGGCGATGACGGGATCGGCGGCGGCGTAACAGGGCTCAAACTCAGCTCAACCAACGGCGAAGAGGCAACGGAGCTTGCTGTTGACGGGATGTTTGTTGCCATCGGGCATGACCCCGCCACAACTGCCTTCAGGGGTGCGGTTGATATGGATGAAGAAGGGTATATCAAGGCAGAGCCCGGCAGTACCCGGACGTCGGTTGAGGGTATTTTTGCCGCCGGGGACTGTGTTGACAAGATCTACCGGCAGGCTGTTACCGCCGCAGGTATGGGATGTATGGCGGCTCTTGATGCGGAACGCTGGCTCGGGATGCAAGACTGATCAGGTTCAGGCCGGTGCTTTCATGGGCAGGGGCTTTTCCCGGATCACGATATGCAGGAGGAATGCCGACAGGCCGGCGATCAGATTAACCGCCCACATAATGTCATAATTGCCGAAAAGATCATACAGCCTCCCGCCCAGCCAGGCCCCCATGAAAGAGCCGACCTGATGGGAGAGGAAAACAAATCCATAAAGGGTGGCTAGATAGCGCGGGCCGAAGAACGTCACGATCAGTCCACTGGTCAGCGGGATTGTGCCCAGCCAGACAAACCCCATCGCCGCGCCGAATATGAGTGCGGAAGTTTCGGTTACGGGCAGGGTGATGAAGGTGGCTATGATCACGGTCCGGGCCAGATAGATCAGTGCGAGCGGAATTTTTTTTGAGGTCACGCCGCCGATCCAGCCGAAAAACAGCGCGCCGGCAATATTGAAAAGCCCTACAAGCGACAACGCCCAGCTGGCCACAGACGGGTCCACGTTGTTGTCGCG
>Ga0181579_10000744_pt1 | contig 26874 bp, 26 predicted proteins | sample 071ome_24_FD_132996 | JGI IMG/M metagenome (GOLD analysis project Ga0181579, IMG submission 132996) | Coastal salt marsh microbial communities from the Groves Creek Marsh, Skidaway Island, Georgia - 071402CT metaG (megahit assembly) | ecosystem: Environmental > Aquatic > Marine > Intertidal... | reverse complement strand
GATGGCGGTGGGCCAGGGATTCGAACCCCGGGAACCTCTCGGTTCAACGGTTTTCAAGACCGCCGCTTTCGACCACTCAGCCAGCCCACCTAAACTGTTTGCCGGAAAGGCTCCCGGCGGAGAGCGCGCATTATATCGCCGCGCTCTGTCTGATCAAGCTTCTCCTTTGCGGGTATATGCGTCAGCTGATCAATGCGCAAATCAAGCCGCGCGTGGACCCCTGGGGTCGTTGCTGGCCCGCGGTACATTTTGTTGTACGATCGTTACCGGTGGCGCCTCTGGGTTGGCAAAAACCACACCCAGCTCAGTCTTAACGGCCGTCTCGGTCACAGGCCTCGGTGTCACGCGCGGATCGTTAACCGCGCGACCGTTGGCGGCAAGCCCGCTCGTGTCGTTGGCGGCCGCAGGCTCAGGCGCCGCCGCCGTAGCGACCACATCAGGCTCGCCTTGGAGCGCGTTCTCAGGATCAGCCGCCACATTGGGCTCTCTTTCGGTGACGTTATCCGTCTCAGGAAACGCGGCACTCAATGCGTCCGATGATGCGATTGCGACCGAGGCTTCAGCGTCGGAGATTGTGCCTGCATCGAGAGGGGCGGCCGCCAGACCGCTGTCTCGTATTTGAACGTCAGCGGTGTTTTGCGAGTCTTCAATCGGAGTTTCCTGTGCTTCTGGCGCAGTGCCGGTGACCTCAGAAACGGGGACTTCACCTGTCACAGACTGACGCTGTCTGCGACGTCGGCCTTCATTGCGTTTATCAGCGGGACGCCGACGCGGGGCCGCATCATTGTCTGGCGATAAATCCGCGTCCGAATCGCTGTTCTCATCGACATCGAGTACGCTATCGATGTCCGCAGCTGTCGTAGCCGCCTCGTCACGCCGTTGGCCACCGCGTCGCCCACGCCGCCGGCGAGAGCGCTTGGGCTGTTCATCTGCTGAGGTATCAGCGGTCGCGGGTGAGTTGTTATTGGTCTCGTTAGTAACGACGTCGCCTTGAGCCTCTTCCTGGGGCTTCCGGCCACGACCGCCTCGCCGACCGTCACGATCACCACGCTGGCGAGAGCGGGTGTCGTCTCCATTTCTACGATTGTCTCGCTGCCGATCTCCAGACCGGCCGCGTGACCGACTGCGGTTCTGCTCGCCACCGCGCCGGTCTCGCTTGTCTTTGACCGACTTCTTATTGGTGTCGCCACCGAACAGCAGAGCCCACAGTCGCGCAAGTAATCCTGGCTTAGCTTTTTTACTGCGCCTGTCTCGTTGATTGTGTTTCTTCTTCTGCGCGGGCTCTCGAGGCGCGCTCGTGCGCTCGGGTGCCGGTGCATCAGGAGTGACACCCCGGACTAATGCTTCTGGCGAGCTCACATTCGATTCACTGGCGGCCTCGGTGGCCGGCTCTGTCGGGGAGGGCAAGTCGATGTCAAAGCTCAGCCTGCGAGATTGCTCGACCTCGTCATCCCTCAGTCGACGAACCTCGAAGTGGGGTGTCTCCAAGTAGGGGCTGGCAACCACAACAATTCGGACGCCGCTGCGGGATTCGATATCGTTGATATCACCGCGCTTCTCGTTCAGCAGGAACGCTGAGACATCTACCGGGACAATCGCTTGAACTTCGCCAGTCCGCTCCTTCGATGCCTCCTCCTGAATTAAGCGAAGAATCGCGAGCGCGAGGGATTTGGTGTCGCGGATAGTGCCTTGGCCGGTGCATCGTGGACAGACCATGCCACTGGTTTCGCCAAGCGATGGGCGGAGGCGTTGGCGAGACATCTCGAGCAAGCCAAAGCGGGAGATTCTGCCAATTTGCACCCGAGCTCTATCCAGCTCCAGCGCCTCCCTGATGCGGTTCTCCACGGCGCGCTGATTGCGGTTCGATGACATATCAATAAAATCGATAACGACGAGACCGCCCATGTCTCGAAGACGCAACTGCCTTGCGATTTCGTCTGCCGCCTCGAGGTTGGTTTGTAGCGCTGTCTGCTCAATATCGCCGCCTTTGGTGGCGCGAGCCGAGTTAATGTCGATAGAGACCAGTGCCTCCGTTGGGTCGATGACGATGGAGCCGCCGGAGGGCAGGCGCACTTCTCGCTGAAACGCAGTTTCGATTTGCGCCTCAATCTGGAAGCGATTAAACAGCGCAAGGGGATCCTCGTAGCGCTTGAGTCGGTTTTTATACTGCGGCATGACCATGCTGATGAATTCTTCAGCCCGCTGATAGGCCGTAGCGTCATCGATCAGTATTTGGTCAATGTCATCGCGCAGGTAATCACGTACCGCGCGGATGATGACGTCGCTTTCTTGGTAGATGAGGACAGGAGCCTTGTGCTCAGCATTTGCCTTGGAAATGGAATCCCACAGCTGCAGCAGGTAGTCCAGGTCCCACTGTAATTCTTCGGTACTACGGCCAACCCCGGCGGTCCGGATGATGACGCCCATGCCATCTGGCAACTGCAATTGCGCCAGAGAATCTTTTAGGTCGCTGCGATCTTCGCCCTCAATACGTCGGGAGATGCCGCCGGCCTTCGGATTATTGGGCATGAGCACCATATATCGGCCCGCCAGGCTGATGTACGTGGTCAGCGCCGCGCCCTTGGTGCCGCGCTCTTCTTTATCGACCTGAACGACGACTTCGGTGCCTTCTTTCAGCACGTCTTTGATCCGAACCTTGCCTTCGCCTTCGGGCGCGCGGCTGCGGTAGTACTCCGGGCTAATCTCTTTGAGCGGCAAGAACCCGTGACGATCGGCGCCGAAGTCAACAAATGCGGCCTCGAGGCTTGGCTCTACACGCGTTATTTTGGCTTTGTAGACGTTGGCTTTGGTTTGAACGCGCTGACGGTTCTCGATGTCCAGGTCATAAAGGCGCTGGCCATCGACCATAGCCACTCGGACCTCTTCGGCCTGAGTTGCGTTAATCAGTATCTTTTTCATGATTTAGTCCAGTTGGCGACGCAACTGGGCGGTGCGGAGGTCCAAAGAGCCTCCTGTACATGCGTTCCCGCCTGACTTCAGCGGGTGATCATCGTGGGGCGGCTGTTTTCCGCCCTTTGTCTGTTCACCGGCCCCAGTTGTCACCAGGTGCCTGACTCGCAATTCGCACCGCGCCATCGTGTGTCGCGGGTTTTTCATTGCCTGCCGCGGGTCGCTCAGACGGACGTTGGGTCCGGAGGGGTCGCGCGGTAGACTCGCAATTCTCTTGTCGGGTAAGCGGGGCGGGAAAAGCCCGGCTGTCCGCAGCACAACATAATGGGGCTGAGGAGCTGGCTTGGCGGCTTTGTCACCGCCATATATAGGGCGGAGCATGTATCGGGCCAAAGCTCAGCAAATCCGACGGGTGCACCCTAGCACCAAGCCGCTGGGGTTTCAATCAATAGATGACGGCAAGAAAGTGGTGATTTTATGACTGCGCCAGCGCGCAAAGGGGTGCAATTGCTCGAGGTCAGCCCGGAAGAGGCTGGACAGCGTCTCGATAACTACCTCGCTCGCCACGCCGACGGGGTGCCCAAAACACGGGTGTATCGAGCCATCCGAAAGGGGGAGGTGCGGGTGAATAAAGGCCGCTCCAAACCCGACTATCGGGTGCAGCAAGGCGACACCGTTCGTTTGCCTCCGCTTTCGACGCGCGACAATACCGACAAGCCAAGGCCTTCATTGGCCTGGGCTAAACGAATCCGTCGAGCCGTTGTGTTTGATTCCGGCGATCTCCTGGTCATCGATAAACCGACTGGGCTTGCAGTGCACGGCGGCAGCGGGGTCAGGGTTGGCCTTATCGAGTCGCTTCGAAGTCTTTTTCCTGAAGTTCGCTATCTCGAACTCGTGCATCGCCTAGATAGAGACACCTCGGGCCTGGTCTTGTTGGCGAAGAATGCGCGTACCCTGAGAGCATTGCATGAGCAGCTGCGCGAGGGTCGCATTGATAAGCGTTATTGCGCCCTGGTCAGTGGGAAGTGGCCTGCCTATCGAAAGGTGGTGTCAGCGCCACTGTTAAAGCAGCACACGGCCTCGGGTGAACGCATTGTTAAGGTCGATGCCGAAGGCAAGGCCGCAAAGACTGAATTCAGGGTCCTTGAGCGCTTCAGAGAGGCGACACTGGTCGAGGCCAAGCCGGTCACAGGCAGAACCCACCAGATCAGGGTGCATGCACAACAGAGCGGGCATCCCATTTTGGGCGACGTCAAATATCAGAACGATGATTCAGAAGCCCTGTGCGATCGGGTGCACTTGAAGCGCCTATTTCTGCATGCCAGCGCCATCTCGTTTACATTAGCCGGCGAGCGCTTATCGTTTGAGTGCCCGCTCGACGCCGAGCTGGAATCAGCGCTGGCTGAGTTGCGACGCCAGCGGTAACGACACGCCGGCCTCGCGGAGCAGCTCGCAGACGGCGAGGAGTGGTAGCCCCTGTAACGCGGTCGGGTCATCGCTGCGCATGCCTTGAAACAGTGAGATGCCCAAGGACTCCCATTTGAAGCTGCCCGCACAGTCAATCGGATTATCCATAGCCACGTAGTGTGCTGCCTCTTGTGGCGATAGCTCACGCATGTCGACCTCGCTCAGGACCAATCGCTGTTTCAGCGTGTCCGTCTCAACGCATCTCAGCGCTACTGCGGTCCAAAATCTGACCGTTTGCCCAGAGCAGTTCAGCAATTGCTCGACGGCCTTGGCCCGTGTTCCCGGTTTTCGGAGGATGCGGTCATCAAGGCAAGCGACTTGGTCAGCGCCAATGATCAAGGCGTTATCTGCGGGAATCGCCAGTGCCTTGGATAAGGCGAGCCGCCGCGCCCGATCTTGCGCGGACTCTCCAGGAATCAGCGCTTCGTCTACTTCGGGGGCGATAGACGTAAAAGGTATGCCCAGTCGCGCCAGCAACTCCTGGCGATAGGGTGAAGTAGAGGCGAGTACGATGTTCATATAGGGCGGAAAGTGTTGGCTATGGCGGGAATAGTTGGCGAAACCGCGAATCAGTGAGCAATTGAGGGTCCAACTGTGGCAGATCGCTTTGACAGCGTATACCCCCGTCCGTATGATCCGCCGCCATGAAAATAGGGCCGCTGCCAAGACAGCTCGATCTGCGCAATCTGGCAGCTCGCGGCGTTGAGATTAGCGGTGTCGTGTCACCGACTGAGGTGACCCGGTTACTTGCGGCCGGAATGGCGCTGGCGGAACCGGCACGCGCTCAGTTTCGCTTCAGTCGTGACGAGGAAGCTCGTTATGTCGTTGAGGCGCACATTCAGGCGTCGGTGCTGATGCAGTGCCAGCGGTGTCTTGGAGAGATGAGGCAGGCGCTGGAGACCCGCAGCCGGATGGCTTGCGTTTGGCGGGATGAAGATGCAGCCGCCTTACCGGCTGACTATGAGCCGCTGATTTGCGGTGAGTCGGCCGACCTCGGTGAGATTGCCGAGGACGAGATTTTGTTGGCGCTACCCGTCAGCCCGCTGCACGCTGATGATTGTGCAACAGCTGAGCAACTGGCAGCGCTGAAGGCGCAGGGTGATGCCGGTAAAATGGCGGAGCCGGCGGAACAAAAGGCTAACCCTTTTGCAGTGTTGGGTCAGTTAAAATCCTGACGCAACGGGATAGCGTATTAGCGGTAAGGAAATAACGGCTCGGTGTGCCCTGTGTGGATTCACGAGCGTGGTGATATGGGAGGCCAACCATGGCTGTGCAACAGAATAGGAAGACTCGCTCAAAGCGCGGTATGCGGCGCGCCCACGATGCGATTAACGGACCGACATTAACGGTCGATGAAACCTCGGGCGAGACGCGGCGGCGTCATCATGTGAGCGCCGACGGCTTTTATCGTGGCAAGAAGGTAGTCGAAACCGGCGACGACGAGTAATCCGTTGGCTGGACTGGCTTTTGTCTTTCCCGGACAAGGCTCCCAGTCGGTTGGGATGCTGCGTGTCGCCGCGGAGCGGTACCCTGTGGTCTCTGCGACCTTTGCGGAAGCGAGTGAGGCGCTGGGCTATGATCTGTGGCAGCTGGTGTCGGAGGGCCCTGAAGCGCAGCTGACGCTGACGGAATTCACCCAGCCCGCCATATTGACTGCGAGCGTCGCGCTGTTGCGTTGCTGGCAGCAAGCCGGCGGGGTTATGCCCGAGTTCGTCGCCGGCCACAGCCTTGGAGAATATTCCGCGCTGGTGGCGGCCGAGGCGTTGTCGCTGGCCGATGCCGCGCGCTTGGTGCAGATCAGAGGCAGAGCCATGCAGTCTGCTGTGCCCGCGGGCGAGGGAGCAATGGCTGCGGTACTTGGGCTCAGTGATGCGATTATCGATGAAGTCTGCGTCACTCATTGCGAAGATGATGCCTACGTGGGTGCGGTCAACTATAACTCTCCGGGCCAGGTGGTGATTGCAGGGCACGCTGCGGCGGTGGAGGCCGCGTCCCACTTTATGAAAGAAGCGGGTGCCAAGCGCGTGCTGCCATTGCCCGTTAGCGCTCCGTTTCATACGCCACTGATGCAGCCTGCAGCGCTCGCGATGGGCGAGGCGTTCCAGACCATTGCGCTCAATGACGCAAAGATACCCGTAATCAGCAATGTCGATGCCCAACCGCATCGAAACGCGGTCGAAATCAGACGGCTTTTAGTTCGACAGGTTTCCGAGCCTGTGATGTGGACGCAATGTGTTGTCACTTTGCTGCAGGCCGGATGCCAACAGTTTGTTGAATGCGGGCCCGGTAAAGTGCTGACGGGACTCGTCAAGCGGATCGATAGGGAAGCGACCTGTGTCGCAATAGAAGATCCCGAGGTACTGCAGGACACTGTGGGGAGTATGAGGGCGTGACGGAAGTGAATAAGACAGTGGCGCTAGTGACGGGTGCGAGTCGGGGTATTGGCGCTGCCATCGCTCAGACCCTTGCAGATGCGGGCTTTGCCGTCGTTGGTACGGCCACTACTGAGTCGGGCGCTGAGCGAATACAGAGCGCTCTGGCCGCCTCCGGTGGTGCGGGGATGGTGCTCAACGTCACCGATATGGCGAGTGTCGAGGCGCTGATGGAGCGAGTACGTGAATCCCTGGGAGATCCCTTGGTGTTGGTCAATAACGCCGGTATCACCAAGGACAATATCCTCATGCGGATGAAAGAGGACGAATGGCACGATGTGATTGATACCAATCTGAACGCCCTGTATCGGTTGAGTAAGGCCTGCTTGAGGGGCATGACCAAGGCGCGCTGGGGCCGGCTTATTAATGTGACTTCCGTCGTCGGCGCTATGGGGAATGCGGGGCAGAGTAATTACGCTGCGACCAAAGCGGGGGCGGCGGGTATGGCGAGGTCGCTTGCCCGCGAGCTGGGATCACGATCCATCACAGTGAACTGCGTGGCTCCTGGTTTTATCGATACCGATATGACCCGCGCACTCTCGGATGCGCAGCGTGAGGCGCTGTCGGCACAAATTCCACTGGCTCGACTCGGCCAGCCCGAGGACGTCGCGGCAGTCGTTGCTTTTTTGGCCAGCGATGCTGCGCAGTACATCACGGGTGAAACCATTCACGTGAATGGTGGGCTGTACATGGCCTAAAAGTGGTTATCAAGGGGTTTATGCTGGTTAAAAAGGGTTTTTCTTGCCGCAAAAGCTTGTAAAATCCACCGCGTCCGGGCGGGAGTCCGACTACCAATTGGGGAATAGAGAGCACGTCATGAGCAATATCGAAGATCGAGTCAAGAAAATCGTCGCCGAGCAGTTGGGTGTCAAAGAAGAGGAAGTCAAGGCGGAGGCTTCGTTTGTTGATGACCTCGGTGCGGACTCTCTCGACACCGTGGAGCTCGTGATGGCGCTCGAAGAGGAATTTGAAACAGAGATTCCAGACGAGGAAGCCGAGAAGATCACGACCGTTCAACTGGCGATTAACTACATCAACGATAATCTCGCCTGAGCGAGTCTCAGCGTCGTTACGGCGGGGCCGCTCTGCACTGGCAGCGCGGCCCTTTTAATTTAAGCGCTTTGATCGCTCGCCGAGAATAATCCGAAAAGAGCGCTGGCACGCATCAGTAGGGCAAGGCCAGCATCACATGCAAACCTCCAGGGGCAGAAGGGCCGCAGTATGAAAGGCAGTAGAGTGGTAGTCACCGGCATGGGCGCCGTCACGCCGCTTGGCTTAGATGTCGCAAGCAGTTGGGACGCTATCTGTGCGGGCAAAAGTGGCGCCGCAGCCATAGAGCAATTTGATGCCAGTGCTTTTTCAACCCGCTTTAGTGCCAGCGTTAAAGCATTCACGACGGATGGCTATCTAGAAGCGCGAGATGCGCGCCGCATGGATCCGTTTATCCAATACGGCATGGTTGCGGGCATTCAGGCATTTCGAGATTCGGGTTTGGAGATTACCGACGCCAATGCGCATCGCGTCGGGTGCGCTATTGGCTCTGGCATCGGAGGCATTGGCTCTATCGAAGAGACCGCATTACTGGTGGAGCACAAAGGCCCAAAGCGAATATCGCCATTCTTTGTGCCCGGAGCGATCATTAATATGATCGCGGGTAACCTCTCAATTCTCTACAACTTGCAAGGACCTAATTTAGCGGTCGTGACGGCGTGTACTACGGGCACCCATAACATTGGTTTAGGCGCCAGACTCATCGCGTCGGGGGATGTCGATGCCATGTTGGTGGGCGGCGCAGAGATGGCCACCACCCCGGTTGGCATTGGGGGCTTTGCAGCCGCGCGAGCGCTATCCACGCGAAACGATGACCCGCAAAGAGCGTCCCGTCCTTGGGATCGGGACAGAGATGGCTTCGTGCTGGGTGACGGTGCCGGTATGTTGATGCTCGAGTCCTATGACAGCGCAGTGGCCCGGGGCGCGCGCATTTATTGTGAGTTGACCGGTTTCGGTATGAGCGGCGATGCGTATCACATGACATCACCGCCAGAAGACGGCAGAGGTGCTGCCGCATCGATGCGTCAGGCGCTGGCCGATGCAGGGTTGAACGGTATCGATATCGCCTATGTCAACGCTCACGGAACTTCCACGGAGGCAGGTGACCTCGCCGAGTCGCAGGCCGTTAAAGCTGTCTTCGGCGATCACGCGTATTCGCTAGCCGTGAGTTCAACAAAATCGATGATTGGACATCTGCTCGGTGCGGCGGGTTCGGTAGAGGCGATTCTCACCGTCATGGCATTGCGTGATGGTGTGGCGCCGCCGACCATTAACCTCGACAACCCCGGGGATGGTTGCGACCTGAACTATGTGCCGAATCAGGCACAGGAGCGCCCGATCAAACACGCATTGTCGAATTCGTTTGGTTTTGGGGGCACCAACGGCTCCCTGATTTTCAGCCAACTCGACTAATACGAATCGAGAGATGACGCACACGTGGGTTGATGGAGTCGAGACCGACGTAATTCCCAATGACGATCGCGGACTGAACTACGCCGACGGTGTGTTCGAAACCTTAGCGTGTGACGCCGGCCGCATTGGTTGTGCAGAACTCCATTTGCTCAGGCTCATCGACGGTTTGTCGCGTCTGCGCTTTGATGATGCCGATCGCACGGCGAGGCGTATTTTCAGAGAAGCGCTGGCGCTGATTTTAAAAGTGAAGCACACCGGAGCTGCGCGATTGACGGTCACTCGCGGGTCCGGCCCCCGGGGCTACTCGCCCCCCAGCCGCTGCCTGCCGCGATATGTGCTGACCACTGCTTCACCCCTTCCGCTCTCTTCGAGTGCCTTACGTTGTGGCATCGCATCGATGCGTTGGAGCGCGAATATACAGCTGGCGGGTATCAAGTCGCTTGCCCGAGTCGAGCAGGTGCTTGCCGCGCAAGAGGCACAGCGCCAAGGGTGGGACGATGTCATCATGCTCGACGAGGCAGGTGGCGTTATCTCCTCCAGTAAGGGCAACCTGTTTTTGTTAAATGGCAACCGGGCGCTTACACCTGCGTTGGATCATTGTGGTATCGCCGGCACGCGCCGCCAGCTGCTCATGGAGACGGTGCTTCCGGACTTGGGGTATGGCGTTCACGTCGATACCGTGCCCCTCGACGCGTTGCTTTCGGCGGAAAACGTCATCATTTGCAACACGATTATCGGCGCAAGGCCGGTATCGCAGGTGGGCGATCGCACATTCGAAGCCGGACCACGGTGCGCAGAAATTCAATCGCGATTATCCGCGTGCATCGCCGCATGCGTCAGTTAACCCTCGCCGCGCTCGGGGCGCTGTTAATTGTATTAACGCTCGGCGGCTTTGGCCTGCGTGCGATATGGATGCAGCCGGTCCTTGTGTCGACTGGAGCTGTCGTCAGCGTTGCGCCCGGGCAGAGCTTGCGCGACGTGCTGGCCGAGGCGGAGGGTGCTGGTTGGATAAGGCACAGTTTTTGGGTGGGCCAGATCGCCCGCTGGTATGACCTGGATAAGCGCATGCAGGCGGGCGAGTTTGAGATCCTGCCGGGTGCCACGGGTGAAAGTATGGTCCGGCTATTGGCGAGCGGGCGGGTGCGTCAGTATCGCGTGACGCTTCCGGAAGGCCTCACTCTGGACCAGGCATTAGAGCGACTGGGCCGAAATCCGCAGCTGCGGAAAACGCCAAAAGCAGAAGCCGAGGCCGCGCTGCTCGAGCTGGTAGGGCGCAGCGACAGCGCGGAAGGTTGGTTTTTGCCAGAGACCTGGGCTTTCACGACGGGCGACAGCGACCTCGATTTACTGCAACGCGCGCACGAGGCTATGCGTGACTTGCTCGAGTCGCTGTGGGTGCAGCGAGACCCGGGGTTGCCATTGGCGACCGCCTACGAAGCGTTGATTCTAGCGTCGATTGTTGAGCGAGAAACGGGGATTGCCGACGAGCGGGCGCAGATCGCGGGTGTGTTCTTACGACGTCTGGAGCGGGGTATGCGTTTGCAGACCGACCCAACCGTCATTTATGGTTTGGGGGATGCCTACCAAGGCGACCTGAAGCGACGTCACTTGCGCGACAAGGCAAATCCCTACAATACCTACGTGATTCCCGGGTTACCGCCGACGCCTATCGCATTGCCCGGAGAAGCAGCCTTGCGCGCTGTCTTTTCTCCTGATGAGTCCGAGAATCTCTACTTTGTCGCCAAGGGCGACGGGTCGCACGCTTTCAGTGACTCTTTAGAAGCACACGAAGCGCTGGTGCGTCGATATCAGCTATCGCCCCGGGCTGACTATCGATCAAGTCCGACTGTCAATGATGGGCCCTCCCCATGACCGGGTGCTTTATCACGATCGAAGGAGGAGAGGGCGCGGGTAAGTCAACAGCACAGAAGACTCTCGCCGAGTTGTTACGAGCGCGTGGGCACGCAGTGACTTGCACGCGAGAACCAGGCGGTACGCCTCTGGCTGAAGCGATCCGGCAGACGCTGCTGAGTATTGATGGAGAGTCGCCCGTTGAGATGACCGAGCTGTTGCTGGTTTTTGCGGCGCGGGCTCAGCATCTGAGTCGCGTCATAGAGCCGGCGCTGAATCGCGGAGAGTGGGTTATTTGTGACCGATTCACCGATGCCACTTACGCTTATCAAGGTGCGGCGCGCGGGCTGTCGCTGGAGGCGATAGCGCACCTCGAGCAGCTGGTGCAGGGAGATCGTCGTCCTGACGCGACGATCTTACTGGACATGCCACCGGAGGTCGGTTTGGCTCGAGCCCGGGCGAGAGGTTCTCTTGATCGCTTTGAGCGCGAGGACATTTTATTTTTCGAGCGGGTCAGAGCGGGGTATCTGGAGCGCGCCAAGGCTCATCCGAAGCAATATTCGGTCATCGATGCCACGCAATCACTTGAGTCGGTGGGTATGGCACTTGCCGCTTTTATTGAGGCGCGTCTGGGTGAGTGACGACGCACTCATCACGCCGCTCCACTCGGTCCCGGCCTGGTTAGAAGGGGCGCTCGATCAGTGGTCCTCGCCGACCCATGAAAGCCATAGAGGACACGCCTATTTGATTGTCTCGGACGATCCGTATGAGGCCGCGCTGTTCTGCGAGCTGCTGACCGCACGGTTGCTCTGCTCTCGCATTGGCAGCGTTGAGCCCTGCCGAACCTGCGCGGGTTGCCGAGCGCATGAGCAGGGGGCGCACGGTGACGTCATGCAGATCGTCAGAGAGCCGGGTAAGCAGGCGATTGGCGTGGATCAGGTGCGTGAGGCGACTCGCTTCATGCAGCAAACAGCGTTGTATGGCGATACCAAGCTATTGTTTATCCGTGACGCGGAGACGATGACCACCGCAGCGTCAAACAGTCTACTCAAGACCCTCGAAGAGCCTCCCGGTGCGAGTCTGATACTGCTGTCTACCGCCGCTGCTTGGCGCCTGCCAGCCACGGTTCGCTCACGCTGCCAGCGAATACGCCTGCCCGTGGCTACTGCTGAGGCAGCCCTTCAATGGCTAGATGCCAATATGGAGGTCGATCGAGTAGAGGCCGCAGCGCTTTTGGCAGTGACCCGCGGGCATGCGGTCGCGGTTTGGAGGCATCGAGCTGACAGCGATCTGTTAGATCGTCGCGCTTTGGCCGAAACATTTCCTGAAGTGGCGGCGGCGCAAGGTCCGATACATCTGCCTCAGGCGTGGGGCGCCGCCGACCCCGAAGTGCTGTTGTTCGAGCTCTTGGTTTGGTTGGAGGCGCAGTGCGAGCGAGCCGATGCCGCCACACTGAGGGCCGCGGGTCGAGGCGACTTGATATTGCATCGGTGCCTATCGGTGCTATCTGGGCGGATTCGTAGCGGTGTTACACCGGCTAGAGAGGTGATTGTCGCAGAGATCTTCAGGCTATTTCGCAGTCGAGGGCATAGCGACTTTCCCGCTATCGCTGATCGGTTTTTGACAAGTCTTGGCAGGGACAGCGTTGCTGTTTAAGGTATTCCCATGAGTGAAGCGACGCATCAGGGTGTCATAGCTCTGACCATTGCCGACAAAGCAGTGCTGTACGGTGCGTATATGCCGTTTCTGCAGAATGGCGGCTTGTTTGTCCCCACCAGTCGGGCCTATCGACTGGGTGACGAGGTATCGTTGTTGTTGACCCTGATGGACGAGCCCGAAAAGATCCCCATCGAGGGGCGTGTCGTGTGGTTGACGCCCGGAGGCGCTCAAGGGAACCGACAGGCGGGCATCGGGGTACAGTTTTCTGAGCAGGATATCGCCGTGAATGCCAAAATAGAAAATCACCTGGGCGGCATGTTGTCCTCAGACCGAGCCACCCACACGCTCTAGCGGCAAGGTTTAGAACAGACAGCACTCTGAATTGACCCAGAGCGTGGACCCCGTTGATGGCACGGGGCGCCGACTTGCGCCGAGGGACGACCCATCTCCTCATCACCCACTCAGCGAGCGGGCACGCAGCAATCACAGCCGCAAAAAAAGCGGGCCCCGAGGGGCCCGTAGTCATAGACTTTTAGGAGTGGTGCGCTCGCGGGCACATCAGCGGGCGCACACACGGGCACTTGGGATACCCGCCGTCGTCAGGCTTCTTGAGGGGCGCTGCGACACTTTTCATTATGCACCTTGCCAAAAATTTATCCAGCGTCGTCAGTCGTTTTCTTAGATCATTGCGGCATATTACCCGTCTCACCCATCCTCTACCTTCGCTATTTTGTCATATTAAGTACTTAAATTACTGAATTTACTATTATAAATTCAACGCAGACTTTTTAAACCAATTTGTAAGGAGTGGTGGCGAGCCTGAGCAGGGGCTCGCCGGTCTCCAGCGAGTGATTCAGGGGCGGCCGATGGCGCCGTGAGCGTTGAAACTCCTCAGATTCTGTGACACCATCGCGCGCCTCGCTGTCAGGCGCTGCGGCAAAAAACCTCGGTGTTCTTTGCGGAAGTGGCGAAATTGGTAGACGCGCTGGATTTAGGTTCCAGTGTCTAACGACGTGAGAGTTCGAGTCTCTCCTTCCGCACCATTTCTGCTAAGTCGAGGTCAACCAGTGACCCGATGAGGGTGCTGTGGTCGGCAGTGAATAACGAATCAATTATCCAGGAGCACAACATGCGGGTCTCCGTAGAAACAACCTCTGGGTTGGAACGCCGGCTCACCGTCGGCGTCCCGGCGGATAGAGTCGACTCGGCCGTTGCGAGGCGACTTCAGGAAGCCTCCAGAAACGTCAGATTGCCCGGTTTTAGGCCCGGGAAGGTCCCAATGAAAGTCCTGCAGCAGCGCTTTGGGGCGGGCGTGCGGCAAGAAGTGCTGGGTGAGGTGATCAGTCAGTCTTTCCAGGAGGCGGTCATTACTGAGAACCTGAGGCCTGCCGGCCAGCCCTCGATCGAAGCCCGCAAGATGGAGGCGGGCCAGGACGTCGAATATACGGCGACGTTTGAAATTTTCCCGGCGGTTGAGCTACAACCGATCTCGGACCTGACGATTGAAAAGCCGTTGGCCGAGGTATCCGAGACGGATATTGACGACATTATCGAGGTCTTCCGAAAGCAGCAGGGCAAGCTCGTAACTGTCGATCGGGCCGCAGAAACGGGTGACACTGTCGTCATTGATTTTCAGGGCTTCCGCGAAGGCGAACTGTTTGAAGGGGGTTCAGGCGAGGGCACCTCGCTGGAGCTTGGCTCTAATCGCATGATTCCGGGGTTCGAGGACGGATTGGTCGGCGCTTCGGCCGACGACGAGCGCTCGCTGAGCCTCACTTTCCCCGAGGATTATCAGAAAGAAGATCTCGCGGGAGTCGCGGTTGAATTCAAAGTGCAGGTCAAAGAGGTCAAGGCGCTCGAGCTGGCACCGGTGGATGACGCACTGTTTGCTCAGTACGGTCTTGAGGATGGCACTGAAGAAGACTTTCGTGCCGAAGTAAAGCAGAACATGGAACGCGAGCTGCGCAATGCCGTAGAGGCCTCGGTGAAGAACCAGGTGATGGACGCGATACTGCAGGCGCACGAATCATTGGAATTACCCTCTTCGCTGATCGCGCAAGAAGTCAACGCCATGCGCGCGCAAATGTTCCAGCAGTTTGGCGGCGCAGCGCCCCAGGACCTCGACCTGACGACTATTTTGCCGGACGAAATGTTTGCGGAGCAGGCGCAGCGTCGGGTCAAACTGGGGCTTGTGGTGGCCGAAATGATCGGAGCATACGAGTTATCAGCCGAGCCGGCGAAAGTGCGAGCCGCGATTGAGGATATCGCCTCCACCTATCAGGACCCTGACGAAGTGATCAACTGGTATTACTCGGAAAATGAGCAGTTAGCGGGCATCGAGTCGCGCGTACTCGAGGATGCTGTGGTCGAGAAACTGCTGTCTGAGGCTGTCATCGCTGAGGTAGAGTGTAGTTATCAAGACGCGCTGGCAAAAGCGCGCCCGGCCGCCTCGGCCTAACGCTCCAAAACAGGACAACGATATGAGCCAGCGAGATGTGACTCTGGACCCCCAAAACCTGGGTCTCGTGCCCATGGTGATCGAGCAAACCTCCCGTGGTGAGCGCTCGTTCGATATTTACTCCCGCCTGTTAAAGGAGCGCGTGATTTTTATCGTGGGTCCGATCGAGGATTACATGGCCAATCTGGTCGTCGCCCAGTTACTGTTTTTGGAGTCGGAGAATCCCGACAAAGACGTCCACCTTTATATCAATAGCCCTGGTGGATCTGTCACTGCCGGACTTTCTATCTACGACACTATGCGCTTTATCAAGCCAGACGTGAGCACCATGTGTATTGGTCAAGCGGCATCGATGGGGGCGTTTCTCCTCAGCGGCGGCACCCGCGGTAAGCGCTTTATCTTGCCCAACGCCCGCACGATGATCCACCAGCCCAGCGGCGGCGCTCAGGGGCAAGCGACGGATATCGAAATTCAGGCGAAAGAGATACTGTTCCTGCGGGAGCGCCTCAACAGCCTCCTCGCGGAGCATACCGGTCAGCCGATGGACGTGATTGAACGAGACACGGAGCGAGATCGCTTCATGAGTGCGGAGCAAAGCGTCGAATATGGGCTGGTTGATGAGGTTATCGCCAGCCGTTGATGCGCCGCTCCCGGTGCCCATCGACTTGCAAACACCCCGGAAACGTATCAAGGTTAGGGGCATCAGGTCGCGATAGCGCGCGAGGGTTCGCCAGATGACAGACGACAATACTTCCGGAGACGGCGGCAAGCTTCTTTATTGCTCGTTTTGCGGGAAGAGCCAAAACGAGGTCAGGAAGCTGATCGCGGGGCCCTCGGTTTTCATCTGCGACGAGTGTGTTGATCTTTGTAACGACATCATACGCGAGGAAATCCAGGAGGCGTCGACGGAGGGCGATAACTCCCGGCTACCGATTCCCGAAGAGATTAACGAAATTCTTAACCAGTACGTGATCGGGCAGCAGCGCGCCAAGCGCGTGCTGGCGGTCGCCGTTTACAACCACTATAAGCGGCTGCGAAACGCAGCCCCAGCCGGCCGTGGCGCTGAAGAGGTCGAGCTCAGCAAATCCAATATCCTGCTGGTCGGACCTACGGGCTCGGGTAAGACGTTGCTCGCCGAGACTTTGGCCCGTCTGCTCGACGTGCCTTTCACCATTGCCGATGCGACTACGCTGACCGAGGCTGGGTATGTGGGGGAAGACGTCGAGAATATTATTCAGAAGCTGCTACAGAAGTGCGATTACGATGTAGAGCGCGCACAGATGGGTATCGTTTACATTGACGAAATTGACAAGATTTCTCGCAAATCTGACAACCCATCAATCACCCGCGATGTGTCCGGTGAGGGCGTGCAGCAGGCGCTGCTGAAGCTGATCGAGGGCACGGTCGCCTCCGTACCCCCCCAGGGTGGCCGAAAGCACCCGCAGCAGGAATTTCTGCAGGTCGATACGAGTAACATCCTGTTCATTTGTGGCGGCGCTTTTGCGGGCCTCGACAAAGTAATTCGCCATCGCTCGGAAAAGGGCGGCATTGGTTTTGGTGCCGAGGTAAAAAGCAAGGACGAGACGCGCAATTTCGGAGAGACGTTGGCGGACCTTCAGCCGGAAGATTTGGTCCAGTACGGCCTGATTCCGGAGTTTGTTGGGCGTCTCCCGATCATCGCGACACTCGAGGAGCTCGACGCCGATGCGTTAATCCGTATTTTGACCGAGCCGCGCAACGCGCTGACTAAGCAATACGGGCGTATGTTTGAAATGGAAGGTGTCGAGATCGACTTCCGAGAGGATGGGCTGCAGGCGGTCGCGGAGAGAGCCATGGAGAGGAAAACGGGGGCACGCGGTTTGCGCTCGATCCTAGAGGGTATTTTGCTCGACTCCATGTATACCATTCCCTCGACCCCAGACGTCGCCAAAATAGTGATCGATGAGTCGGTCGTGAAGGGCGATTCCGAACCCCTGTTGGTGTATGAGGCACCAGCCGCCGCGGCAGCGGGCGCCGAGGACTAAAGCGAGTCATTGTCATCAGATTAAACGGCGGGCCGATCCGTTTTCACGCCTTCGGGGTAAGATAGAGACGTTCGATGGCCTTTAAAAACGACAGGCCGCCCCCATATCCCCGTTAACGACGGAGGACACGATGACGGATCAAGACCTGCAACTCCCCCTGCTGCCACTGAGAGATGTGGTGGTGTATCCCCATATGGTGCTACCTCTGTTCGTGGGGCGCGAGCGCTCGATCGAAGCCCTCGAGCACGCCATGCTGGATAACAAACAGGTTCTGCTGGTAGCGCAGCGCAATGCAGCCGACGACGAGCCGGATGCCGATGACCTCTATCAGGTTGGCACCGTGTCCAACATTCTGCAGCTATTGAAGCTCCCCGACGGAACGATCAAAGTCCTCGTCGAGGGTAGCTACCGCGCCGCGGTCGTTGCTATTGATGAGGAAGAACAGTTTGCCGTTGCCTCGGTGCGACAAATCGAGGGGGACAGCTTGTCCGACCGCGACGGCGCAGCGCTAGTTAAAGCCACTGTCGAGCAATTCGAAAAATACGTCGGGTTGAGCAAAAAAGTGCCCGCCGAGGTGTTGTCCTCATTATCGGGGATTGATGAGCCGGGCCGTTTGGCAGACACCATAGCCGCACACATGAGCGTTGATCTCGAGGAGAAGCAGCGCATTCTCGAGATCGCAGATATTCGTGTACGCCTCGAGCATTTGCAGTCGTTGATGGACGCGGAGATTGATCTCTTTCAGGTAGAGAAGCGGATTCGCGGGCGCGTCAAAAAGCAGATGGAAAAAAGTCAGCGGGAGTACTATCTGAATGAGCAGATGAAGGCGATCCAGAAGGAGCTGGGGGAGATGGATGACGCCCCCAACGAAATCGATGATCTGCAGAATAAGATCAACACCGCAAAAATGCCGGAAGAGGCGCTAGAGAAGGCCAACGCCGAGCTCGGCAAATTGAAAATGATGTCGCCGATGTCTGCGGAGGCTTCCGTTGTGAGGGGCTATCTCGACTGGATGGTGAGTATCCCGTGGTCTAAGCGCAGCAAGGTGCGGCATGACCTCAAACGTGCGCAGCAGGTTCTCGATGAGGACCACTTTGGTCTCGAGGAAGTCAAGGAGCGCATCCTTGAGTATCTGGCGGTACAGAAGCGTGTCCGCAAATTAAAAGGCCCTGTGCTCTGTCTCGTTGGCCCGCCAGGAGTGGGTAAAACGTCATTGGGTGAATCGATCGCCCGCTCAACTAATCGCAAGTTCATTCGAATGGCGCTCGGGGGCGTCAGGGACGAAGCTGAGATTCGCGGCCACAGGCGGACTTATATCGGCTCAATGCCAGGAAAATTGCTGCAAAAAATGTCCAAGGCAGGCGTCAAAAATCCGCTCTTTTTGCTGGATGAAATTGACAAGATGGGCATGGACCACCGTGGGGACCCGGCCTCGGCCATGCTCGAAGTGCTGGATCCCGAGCAGAACCATGCGTTCAATGACCATTACCTCGAGGTCGACTACGACCTGTCCGATGTCATGTTTATTTGCACTTCGAACACCATGAATATCCCGGGCCCGCTGTTGGATCGAATGGAGGTGATCCGCATACCCGGGTACATCGAGGATGAAAAGCTCAATATCGCGCAGCGATATCTGATTCCCAAGCAAACTCGGCTGAATGGTCTAAAGGTTGACGAGTTAACGATCTCTGAGGCCGCCTGCCTTGACATCATTCGCTACTACACGCGCGAGGCCGGTGTGCGCTCGCTGGAGCGGCAGATCGCCAAAGTGTGCCGAAAGATGGTGAAGGCGTTCGCTCTAGAAGAGCAGAGCGGCAGTTCGACCGTCACACCCGATATGCTGGCAGATTTGCTAGGCGTCAGGAAATTTAACTTTGGCACCGCGGAGAAGGAAAACAAAGTGGGGCAGGTCACCGGTCTGGCGTGGACCTCTGTGGGTGGGGAATTGCTGACTATCGAAGTTGCCTCCACTCTGGGCAAAGGGCGCCTGGTGAAAACGGGCTCTCTCGGCGACGTCATGCAGGAATCAATTCAGGCGGCCATTACGGTGGTTCGAGCCAAATCTCAGTCGCTCGGTGTTCCAGCGAGGATGCACGACGTTAGAGACATGCATGTCCACGTGCCCGAAGGAGCGACCCCCAAGGATGGTCCGAGTGCGGGTATCGCCATGTGCACCGCGCTGGTCAGCAGCTTTACCGGGATCCCGGTGCGCGCCGACGTCGCCATGACCGGTGAAATTACTCTGCGTGGCGAGGTATTGCCGATTGGTGGACTCAAGGAAAAATTGTTAGCCGCGCGACGGGGGGGGATCGGCACCGTCATCATTCCTCACGAAAACGAGCGCGACCTCCAGGAGGTTCCAGAAAACATCAAGGAGAACTTGGATATTCGCCCCGTAAAATGGATTGATGAGGTGCTGGCAATCGCGCTTGAGAGGCCCCCAGAGCCATTGTCGGACGAGGCGTATATGGAAGGCATGAGCGGAGTGCGCCGCACCGATGATGCGGAGGTCGATTCGGCGGAGAATAGTCGGCCCAGATCGCACTGATTTCGGCGGTTTCGTGCGTTGACCCCGCCGGAAGTGAGGAGTAGTCTACCTAAAGGCTCTGGAATAAGTGCCGTTGAATTTTTAGTTCAATAGACTCGAGGGGAACAACGTGAACAAAAATGACTTGATTGATGCCATCGCCGCTGACGCGGATTTGTCCAAAGCTTCTGCTGGCCGAGCACTCGACGCGGCTATCGGAGCAATCACAGGTGCACTCGCCAAAGGCGGCAGTGTCTCCTTGGTAGGATTTGGTACATTTTCAGTGAAGGCGCGGGCGGCCAGACAAGGTAGAAATCCTCGCACTGGCGAGACGATTCAGATCGCCGCTTCGAACACGCCCGGTTTTAAAGCCGGTAAAGCACTGAAGGATGCCGTTAACAAGTAACTGATCCCGATTACCCCGCCGGCTATGGCGGCGGTTCGAAGAAGGCGCCACTGTGCGCCTTCTTTGTGTTGTAGCCCTCGAATCCCGCGGTTGGGAAGCGGTCAGGAAAACCCTTGCCGCCGGCTTTAGGTTAGAAACCCTCAGAAAGAGTCTGATTTCATGTTGCAATCCATGCGCAAAGGCGCCCAAAGCACTGCGGCCAAGGTCATCATTGGCTTGATCGTCCTGTCGTTCGCGGCGTTCGGGTTAGAGACGCTACTGCCTGGTGGCGCCGGGAACTCTGTAGCTGATGTAAATGGTGAGGAAATTACGCCGTTCGCGCTACAGGAGGCCATTACCCAGCAAAAGCGCCAGCTTGTCAGTATTTTCGGCGATGATATTGACCCTGCAATGCTGGATGATGATCGTTTACGTCCGCGGGCGCTCGATTCGCTCATTCAGCGCATGTTGCTGCTGCAACAGACCGCCGACTTGAAGCTAGTCGCTTCCAACGCCCAGATTGGGAAGTCGATAACGTCGGTGGAGGCGTTTCAACTCAATGGTGTTTTTTCTCCCGACGCGTATAAAAGCGTGCTAGCTAACGCGGGATATACCCCAGAGCGGTTTCGACGGGCGCAAGCCGAAGACATTGTCTTGACGCAATTACAGACCGGAGTCAGTGAGACGGAATTCAGCACCCGAACCGAGCTGCTAGCGACCGCAAATTTCATGGCGGAGGAGCGCGATGTTCGATACCTCGTTATCCCCGAGGGCACGCTCGTGAGCGCTGACGATCTTTCCGAGGCCGCTCTTGAGGCCTACTTCGCCGACCATCGGTCTGAATTCATGAATCCGGAGCAACTGGTTGTCGACTACATCTTGCTTACCCCCGAGGATTTTGCGGTGGAGATCGATGATGATGCGGTCAGGCAGCAGTTTGAAATGGTCCGCGATGAATACGAAGTGGCGGAGCAAGCCCGAGTCTCACATATTCTTCTGATACAGGGCGATGATGAAGCGGATGCAGATTACGCTGCGAGAATCGCGGAAGTTTCTGAGCGGTTGGGCGGGGGAGAGGACTTTGCTGATCTGGCCGCGGCGCTATCGGATGATTTAGGGTCAGCCAATATAGGCGGCGAACTGGGCTTCACAGACGGTAACGCGTTCCCGGATGCCATGGAGGATGCGATCGCGACTCTTTTGGAGCCTGGAGCAGTTTCAGGCGCGGTTGAGACGGATGCGGGGGTGCACTTTATCCGCCTTGAGGAGCGTATCGCAGGGGATTCCGTCAGCTTTGAGGATGTCAAAGAGGAGTTGCGCGCATCCATGGCATCGGCCGAGGCCGAAAGAGAGTTACTGGTCAGCGTGGAATCGCTTCGCGATCTGGTTTTTAACGCAGCGGACCTGGCGGGTCCTGCCGCTTCCATTGGCGCCACGGTAGTACGATCGGCCCCTTTCTCTGAGGATAATGGCAGCGACCTTTTTGCCGATGAGCGCTTGCGCGCTTTGGCCTTTGCGGAAGATGTCAGATCCGATCGCAATAACAGTGAGGTGTTAGAGCTCTCAGGCAAGCGATTTGTTGTGGTCCGTATTCACGAAATTCGGCCCCCGCAGGTATCGCCGTTTGAAGAAGTTGAGGGCACGATACGTGACCGCTTGGCGGCGCAGATCGAGTCGGAAGCTTTAACGGACCTGAGGGCGCGCGCCGAGGCTTTTCTGTCTAACGGCGACAGTCTGGAGGCGGCAGCAGAGGCGCTGGGTCTGGAATGGCGTGTCGAACTGGCGGCAACGCGGTTGTCCAGCCAGCTACCCCGAGAGGTGCTCAATGCGGCATTCGCGATGGCCGCGGATCAGTCCTCAGTACTTGAGCCCGTGGCCGTGCCGGCAGCGGGCCATGCGCTTGTTCAACTAGCCAGGGTCTCTCCCGGCGAGCTTAACAATCTCAACGAGGGAGAGCGGGCATCGCTGCGAGCCCGACGTACCTCTGAGCAACAGCAGCTGAGTTTTGGTGAATACGTTCGCTCTCAGCGCGACAGTGCCGACATTATCGTTCGATGATGGTTGGCGCCCCGGATGACCAAGGCAGCATCAAAGACCTCTTCGACGCTCAATGAGCTCTTGGGGAGTGTCCCCGATAAACACCACGCCAAGACGAGGCTCGGCGGCCACTTGTCGGTTAACGGGCGCCATCCCGCACCTTTAGAGCGCTGGCAGCCAGCGTATTGCGGTGATATTGATATGGCCATCGCTGCCGATGGGACGTGGTATCACGAGGGCACAGCCATTCGTCGCCCAGAGCTATGGCAGTTATTTGCCGGCATTTTGCGCCGCGAGGCGGACAACGAGTACTATCTCGTTACGCCAGTTGAAAAATGCCGCGTTTCAGTCGCACTGCACCCGCTGATTGTCACTGACATTATGGCTGATGAGACGGCAGAAGAACCGACGCTGGTGGCGCTATTGAACGCCGGCGGAATGTTCCCTATCGGGGATGCCTTCCCGATACAACCAGAGCCTCGGGCCAGCGGCGCGGCGTTTATATCACTGCCCCACGGGTTATCAGCTATTTGCTCGCGCGCAGCGTGGTACCGATTGGTCAAGCTTGCTGATGAGCGCCACCGCGTTTTCAGCAGCGGCGTCTGCTTCAACTTGTTACCCGAATAATGTCGCGCTACATGTTGGGGTAGTTCGGCCCCCCAAATCCCTCTGGCGTTACCCAGGTAATGTTCTGAGAGGGGTCTTTGATGTCACAGGTTTTACAGTGCACGCAGTTTTGGGCATTGATCTGGAATCGCGGCCCGTCCGCTTCCTCAACAATTTCATAGACGCCCGCCGGGCAGTAGCGCTGCGCCGGCTCTGCGTAACGCGGCAGGTTAATCGAAATGGGGATGGTGCTGTCACGTAACGTGAGGTGGCAAGGCTGATCTTCCTCGTGATTGGTATTGGACAGAAATACCGAGGAGAGACGATCAAAGGTGAGCTTGTTATCAGGTTTTGGATAGCTGATTTGCTTCGCCTGATCTGCCTCTACCAAGCAGTCGTAATCGGGCTTGGTATCGTGGAGAGTAAAGGGCAGGCGGCCTGCAAAGAGATTTTGATCAATCCATACCATAGCCGCACCCAGTAGCGTGCCGAACTTGTGCATAAAGCCTGAGAAGTTTCGCGCGCTGTGCAATTCCTGACCAAGCCATGAGTCATGAATGCGAGCCGCATAATCGCCAAGTATTCTTGGCGGTGTTCCCTCGACCTGCAGACCCGCCATGATGCTCTCGGCTGCCAACATCCCGCTTTTCATCGCGGTGTGATTGCCTTTGATCTTGACGCTGTTGAGCGTGCCGGCGTCGCAGCCAATCAGCAGACCTCCGGGGAAGGCCATCTCGGGCAATGAGTTCTGCCCGCCTTTGGCCAGCGCTCTCGCGCCCTAGGCGATACGCTCTCCGCCTTCTAACACCGCGCGCGTTTTGGGGTGTGTTTTCCCGCGCTGAAATTCCTCAACCGGGCTGAGATGAGGATTGCTATAGTTCAAGTCTGCAATCAGACCAAGATAAACCTCGTGATTTTCGGCGTGGTAAAGAAACGCGCCGCCGCTGGAGTTGGATTCTGACAGCGGCCAGCCGATGCCGTGCACTACCAGTCCCTCTTGGTGTTTCTCTGGGGCTATTTTCCAGACTTCCTTGATGCCGATTCCGTAATGCTGAGGGTCTTTGCCGTCGTCGAGCTTGAAATGACTAATCAACTGCTTGCCCAGGTGTCCGCGGCATCCCTCTGCAAAGACGGTATAGGTGGCGTGCAGCTCCATGCTCGGGACGTAACTGTCTTTCTGTTGACCATCTGCGCCCAGCCCCATTTCGCCAGTCGCAATGCCTTTCACTGAGCCGTCGTCATGAAACAGGATTTCTGCCGCAGTGAACCCCGGGTATATCTCCACCCCGAGCCCCTCCGCCTGCTGGGCTAACCACCGGCACACGTTGCCCATGGACACAATGTAATTGCCGTCGTTATGGGTCGGTCGCGGAATCGCGAATCCGGGCAGTTTGATGGCTTTTTCTGGGCCCGTGTAAAAATAAAACGTATCACCGCTTACAGGCGTGTTGAGAGGCGCCCCTTGAGCTTGCCAGTCCGGCAATAGCTCATTCATTGCCCGCGGCTCCAGCACTGCACCCGAGAGGATATGGGCGCCGACTTCCGAGCCTTTTTCGACGACGCAGACAGTGATTTCTCTGCCTTCGCTGGCACTCAGCTGCATCAACCGAATGGCTGCACTGAGGCCGGCAGGGCCAGCGCCCACGACGACGACGTCGAATTCCATAGATTCTCTTTCCACAATCTACCTCGGCTTGTTGAACGGTGTGCTTTAGTTATCTCCATCATCACTGAAATTCATTACAATTCCAGCGCTGTGGGTGCTGTCCCCATGGGGCGGCATGATACACTAACCGCTTGGGCAACACAGGTAGCACAGGGCATATCACCCGAGCTCCGGTGGCTCTCTGAGAGCGCTTGCCCAGTAGGCCTGACAATCTGCATTGAGTTTCGCAACACATCTGGAGACACCATGAAAGCATTGGTCGCGGTAAAACGCGTGGTGGATTACAACGTCAAGGTGCGGGCAAAAGCCGACGGCAGTGACGTTGATCTGAACAACGTCAAAATGGCGATAAACCCATTCTGTGAAATTGCGGTCGAGGAAGCGGTGCGCCTTAAAGAGGCAGGCACGGTCTCTGAGATTATTGCGGTCTCGGTCGGTGAGAGTAGTTGCCAGGAGCAAATTCGAACCGCGCTGGCCTTGGGTGCGGATCGCGGCATTCACGTCGAGGTCGAAGGGAAACCTGAGCCGCTTTCTATTGCGAAACTTCTGAAAGGCGTGATCGAAAAAGAGTCCCCAGATCTTGTGATAATGGGAAAGCAGTCGATTGACGGCGACAACAACCAGACAGGGCAGATGCTGGGTGCGCTGACGGGTATGGGGCAGGGAACATTTGCGTCGGAGATTAAAATCGCTGACGGGGCAATCGAGGTGATCCGCGAGGTCGACGGCGGTTTGCAGACCGTGGCCTTGACCTTGCCCGCCATCATTACTACCGATTTGCGGTTGAATGAGCCGCGATACGCATCCCTTCCAAATATCATGAAAGCGAAGAAGAAGCCGCTTGATACGTACACGCCCGAGGACCTGTCAGTGGCAGTGACGTCTCACGTGACCCAGGTCAGTGTGGCGCCTCCTCCGGAGCGCGCAGCTGGAATCAAGGTAGAGGACGTAGCGCAGCTTGTCGACAAGCTCAAAAACGAGGCCAAGGTGATCTCATGAAAACACTGGTAATTGCAGAACACGACAACAGTACTCTGAAAGCCGCTACGCTGAACGCTGTTGCGGCGGCGCAGGCCATGGGAGGCGAGGTCGACATACTGGTTGCGGGCGCCAATTGCGGCGCTGTTGCCGACGCTGCCGCGCAAGTGTCCGGCGTGACCAAGGTAGTGTGCGCCGACAACCCGGCCTATGAACATCAGCTCGCTGAGAACGTCAGCCTACTGATTGCAGAACTCGGTGCGGGTTATGACAACCTGCTCGCCGCATCTACCGCCAATGGTAAAAACATTATGCCCCGTGCGGCGGCGTTGCTAGACGTAGGACAGATTTCTGACATCCTTTCAGTCGAAGGGGCGGATACGTTCAAGCGCCCAATTTATGCTGGTAACGTCATTGCTACCGTGCAATCGGCCGATCCCAAGAAAGTGATCACGGTGCGCACAACCGCGTTCGATGCGGTGGCTGCTGAGGGCGGCAGCGCGACCATTGAAGCCTGTGCTTCAGTCCATGACGCTGGTGTATCGCGGTTCATTCGTGAAGAAGTCGCTCAGTCGGATCGTCCTGAATTGACGTCGGCCTCGGTCGTGATATCGGGAGGTCGAGGCATGCAGAATGGTGACAACTTTAGCTTGCTCGAGGGCATCGCCGACAAACTTAACGCGGCTATCGGTGCCTCAAGAGCGGCGGTCGACGCTGGTTTTGTTCCCAACGACTATCAGGTAGGGCAAACCGGCAAGATCGTCGCGCCGGATCTGTATATCGCCGTCGGTATTTCTGGGGCGATTCAGCATCTCGCCGGCATGAAGGACAGCAAAGTCATTGTTGCGATTAACAAGGACGAGGACGCACCGATTTTTCAGGTTGCCGACTACGGTCTGGTAGCCGACCTTTTCGAGGCGCTACCCGAGCTGGAAGCCGCCATATAGCGATACCGAGCTTGTCTCGAACTGCGCCGGGCCCAGCCCGGCGTTTTTTTAGTCGCGGCGCAAGTCGTCGCGCAGCGCGATCGGCGTGGGTAGCGTCAATACCACCAAATAACTCGAGACCAGCAAAGTCAGCACCGTTGAGGCTTGGATTAAGGTGGCCGCCTCTGTGCTTAGCAGCCCCTTGGAAACACCGAGAAACGCGATTAAAAGGGCGAACTCGCTGCATTGTCCGAGGCGTAATCCCAGATTCCAGGCTAGTTTGGGCTCAGCGCAGATGCCTCTGACTAGCCATTGGTAGACAACCGGCTTGATCGCTAAAAGCAGGGCCGCCATAGTGACTGCAGGTATCAGCACGGCGGGAAGCACCTGCAGGTCGAGCCCGCTCCCAACCGAAAAGAAAAACACGACGAGAAAGAAATCTCTCAGTGGCTTTAGCGAGATGGCGATATATTGAGCAATCG
>Ga0181579_10000740_pt1 | contig 26979 bp, 30 predicted proteins | sample 071ome_24_FD_132996 | JGI IMG/M metagenome (GOLD analysis project Ga0181579, IMG submission 132996) | Coastal salt marsh microbial communities from the Groves Creek Marsh, Skidaway Island, Georgia - 071402CT metaG (megahit assembly) | ecosystem: Environmental > Aquatic > Marine > Intertidal... | reverse complement strand
TTTGTGAAGGGCAATCAGCTCGGAACCCTCCTGTTGTGTAGAGCTGATCGGCCGGGATGATCGCCTGTGGCGCTGGTGGTCTGTAGCCCAGGGAGCTGTGTGGCCTGACCTGCCTTGTAATGAGGTGAACTGGTGTTGTCACGTTAATCGATCGCCAGGCGCAACTATAAAGTTGGCACCACTTTTCAGTCTGCAGCGATCACCTTCCTTCATTGATCTATGGCTTGGGCTCTGAAGAGTTTCATCGTTTTTCGAGTTCTGAGATGTCGTTGGATATTGAAGAGGTTGTAGACGGAAGCATGGAGATTGAGAAACCGTTGGGCCCAACCCGGTGATTTGAATCGCTGCATTTTTCGTTCTCTTCGTCGAACCGGCAGATGCGAGTTTTCTGCACGATTGTTTCGATGGATTCCATCTGATGATCGACATCGATCTGCAGGGACTTCAGCGCAGCACCATAGGAACGAAGCTTGTCAGTGACAATTGTACGAGGTTGAATCTTCCGTTTTCGAAGAAGTTTACTGAACAATCGCAGAGCGGCTCTTCGGTTGCGTCGCGACTGAACCAAAAACTCCAGCACTTCTCCTTCGCCATCAACAGCCCGCCAAAGCCAGTATTTTCTGCCACTAATAACGACGACCATTTCGTCAAGATGCCAGGTTGTATCCACGGCGGTCCGGTTCGAGCGAATTCGCTTTGCATAGTCCGTACCGAACTTGTTCACCCACCGACGGACTGTTTCATATGAAATATCCAGGTCACGCTCGGATAGCAAATCTTCGATGTCACGGTAGCTGAGAGTGAACTTCGAGTAGAGCCAGACGGCGTATTGAATGATTTCAGGCGGGAAACGGTGGCAACGATAGGAAATATTATTCTTCACGCCACCCTACAGTCACCAGATACCAAAATCAGGTCATTAACGTGACAAAACCATACTGGTCATCCGGCGACAATATCCTGATCATAGTCCGAGTTCAGGACATTAACGTGACAATACCATAAGCAGACTTAATTCACAGACACCCCGCTCTATATTTTTGGTTCATCGCCATCTAGGTGTCTGCGGCGGGTAACTTTACGACCATCTTGCCCTTGTTCCGACCTGAATACAGATCATGAAATGCCTGGCCAAAGTCAGGAACATCTCCTTCATAGACATGTTCCGGAAACGATAATCGGCCTTCTGCCCGCCATTGTGCCATGTGCTTGCGCGCGATATCAAAGCGATCTGCATAGTCATAGACTACATAGCCCTGGATCGATGCGCGCATGGTGCCCAGCCAGATATACTGACTTGGGCCGGATATTTCCTCTTCGGAATATTGGGAGGTTGAACCACATAGCAACACTTTGCCGCGCAGGGCGATCCAGCGCAGGCTTTCATTCAGAACCGAGCCACCAACATTATCAAAGATGAAGTCAATTCGGTCAGGCGCTGCCTCCACCAATTTCTCGTAGAGATCGCCGTCCTTATAGTCGACCGCTGTATCAAAGCCGAGTTCGTCGACCAGCCATTTGCATTTTTCAGGTCCGCCAGCAATGCCTATCACACGCGCACCAGCCATCTTGGCAAATTGTCCCGCCATGGTGCCGACAGCTCCAGCCGCACCATTGATAACGACAGTCTGGCCTGGTTGCGGTTTACATTCATCGAAAATCGCAAAGTAGGCAGTTAACCCTGAAACACCGAATCCTCCAAGCCATGCTGACAACGGTGCTTGGGTAATGTCACAAAGTTCCAGGTCGCTGCCATCAGAAATTCCATAGTTCTGCACGCCCGTCGCCGCAACAACATAGTCACCCGCCGCCCAATCAGGGTTGTTAGATTCAACCACCCGGCCAGCAACCGAGTTGCGCACGAGGTCGCCCGGCTCCACCCGGAAGAGAAAGTCTTTGCTGTCCCGGACGATTAACCGCAATGCAGCATCCAGTGACAGATAGTGTGCTTCGACGACAACTTCACCATCGCCGGCTGTTGGCATAGGAGCCTGTCTTACTTCAAAGTCGTCAGGACCAAGTAATCCTGTCGGCACTTGTCGCAAAATGACCTGGCTATTCCGGTTGTCTTCAGTATTGGCGTTCATCTTTCCCCTCCCTAGATTGAAGGGGAAGATTAGCCTGAAACCATCTCTGCCGCCAATGTCTGTTTATGGCTATGAGCGGAAGTTCCGCATATTACTCAATACAGGAATCGGGCACGCACCTTCTACCCCATCTGCGTCTTTTCGGGTAACATCCCTGACAGATAGGAGGCAGGCATGATGATTGAAGTGAGGAATGGTGAAGGCAAGTCACCAGCTGCCATAGAAGCGGAATTGACAGAGGCCGGGCTATATTTTCTGGTATTGGATGTGCCCCCTGTCGAGAATGGTGCCCACTGGCACGATTTTAGCTCTATCTTTTATGTCACCAAAGGCTATGTTCGCCTGACGGTTGTAGAATCCGGCGAGGTGCTTGACGTTCAGCCCGGCTGTCGCGTTTCTGTCCCGGAACGTGCATTGCATGCTGAAAACAGCGCAACCGGCTACTCTATCCTGCTCGGTGTGACCCGCGATCCGGCAACCTTTGAGGAAGACGTCAACCTGTCGCCTGCTGATCTTCCCGGATAGTTTCCTAAAAAGCACCTAATGTCTGCTTTTTGGCTGATAGCAGACGTTGTGTCGGGGAAGCTCTATGTTAACCTGCGGACAAAAAAAGAGGACGGTCCGTAATGAAGCCGTCCCCAGTAGTATTTTTGGCTGTTAGTGCGGCAAAGGAAAGATTGGGCGGACCGCACTAGCTTGAGGGGTGCTAAAAACCCCACACTCGAACCCGCCCTAAGCTCATACTCCGTCGTTGTTAGAAGTGAATGCCAGGCCGTGGCCGATAGCCACATCGACATTCTGCAAGGCAACAATACGGACTTTACCTTTGGTGCTATTGGTGTACGGATCGACCGTAATATCCAGACCACCCCATTACCCGATCAAGGCATTGGAGAAGCTGCCATAGAACACATCACCGCTGGTAATCTGCGCCGAGGCAATAGCGTTGAAAGCGCCAATCTTGCCGGAGATGAGGTTTGGACTCAGGCTCTCACCAGGCTCAAAGATGAACCGGCCAGAACCGTCGCCCACGTTCATGGCTGTCTCGATAGGCAGAACAAATACAGGCGCGCTGCGGAAATGTGGTGCCTACAGCAGGCGTTAGGAGCATTGAAATATTCTATGTAATTAATTTTATTGGCACCCCATACAGGAGACGGTAATCACTCGTTTTAAATGGGTAATATCCCTTTTCGTTTCTTTATTTGTCTCTTTCTCGATCCCTCTAGAAGCAGCCTGCTGCGATACTGAGCTTGTAACAAACAAAAAGCCGCTGAAGTGCGTGTATATGCCTCTGAGTTGGCCTGCGAAGACATCTTACTGCAACTGAGATGTCCCGCTCCAGAACCTATGGCACCTGTAGGAGTTCAATATTGTTACCGTCAGGATCTTGAATATAAACAGAGCGCGTCCCATCCCGGTGTTGTAGCGGTTCACGATAAGGTGAGAGATCACTGCACGTAACTGCGACGTGGTTAGGGTGCTCAGCCGGCAGGACTAGTGCTAGCGACACGTTCGCAAAGGCCAGCATCGCCCAACTCTCATCTTGATACTGTACTTGACACTCAAATTGATCGACATACCAGGATACTGCCCGGTCTATGTCTTCCACTTGAAGGGCCGTGTGGTGAATCTTGTCGAGTTGAAATTTCATGTCATTACTGCTCTGGGTCTATGTTCGGAGAAAAGGATGCATCGCAGTGGCCAGGCTATGGGCCGATGTAAATGCGTCTTGAACACTGCCACCAAAACACCAATCCCCGCAAGCACCCAAACAAATTCTCGGGTCGATCAATGCGCGACCATTAACTTGTTTTGGAGCACCGGCATATTTCCAGCGGTGTAGAACCCTGTGTTCTGCGACCTCAGCATCGCAAACAAGGATGCGCTCTACCTCAGCCAACAAATGTTGCAAAATAATATCACTGTTAGTCTCCAAATTATCTCTGGCAAATTTTTCCGATGAGTGGACGACTAAGGATGTTCCACCGTGGCGCTCCGGCTTTTGGCTATTTACCACCGCCAGGGCGAGATCTGCATTGGTGATCTGGGCGATATCAAAGTCAAGGTCGAGACGAGAAGGGAAGCCAAGCAACAGCCCAAGGCACCCAAGGGTGTTGACGAAACTGAATGCGCCATACTCAGCAAATTGTTGAGGAAAAAGTTCAGCTGTTTGAGGCGCAGGTGCTGTTGAAACCACCCAATCATATTCGCCATAGACAGCTCCGTTTTCATCCCACAATCGCCAAGTTTTCTGCCGCTCGATTTTGACAATTTTTGTATTGGTTTTGACGTCCATATTCACTGCAAGATATTTTGCGATAGCGCTCATACCCGGCACGCCGACGTATAATGCAGATCCAGCACTCGAATCAGATTTTCGCAAAGAAGTTTGGCCGTCGATCTGCACAAAGTGTGCATCCCAGGAACGCAGAACTCCGGCTTCGATCATGTGACGTAAGTAGCCCTTAAACGGCTGCGTTTTCGCTGTAAAGAACGGTGCACCATGATCAAAGAAATAGGGTTCAGCACGTCGGGTGCACAGTCTCCCACCCCCTCCACGGGATTTCTCAAATACTGTAACGTCAGCTTTGCCAACAAGGAGGTTGGCAAAGGTCAACCCGGAAAAGCCTGCACCTATGATCGCGATTTTTGGCATGAGATACCCTCCGTATGTGCGTAAATGAGCTCGCGGGACCTGGTGAATATAATACCCGTTCAATTTAGACGACTGGTGTCGTCAGCTATGGTCACCAGCTTCTTGTGCACCAGCTTTATTTCCTTAGCAGCGAAGAGTTTTGAGAGAGTTAGCCATTTTATCAGCAATTCGGTCATGGTGGGTTTCTATGTCTTCTGGTTGAGAGGCGACCTGGCAGAGGTTTCCTAAAATTGATGGCCTCGACCCCCTTTGACTTTTCAGATCGGCCGAACATTAGGCCTTGGAGTACCAGCGCTGGGAGGGGGGGATGCGCTATACTCACTTTCAAAGGGCGCTGAGACCTGTCTTCTTACCACCCGAGATAAAGGATGGATCACTGCCGGCAGCAATAAAGAATGTGGGTGTTAACTCGGGAACAAAAGAGGGTGCGTGGCAAAGGGACTCTCAGCACCCTATTCTCAGAAGGTTGCATTGGCCAAATAGCGGAAGTTTTGCTTGTAAACCAAAGCGGATACTACTTCTTGTGTAACTCTACAACAGTTGAGGCTGCGCCAGGACAACTAGATTGTCGTCAGGGTCACGAAGACGCACCAAATTAGTTGTCGTTGCCTCTTCAATTGGTCCCGGAGACAAACCTGCCGTCAGCAACCGGTCATGCTCGTTTGCCAGACCGGTGACAATCAGCGGCAAGGACACTGGAACTTTGTGTTTATCAGTCCAATTACCCAACCAGACCGTAACAAGCCTGTCTCATGGATCTTTTTGCCTCAGAGGTGTTGGAACCCCTCCCTGCACTGAGCGACCAAGTTTCCCCCTCCCTTTTCGTGGTCTAGGTATCCTACGGCAATAGGGTCCATGGGACACATGCGCTAGGGCAAATGCAGACCGCTGAATGCGGCACAAAGAATGGAATACCACAAATGACTGCACTTCTGTTGGCCTGGCTGACTTTAACAATTTTGTTTGTGCTCAAAGAGATAATTTTAGCCAATGAAGACGGCCCAACTTCGCCGTGACAATGCCCTCCACTGATACTTCGTCCAGACCATTCCGCGACTTACTTGATTTCATAGACGTCGTAATAGACCCCTGATCTGGTTCGCTTACCAACCCCGATTGCCACCACATTATTCATCCACGCATAGCGTTCCGAACTAGTTTCGTAGTAGGGCGTGATACGGAAGTAGTAATCTGAAGGGTCAATTTCTTCGACTTGGTCTGGGTCACTGAATTGCGAAGCGATCACCTCAGGTATAATTATCCTCCCACCATAGCTCGAATAAATGCTCGCGCCGTCACTCGTTTCCAACGCGCACCGAACATCAAGCGCCAATGATCCGTCGGGCCTCAGAAGTGCCCAGTCCGCGCCGGAGTTCAACACCTGACCATTCATCTTGGGTCCCTTAAAGGTGCCTCCAACGACAGGCATGATCATACGTACGCCATTAGGCGTCTGTCCGACCGGTATGGCTTCGCCAAGGTCAATTGATATCGAGTACAAGAATTCGTGCTCGAGTTTCAGCAAAATAATCCTCCACACTTTATTGAGATATTAACCACAATCCGAACAAGCCGGCAGGAAATGACAATGCAGCTTGCGGCTCCGTCGACGGTATGTTCATGATAATAACCTGATTTTGATTTCTATGCAGCCATATCTGGGTGATATACAATGCCTATAGGCCCATTCTTCGCCCCTTAGAGTGGCGCAAAGCCCCTGTGGTGGATACTTCCCCTAGCATATAGAGATGATCAAAGGCTTAGTGAGAGGCATACACAAGCACCTCAGCGGCCTTCTTGTTTGCCACACGGTTTTCTGCACTTGAGCTTCGTAGCAAGCGGCCTGCGGACAGACCAGGAAAGAGACTGATAAAGGGGTGAACAGGTATATAACCCAATCAAAACTGGCGGTTACTATCTTATGTCGGGAGCGCAAAATATTTCAATAGAGGGATAATTGACCTAATCGTAGACGCAACGGCACTGTCACGTTAATCGGTCACAAGGTACAACAATAGATTCAACCGCTCTATTTAGCCAGCAGCGACTAGCTGCTTCCATTGATCCATGGTTTCGGCTCTGAAAAGCTTCATCGTTTCTCGTGTGGTGAGATGACGTTGAATGTTGAACAAGTTATTGACAGAGGCGTGAAGATTGAGAAAACGTTGGGCGGAACCTGGGGACTTGAATCGCTGCATTTTTCGTTCTCCTCGTCGAACCGGTAGATGCGAGTTTTCCGCTGCCGATACGATCTGGCATCTGGACGAAATGGTTGTGTTCATCAATGGCAGGAAATACTGGCTGTGGCGTGCAGTAGACAGCGAAGGTGAGGTGTTGGCTGAATAAGTAGCACACCCTCAAATGCCTTTGATGAAGTCTATGATGGCGCTGTTGAATACCCGGGGTTGTTCTATGAGCATAAAGTGAGTAGCGCCTGGAATATCGACACGGGAAATCTGAGGAATTTGCTCTTCCATAAGATCGGCGACCTCCAGACAGGCGCGAGCATCGTATTCTGCGGTAATGGTCAGCACTGGCACATGAATGTCTTTAAGAACCTCAGTTGCTGGCGGCTCCAAAGGTTCAAGCGGGTCTTCGTGATCAGCCCACCACCAGGAATATTCCCGAGCCACCTCGGCCACCCTTTCCTTTGCGCCAGCCGCAATGTATTTTGGGTTAAAGGCAGGGATGTTGGGAAATGCATCCCCGGCTGCCAACGCACCTTTTTCTCGAAACAGCGACCCACAAGCGGCATAGCCGCCAAATAGATCATCGACTGCGGATGAAGTGTGTCCTGACACAAATGGACCTGCAGTTATGATCGATTGGAAGAGGTGAGGGGCGAGCGTGTAGGTGTCCACTACTACCTGACTTCCGAGCGAATACCCGGCAATATGAGCCCTGGTGACGCCAAGCGTATCTAGCAGGTCGATAAGGTCGTCCTGATGGCGATAGGGTTGGCCTTCTATAGGTAAATTTGATTGCCCGTATCCCCGCAGGTCGTAACGGATGACATCAAAATGAGCGGCAAGCGCCTGGAACTGTTCGTCCCAATGACGGCGGTCGCCACCTCCCCCATGAACCAGGACAACTGTTTCGCCAGAGCCTATCCGCTCGCAGAACAATTGGACGCCATTTGCGTCAACGACCTGTTGTTGTCGCTTCATCACCTTTGGTGCCCCAAGTTCCCATCGACCCGATAGATAGCATAAAGAAAATTGGGCTTGACGTCAGCTGGTCCAATGTAGATCTGCAATTAGCCATAAGCGGACATCACACACACTAGGCTTGAGTGGCCTTCCTCTGCTTGGTTGTATTGAGTTTCAGAAAATACCAGACGTAACAACGGGAGAATGCGCCATTGAGGATCAGTGTAAGTCCAATGAAACTGACAAACAGTTCGGTCAGGGAGAGAGTTGGTGCAGAAATGGCTAAACCAACAATTATCATCCCCAATGCCAGTCTTATCACGCGCTCCAGGTTTCCTAGGTTTCTTTCAATCATAGCTTCACTCCTTTGGTTAGCATGGCTACGCAGCATTTAGAGGGCTAGATCAGCGCCCCTGGGTAATATTTGGCACCTATGCAGATGTCGGCCAATTACCAAAAAATTAACCCTTCTGCTTTGCTCGTTACGGTTCACCCTGAGATATGATCTCTGAAGCTAAAACGGCCAAGACCACTCAAAGTTGACGTCAGCTTATAGCCATAAGCAGACATTCCTTGAATTGGCGTGTGTGGCGGCGTTGACGTTTGCTTGCGTCTTGATTGTAGTGGGATTTTTACAAATGCTTGTTCGCATGGCGGCTATCCTAATTGTGACAATCCACTTGGCTAACTCAGCTGGGGTCGCCGGCCCGGCTGACCCGGTTAAATCAGTTGAGAACCTGGCTGAGCAAGGTGACCATCAAGCTCAGTATTATCTCGGCCTCATGTATGCTAGGGAAATAGGTGTCCACAAGGATGAAACCCAAGCTGCCAAGTGGTTTCGGATGGCTGCGGACCAAGGCGATGCTGAGGCACAGTTTTTCCTAGGCATCCAGCATTTCAGAGGTGAGGGCGTTAAGCGCAATCTTTTAGAAGCGTACAAATGGACCGTACTTGCTGCTGATCATGGGCTTGAAATTGCGCACCATTTTCGCGGCATTATTGCTGAAAGCATGTCCAGAAAACAGCTCGAAGAAGCTGAACGTCAAGTTACAGAGTGGCGAAATAGAGGGGCAGATTAGCTGCCAACCGTAAACTACGGAAGCACGGCTTCCGCTAATAGCAAAAATGGGACGCCAAGCACACCATCACTATGGGTGACGCAGGCTTCCTCGGAATGCGGACCCAGACGCCTCTTACCCGGCACTTCTCAATACCTGGAGCCACGTATCCCTGCAATCACCTAACATGCAGATAAGACTGTAGATGTGACAAAATCATTCAGTCCTTACCGTTGCGCATGCCACGACACCGTTTAGAACAATATTTCACCTCTCCCCAGTGACGCGTACATTTCTTGCGCCAGGAAAACGGGCGCTGACATACCGCACAGATTTTGGTTGGTAGGTTCATTTTGCCTGAAGTTTTCACCATAGGATCAGGCCGGCACGCGCGTACCGTCCCAGGCAAATATATCCCCAGAATCCTCCGGTGTTCTTTCAGCAATGACATCCAGCAGCTGTTGCGCGGCCCGCGCGGGTGTAAACAATTTGTCAGGCGCAACGCCGCGCTGAAATGGTAATGAGAGCGGCGTATCGACGGTGCCGGGGTGTAGCCCAATACAAACACCCATTCGGTTACGTCGCGCCAGTTCTATGGCGAAGGACTTGATCAGCATATTAACGCCGCCTTAGACACCCTGTATCCGTGCCAACCGCCAAGCTGATTATCTGAAATGCTGCCAACACGAGCGGATAGAGTAGCAAATACACTGGGGCCATCTTTTCGGAGACGTGGCAGGAAATGCTTTGCGATAAGGGCCGGGCCAATTGTATTGACCTTGAAGGTTTCGAACAAATTGTCGGCATCCAATTCCTGCCAGGATTTCTCTGGCCGCATCTGGTCACTGTGCAACAGCCCTGTCGCGACAATGACCAAGTCCAGTGGCTCGTCTTGCCGCCATTGTGCGGCCGCTATAATAGAGTCTTCATCGCCAAATGAGACGGATGCAACATCAACCTTTTCATCAACAGCATGAAAAACTGAACGACTACACGCAAGGACGTTCTCGACTGCTGGGTCAGCCTGCAGCGCCTCAACAAACGCCCTGCCGATACCACCCGTTGCACCAAAGACCACAACATTCAAACGACTGCCAAGCGGCTCCAAGTGGCTCATTTCCCACAGGCCTTGCTAGTCTGGCACTACGTGGGCATTTAGGCGTTTCCAACAGTCCGAAAATTGCCTTCAGATACACCGACGGCATTCAGCGACATCTGCGTCAGATCAAGCCCCAGTTCTTTGGCAACATCAAAGGGAACGGGGACAATACGTGTGCGAACCGCCAGGGCCATCGCCATGGCCTGCAACACATCGCCATTAGATGGGTCACGCATTAGCCTCAACTCCTTATCGACAGCCTCAAGGACTGCCGACAGTAATTGAGCCACATCTACCGCGGAGGCAGTTTGGTCATGCAGCGGGAATTCAATATCAAATTCCTCGCCGAATTCCGTCTTCAGTTGATACGGCAACATTTTCATGCGCACCTCTTATCGTTACATGCTGGGTCATCGCGCCTGGGTATAAAGGGGCGCAGCATAAGAAACGCCCGGTAGGCCAGGTACAGAAGCCAGTGCCCCAAACGGTTGTCAAATAAGGTGGCGAGCCACTTCAGGTTTGTGAGCCAGGACCAAATAGCGTTAAATGCACGGGCACCAGCGATCAGTTTACCTTGTTCATTGCGTACATGGAACCTCGCAAGCGCCTGGTCGCTGGTTAAATCTGACCCAAACGCATCCGCATTCACCGCAGTAACATCGACCCACTGTATATCTGACGCACCACGACAACTGCGGTAAAAGCGAATTTCACGCACACACAACGGGCAGGCGCCGTCGAAATACACCGTCGGTTGAGACTTTGCTATCACTGGCTGTTGCATTCACCTGATCCATTCTGTTCAGCGTTGGTTACGCGGAACAGAAAGCGCCAGATCAATAGAGGTAAACGACTAGAAATGTATTGATTATCGATAATTGGGCTGCTGATCCACAAAACCTCAAATACCATTAATAATACAAATAAAGGCGCTGTTGAATGCCAAGGGTTGTAACATAAGCATGAAGTTAGTGGCGACTGAAATAGCAACACGGGTAATGTCAGTGACTAGCTATTCCATGAGATCGGCAACCTTCAGACAGGCTAAAGCGTCGCATTCAGCTGTAATGGTCAGCGCTGTTGCATTGGCGGACCGTCTGCAATTAGCCAAAGCAGACGTTATGCTGTGGCGCCTGATATGCGTTAAACTCTCCTCTTCAATTCAAGGGAGGGGATCATGGGTCTTCAGGACATTTACTTCGTCGCCGAGATCGTAGGTGTCGCTGCTGTCGTGGCGTCGCTCGTATTTGTCGGGAAGCAGTTGGCACAGAATACTCGGGCATTACAACTGACGGCCGCGCAAGCCAATACCGCTGATTGGACTGCAACACCAAAGCGGGTTGCCGGCGACGAAGCATTGATCGACGCGATCACAGTCGTCGCCCATCAACCGCAAGACACGTGGTCACCGAGAGACTTTATGAGGTTAAGTTCTTTCGCTGTCGTCTCCCTTAAAAATCTGGAGCTGAATTACCTGAATTGGGCGGATGGCAATCTGAACGATGAACTTTGGTTTGCCGCGCGTGATGGGACGATAAACTTCTTCGTGACCAACCCGTATATTGAGCAGTTATGGCGGCAGGGATTGTCGGCAAACTTTCCCGCCATATATCAGGTGCAAGTAGAAGAACTATTTGCACAAGCTGCCGCTGAGCTGGCGGAGAACAAGACGCCAATGAGCACAACGGGCGCAACGGAGCATACATTGGACTAATTCAACCAACACCTAATCTCATGGAAATCGCCTCCTTTCGGTTGGAACGATGGCAGCATCTACCATTAGCCAAAAGCGGACGTCTGTTCCAAGCTAGAATTTCGTGTATGCAACCTCTTAAGGCAGAATTGATTGTCATACCCGTTAAGATATTTGGCGAGAATTTCCGAAAAACCCCAATGGTTGTGCGTCGTCGACAGAAACGATGGAACCATTCATGAATTCGCTGGCGCTGGACGCTAGTAAGAGAATAATTCCGTCCAAATCTTTTGGCTTACCTATACGCTTACCTGGCCAACCGGCAATGGTTTTTTGGCCTTGTTCTGACCCATAATACTGACTGGTCATCTCCGTTTCAATGTAGCCAGGACTGATGGCATTCACATGGATGCCATATCGTGCCCACTCGACCGCCAGGCATTTAGTCATAGTAACCAAAGCTGCCTTTGACATGCAGTAGGTTATGCCGCCTTCCAATTCGGTCTGGGCACCAATGGATGCCATATTGATAATGCGGCCACCGTCGTGGCGCGCAATCATTTTTCGACCGACGACTTGGCATAAGTGAAACGGGGCCTTCAAATTGGTATCCAGCACATCATCGTACTGTTCTTCAGAGAAATTTTCCGGGCGGTTCATAACCACCACACCAGAATTATTAACCAGGCACCAGATTGGACCAACCTGTTCCTCTATTGTATCGATGATCTGCTGTACTGCCGTGCGATTATTGACATCAAGGGTATAGGAATGCGCCTGACCACCAATGTCTGCGATTGCTTTTTCAACTTCCTTCAAAAGCGCTTGTCGACGACCGGTCAATACGACGACGGCACCAGCTTCGGCCAGGCAAATAGCTATTCTGCGGCCCAGACCGCTGGAAGCACCTGTAATCACACAGACGCGCCCCGACAAAGAAAACAAATCGTCGGTCATCGTACCCCTCCTTTAAACGTTGATTATTTTGGCACTAGAACATGATCAGATTGCGATCATCACCTAATTTATAGCCACCGGCAATTTCGAGATTGGCGGCGCCAACCATGCGGTGTTGGGTCACAATGTTGACGTCACGAAGGCAGCGTTGTAGCGGGTTGCTTTGGTGAACGGAGCTACCCCCGGCTGCTGTGTATAGGGTCTGAACAGTTTTGACTGAGGTTTCCGCGACGTGCACTGCTGCAAGACGCAGGAGGCGTCTGTCTTCCAGTTCTGGCCGTGATCCACTGGAGACCCTGTCCCATACCGCTTCAATGGTCTCGTAGAGAAAGTGCCGAGCTGAAAGAAATTCCGCTTCTGCCCTGGCTAAGTCTGTACGCACGACAGGATTGTTGGCAATCGTGTCTTTTTGCCAAGCTGGCACCTTGGTTGCAGCAAGGTCAACAAACTCATCTAATGCTCTCCTCGCAACGCCGAGAGCTGTTGCACAAACACAAACAGCGAACAGGGAAAAGAAGGGAAAGCGGTATAGCGGCCCCGGCTGAAGAGCTGGAGAAGCGCCAAGGACCATCCATCTGCCTTCAGGCACGAAAGCGGCTTCGACTGAAAAGTCGCCGCTGCCAGTCCCTTGCATGCCAAAAGCATCCCAATTGTCGTGGAGTTTCACCTGATCACGGGAAAAGAACATCAGGTGGACCTGGGGTTCTCCTGTGCTCAGTTTGGGGACATCTTCTCCCTCGAGAACCAGCGTACCCCCAGCTATCCAGTCACTATTGTGCGTTCCCGAACCCCAAGCCCAGGTCCCTGTGACTTCTATTCCGCCATCTACCTCTCTCCCTCGTCCGGTTGGCGCTGTTGCCCCTGCAATGACTGGAATGTCAGTGCTAGCGAACAACTGGTCCAGACAAGCTTTTGGCAACAACCCGGTGTTGACACCTGATGTCAGGTGAATCATGGCATTCCAACCGGTCGAACCATCAAAGGACGACAATTCCTCAATGATGCGCACCACTTCACTTGCGGTTGCTGCCCCGCCACCCAGAGTGGCCGGTACGGTCATATAGAACACGCCGAGAGCCTTCAGCCTGGCATAAATGTCTGCTGGCAAGTGCCTGGTATCTTCAATTTCCCGCGAGCGGGATTTGATCTCCTCTTTAAGAGATTGAATAGAGTCGATCACGAGTGAGGCATTCGATGTTTTCACTATTGCGGCTCCCCTGCCGCGTCAATTGGCTGGCCCCAGCTGTCCTGAAAAAACAGGTCTTCGAATGGCTTACGGGATATTGGGCCATAGCCAACACCAACCGAATATCCCAAAGGCACCATTGCTGCTGTCGCCCAATCTTCGGGGATGTTCAGGAGCTTTTTCACTTCAGGTTCGGACATGCAGAGCAGGGTGGTAAGGACACAGCCGACTCCTTCAGCACGGGCTGCCAGCATAAGGTTTTGCACAGCAGGATATATAGAACCGCCCCCAACAACGGGAATGCGGCCTTGATCGACATCTGTCACTGCCAGGCCGTAAGCTTCGAAACACACGATCACGACAACGGGAACATTGCCAAGGTTTGCTGCCAGGTGATCGCCGGCAGCCAATGTCCGCTCCATGGCCGCGGCTGCGTCACCCGAGGTGTCGGGGTTAGTTTTTCGAAAGTTCTCGGCATAGGGTAGCCAATGTTTCGCGTACAGCCGCCCCAGTTGTTGCTTGGTCGACGTATCCCTTACAGCGATCATTCTCCACACTTGTCGATTGCCACCTGTCGGGGCATATGTTGCGGCCTCAAAGATACGGTGCAGCACATCGTCAGGGATAGGGTCCGGGCGCAACCGCCTTATAGCCCGCTGGGTTCGCATTGCTTCATACAGGTTGGTTTCTATCATGCTAATCCCCTTGGAATCCGCTCGGGGCTTCAAGTTTCCCTTGCAGACAGTACTTGGCAAACATGAATACGATAGTCGAATCTATTGCTCACGTATAGGCTGGACACTGCCCTACATGTTGGCGTCAGGACGGTAGCGGGTGCCATCAAAAACCGGCGTGCGCTTTTCGAAGAAAGCGCGGGCACCTTCTGCCATATTGCGCGGGATAAGCACCGCTTGATGAGCGAATTCAAGTGTAAGCTGATCGGCATAGCTGTTGGTGAAAGCGGCATCTATAGATTGGCGTGTGCGTACAATTGCGTCCGGTGAAGACCGTTTCAATGTTGCTGTTACGGTTTCTATTTCCGCATCAAGCTGGTCCTCGTCTACGACGCTCCAGACTAAACCCCACTCCAGAGCCTGATCCGCACTGATTCGATCGCCAAGGAGTGCTATGCCAAGCGCACGCGCTCTACTGGTTCGGCGTGGCAAAGCCCAGGTAACGCCGAGATCGGGAGCTATGCCAAGGTTAGGGCTGAAGGTGGCTACAAAAAACGCGTTTCTTGCAGCAACCGTTATGTCGCATGAAAGCGCCAGACCCATACCGCCTCCTGCGGCGGCACCATTAATCCGGGCCACAGTGGGCACGGTACAATCATGAATAGCCTGCATCGCTTCACCAAATGCATTGGCTTGAGGGCGCGCGTCGTTATCTGGTCTGTTGTCGGTTTCTTGCGGCTCGGTGCGATCCGACAGGTCTGCGCCAGAGCAAAAACCGCGGCCTGCTCCTGTCAGCACAACGACGCGCACCTGTTCATCGGCTTCAACATTGTCAAATGCGGCCTTAAGTTCCGTCATCAATTGGTGGGTCATGGCATTAAATGCATCAGGCCTATTAAGCGTAATGTATGCAACACCCTGGTCTATTCTATAGTCTACATCGGACACTGTTTTACTCACTGTTGGACGCATGGTGACAAGTCAATCTCGTCTAGCGAAGGGCATACCTTAATGGTTCTTGGGTTGGTTGAAACACGCTTTATAGCAGGGTCAGGAATAAGCGACATATCCTTAAATTACCCTATTATCAACGTCCGGTGAACCGCGCATCCCGGCCCATGCATTTGATACTCGAGGCTGACCGTGAGCATCCATGGGGCAGCAAAAGAAATACATTCCTAAGGTCTGCTTTGGGTCATAAGCAGACGTTCCCTGCTATTGGAATTGGTATCCTTGATGTGTCTATAAATTTCCCTGTTCAGAGGCATAGGGAATTGCCTCACAAACCGCGCTACATCAAAGTAAATTCCAAGGGTCCTGGCGATCGTTCCCTGAAAAATTGAATATTTTCCCTGTATTTCGGCCATTATCAGGGAAAACAATCGGAGACTGTTGAGCTCCTGACTGGCTACACCACCACCCCTTCCAGACCTGTTTAAAGGTCTCTCAAGAAAATAAAATAGTTAAAATTATTCAATGGGTTAATGGCCTTTACGGACCCATTATGGGGCCTGTAGAGGACTGATTTATATCTCTTTCCGGGCACTTTTGGTGACAGTCTCTACCAGGCCCGGATGCAGTCCTCTTCAGCAATTGGCACCAAACTTAGAACCCGGTTTTAGTCCTCTTTTGACTCAGAGCGGTAGGCTCCACCTCCTGATCACAATAAATTCTAATTGGCGACTTTTCTTACTTCGAATATGATTTTTACATTCGCTGATAGGTAAACTGCGGGCAATTGATTTGCGGAGATCTACTGGTGAAAGTTGATAAGTATGGCCGCCCAAGCAAGAAGCACCCATTGGTCAGCATTGGCAGGCGGCTGCGCTTCCCGCTCAATAAGTTTATGGCGTCACAGTCACTGATCCCAACCGATCCGTTTCTAGACCCGGCCTCCTTTCCTGAGTTGGCGGTACTCACTGATAAATGGGAGCAGATACGAGATGAGTTTCTGGCCGTATTTGAGGATAGAGCAGACATCCCGTCTTTGAGCACCATCTCACCCGATCATCGCAGGATTGCGCCACCGGAAAAATGGAAGAGCTTCTTTTTCTAGGCGCATGGCTACGTAGCACGAAAAAATTGTGAATTGTGTCCTGTCACGGCTGCGGCTATTTCCGAGCTGCCGGGGGGTAGTCGTCGCGTTCTTCTCGATCTTCGAACCCAACACACATATTCCAGCGCATCGCGGCGTTACCAAGGCACTCATAAATGTTCATTTGGGATTGGTAGTACCCCAAGGTCCTCAAAGATGTGAAATACGCGTCGGCGATGAAATACGGCGATGGGATCCGGGCCAATTGTTGATCCTTGATGAGACCTACGAACATGAAGCCTGGAATGAAAGTGACGAACCCAGAGTGGTATTGTTCCTTCAGGTCAAACGACCAATGAAAATGCGCGCGCGACTACTCGGGAACCTCTTTCTTTCGGTCCTGAGGCGGACAAGCTACGTCCAGGATGGCAGAAAGGTGATTGGTGCAGAGTAATCGGGCGCGCAGTTGATTTTGTTCTGTTATTGCGACGTCAGCCTTGCGTATCAAAAGCATGGGCCGGGATGCGATAACCTGCTTCGTCTCTGATTTCCGGCAAGTGTGCCACCACGTCTTCAATCGTATGTGCGCCCAGCGCTACCCCCTGGGTCTGCGCAACAAAGACCTTGGACAGACGCCCGCCAGATGCTGCATAGATGCTGCCGCTATCTTCGCAATCCGGGTGCGACAGCCAGGCGACCATGGGGGCTACAAGCTCGGGGCCCATCTCTGCTTCCGACCCTTCTGCGACGAGACCTTCAGTCATTGCCGTCAACGCACCGGGTGCAATGATATTGACGCGGATGCCATTCCTGGCGCCCTCCTGAGAGAGAGTTTTCCCCAGACCAACCAGCCCCATTTTGGCTGATGAATAATTGGCCTGGCCAAAATTACCGTACAAGCCAGCAACAGACGTCGTCATAACGACACGACCATATTGTTGCTCGGCCATCTGGGCGAAGACCTTCTGCGACAGCATGAAGGAACCACGCAGATGCACATTCATGACGTCGTCATATTCCTGCATCGTCATTTTCTTCAGAGACCGGTCCCTGAGAATACCGGCATTGTTGATCAGGATATCGATGCGGCCATAAGTCTCCATCGCCGTGTCGAATATCTGCTGGACGCCCTCTTCGGTAGCCACGGACACTTTGCAGGTAACAGCCTGTCCACCTGCTTCAACTATTTCGGCAACGACCTTGTCGGCGTTGTCACCCAGATCATTTACAACAACCTGCGCACCCCTGCTCGCCAGCAACCGGGCATAAGCAGCACCCAAACCCTGGCCGGCGCCAGTGACTATTGCCGTGCTTCCATCAAACCTTAATTCTTGTGTCATTATTTCGTTCCTTGTTCCGTGGCGGGCTACGATGCTAGCGACGTTACAATGATCCGAAAATCATTTCTTTCTGAAATTTCAGATTACAGCCAAGAAAAAGAAGCCTCCGCCCCTGAGACGTGTTTTTGGTGCCTGTTTTCCCCGCAGGGCTGGCGGAAGATTGGCACCGACCCCCCCCGCAGTCTTACGGTCGGGCTTTCCAAAAGCGGGAGGATAAATCATGCGGTTAGGCGCCCTGTTAGGACCAATTTCCAAAGGTGATGGCCCTAACTTCCTGGCAGACCAGGCGAGAATGTTCGAGGCAGAAGGTTATGCAAGCCTCTGGTCCGCCCATACAATTGGGCGCAGCGGCATGCTGACAGACCCCTTGATTGCGCTGAGTGTTGCAGCCACCGCCACCTCGTCAGTTGATGTGGGGACCGCCGTGCTTCAAGCGCCGCTCTTCACACCGCTGGACATTGCGCACCGCGTTATTTCACTCCACCAGATATGCGGGGACCGTCTGAATCTGGGAATCGGCGCGGGCTCAACCAAAGATGACTTTGAGGCAATGGGGAAGGATTACGACTCACGCTTCAAGACACTCAACACAATGGCAGACATGTTTCGCGACCTCTACAACAACGAGGCACTCGCCGGGCAGTTGAAACCATGGCGACAACTCAACACCCCGCCCCGGCTTCTGCTGGGTACATGGGGTGCCGGGGTAGAAAATGCCGCCAAAAACTATGATGGATGAATTGCCTCAGCCCATTATCGCTCCATGGAAGAACTGGAAGATGCAGCAGCAAGATATGCCCGGACAGGCGGCACCAAATCTATCGTCTCAACCATCGTGTTGGATAGTGATACCGACCTTGGTGAGTTGAAGGAAAAATTTGAGCGATACAAAGCTGCCGGCTTTGATGAAGCTGTGATCATGCTCTTTCCTGGCGCCCCTCCCGCGAAAGACGTCAGAAAGCTGATTGCCTAACCCATCCCCATGGAAAACAAGGTGCTGTCAAACCACCAATTGTGCGCCTTGAGAAAGTCGGGCACGCCGCGTACCTTTCAGGAACAAGACGATTGACGGCAGCATCAGGAACACATTGAGGGTGGAAAGAATTGATAGAGACAGGTGAGGTTGCGGATAGGCCTGTTATCCGTCTTGAGGACAGATCGATCGGATATGGCGAGGACCGCCCCATATTGTCCGGTCTTAATCTGGAGATTTTCCCCGGCGAAAAAATTGCAATCATCGGTGAAAGCGGTGCGGGTAAATCAACGCTCCTCAACCACATCTATAATGACAGTCAGAATCATGCCGTCCTGATCCCCCAACTGCTGGGCCTGGCAGATAATTTATCTGTTTTCCATAACGTCTATATGGGCCTGCTGGATACCCAGCCGTTCCTCAGCAACCTCCGGAACCTTGTTCAACCTGCAAGGCCTCAGGTCGCTGCAGTGCGCGCCCTCCTCGAAGAGCTTGAGCTGGAAGATAAGATATTTCAGCGGCCAACACAGCTGTCTGGCGGACAGCGACAGCGCGTCGCCATCGGGCGTGCTCTCTACCGGGGCGCTGATGTACTTATTGCAGATGAACCCTGCTCGGCCCTGGACGAACGCCAGGCAGAACGGATGCTGTCTCTGCTCGTCGCATCCTGCAAGACCTGCATCATGGCTCTTCACGATGTCGCCGCTGCCTGTCGATACGTCGACCGAGTGATCGGGTTAAAAGACGGGAAGGTTGAATTTGATGCACCGCCCGGCGACCTGTCTGATCGGGACTTGGCGGCGCTCTACCGCACCGTAACCCCTGCATGATGCGCCCACCGCTCTCTCGCCCGACCCTGGTCGGCCTAGGGCTGTTGGCAGTAGCCCTGGTGCTGATACCGCTGTCAGACCTGGAGGTGATTGCGACCGACCCCTGGAGCGAGGTTCTGCGTTTTGGTGCCGGGCTGCTGGCACCCAGCTTTCCCGCCGGGGCGGAACTGACGACCACGCTGGCCTACACCATCGGCATTGCCATTTTAGGCGTGGTGGTAGCAGGCTGCATTGGCTTCGTGTTGTCGGCGGCCTTTTTTGCTCGGTCCATCCGCGTCATCTGCGCCGTGCTGCGGTCCGTCCATGAATTATTCTGGGCGCTGATTTTCCTGCAGTTCTTTGGACCCTCACCCCTGACCGGATTGCTAGCCATTGCAGTGCCCTATGCGGCAATTTTTGCCAAGCTTTTTGCCGAAATTGCCGAAGAAACAGCATCTCCGAGTGCGCAGGTCATTCCCCGCAGCGTAGATTGGGTATCCCGATACCTCTATGTCCGGCTGCCGGACCTATGGCCGCATTTCAAGATCTACGCGCTCTATCGCCTGGAGTGTGGGCTTCGCTCCAGTGCGATCCTCGGTTTTGTCGGCCTACCCACGCTCGGATATCATCTGGAAAGCGCCTTTCTGGAAGGAAGTTATCCCGAGGTATCAGGCCTTCTCATCCTCTTCTATTTGCTGATTGCATCCGTGCGCCATTGGGCCCGCCCTGCGACCATTCCCCTGCTTTGCCTGGCGGGGCTTTTCCTGCTGCCCTGGAATGCCTATCCGTTTGATATGGGCAATGTCCTCAGATTTTTTGCAGAAGACATTGTGCCATCGCCCCTCCGTGACTCAGGGCTGTCCTTGAGCGCAGCCCTACTGAGACTATGGGAGTGGCTTGGTGATTTGTGGTCACTGCAAATTTTACCAGGCGCCGTATCGACCATTCAGGTGACAATGCTGGCCCTGGCACTGACCGGCATTCTTTCCCTTGTACTTTTTCCCGCGATTTCGCCGCTGCTGATAAACCGCAGCGGGCGTTTCCTTGGCAATGCCGGACTGATCATCCTGCGCTCCACCCCGGAATATCTGTTGGCATTCATGCTCCTGCAATTCTGGGGGCCTTCGATGCTACCAGCCGTCGTGGCACTGGCCCTGCATAATGGGGCCATCATCGGGCACTTGGTCGGCCGCCATACAGGGCAATTCGCGATGCGCCCCGACACACCCCGGCGACGATTGGACAGATATTTTTACGAGGTCCTGCCCCGTGCATACCCGCAGCTTCTGGCCTATCTGTTCTATCGGTGGGAAGTCATCATGCGTGAAACAGCCGTTTTCGGCATGCTGGGTGTGGCAACGCTTGGCTTTTACATCGACAACGCCTTTTCAGAGCTAAGACTGGACCGTGCCATGCTGCTGATCGCCGTCACGGCAGCGTTGAATATCGGCATAGACTATCTGTCTCGCAGGGTCAGGGCGTATGCACGGGTCGGCGTTACCGCTGACACTGCCGCCTAACCAGAAAGCAATTCACCAGTCCTAGTCGATCAGGCCGACTTGGCGCCCTACACTCAGAATCTGTGCATAATCTTCATTTGTGGCTGGTATAAACCGCTTGCGGGGGAAAGCAGCCAGAACCGCCGGATCATCCAGCGCCAATAGCGCACGCTGCACCTTCGCGCCAAAACCCTCACCAAACTGGGCATCCATATCGCCTCTGATCGTCCACTGATAATCGGCGTAGGGCGGTGTCGTCCAAATGATCTGAACCTTTTCGGGATCGATTTTCCCCAATGCGAGCTCCTTCTCCCAGACCTTGAAGTTTACAGCACCAACCTCATAGGCACCGGCCTGCACCAGCGCAATCGTACGGGAATGGTCACCACTGAACCCAACGCGACGGAAGACGTCCTCCGGGCTACGCCCATAAGTCTGGCGAATGAAGAATTCGGGCATGAGGCGGCCCAACGTTGATCCCTTGGAGCCAAACGTAAATGTACGGCCTTCAATGGCCTTCGGAAAATCTTCGCCCGGCTGTAAGCCGGTTGCTGTGTTGGCGATAAAATATGTCTCAAAATCGGGGTCTTCTTCACCCTGCGCGATGGCCTTAGAACCCGGCACAGCAATGCGCGCCCGAACGCCAGAAAGGCCCCCAAACCAGGCCAGTTGGACCTGATTGTTTCTGAATGCCATCACCGCAGCCGCATATGACTTGACCGGCACATATCGGACCGTGATGCCCAATTCATCCTGTAAATATTGGGAAACTTTAGCGAAGCGCTGCTGCAACCGTGACTCGTCCTGGTCCGGGATGGCCGTAAAGACCAGTTCCTGCGCCTGTACTGCCGAAAGCGGCAGGAGCACCAAGAGAGCCACCAGAGTTTTTCGCCACATAGATTTTCCCTTCATGGTCCGTGTCCCGCTACCCTGCCAATACGCGTAGGCGCAACATATGTATATTCGCCTCAGTCTTTTGCGAAGGCAGAGGGCAGGCTACCGCGCTTCTTGATATCTTCCAGCACAAGATAACCGGCCGGGACAACAAACAGCGTCACAACCGTTGCCAAGAGCACACCCCAGGCGACCGATGTTGCCATAGGGATCAGCACGCCTGCCTGTACGCTGCGATTGAGCAGCAAAGGCCCAAGGCCGAAAAATGTCGTCAGCGATGTCAGCAAAATCGGGCGGCACCGCGATACCGCGGCTTCCACGGTCGCGTCAAATACAGACAGGCCATTGGCACGTCCACGATTGATCTCTGCCACCAGGATCAAGCTTGAATTGATGACTACGCCGGAGGCCGCAATGAAGCCCATCACCGACATGATGGCGAGGCTATCGAGCCGGCCAAACATTTTCATGATGATGTGCCCCCAGATCGCGCCCACAAACGCAAATGGAATGACCGACATAATGATCAGCGGCTGGCCATAGGACCGAAGCGGGACCGCCAGCAAGGCATAAATGACAAACAGCGCGAGGACAAAAAGCGGCACCAGTGCTTCTACTGTTTCGCTCTGCTCGCGCTGTGTCCCCTCAAGACCATAGCTCACGGTGGGATGGTCCCGCATGATCTCCAAAGCAGGCCCTACATTGAAGTCTGCAAGGATTTCATTGGCCGTAATCATGGTGCGGTCAACGTCGCCGGTCACGTTGACAACACGTCGACCATCTGCGCGCCGAATGGATGAAAAGCCACGGTCCAAATGTGCACGCGCAACCGTGGCAAAGGGTACCTCTGAGCCATCGGCCGTGCGAATACGCATGGAGGCCAACGAGTTCAGCGTTTTGCGTTCAGACTCCGTGTAACGCAGCATAACGCGTACGTCGTCACGCCCTCTTTGGACGCGCTGCACTTCCTCGCCGTAAAAGGCCTGCCGCACCTGCCGTGCCAACATGCCCAGACTAACGCCCAGGGCTTCACCCGCCGGAAGAATTTCGAGCTGAATTTCGCGTTTGCCCGCGCGGAAGGAATCCGCAATGTCGACGACACCAGGGTATTCCGTCAGCTTCTGCCGGAATTTGGCCGCGACAATTCTCAGTTCCTCCAGATCAGCCCCTTCAAGCTGCAGGTCAATTTCCGCGCCGGTACTGAAGCTGGAACCCGCGAAAGCGAGTTCCACAACATCGGGGATCATGCCAACAGAATCCCGCCAGCGTTGAGTGATTTCCAACGTGCCGATATCGCGCAGGTCTTCCGGCACCAATTGCATTGTCACCTCGGCAAGATGGCCGCCCGTTGGGGCCGCATCCTGGGCAAATGGGCCACCGCCACTGTTGCTGACCGGATGACCTCCCAGTGCCGTCAGAATATGCGTAACAGGCGGTCCTGTTGGATATTCTTGGTCCAGCGATGCCTTTAGTTCTTCACCCCGCAGCCTTATCGTGTCGGCGACCTCCTCCGTGACATAGGCTGGCGTTCCAAGGGGCATCGTAAGACGGACGGTAATGGCATCCGACGGAATCGAAGGGAAAAACGAGAACGGCATATGGCCGCCGGCTACCGCCCCGATCGTGATGATAAAGACTGCTCCGGCGATGGAAACGGTCACCCCTCGTGCCGTAACAGCGCGATTGACCAAACCACGAAACCGGACGTCGATAAAACACTCCAGGCCATCAGAAAAATGCTGCTGCGCTCGAACAAGTTTCTTGGCGAATGGCGCGAAACCACCGCTCAGATGCCAGGCCAGAAACGCACTCAGTGTCAGAACGGCAAGGCCAAGAAAGCTGCGGCTGTCCCAAGATATCTCCCAGAGGAAAATAATCAGCAGAGGCGCCAACATCAGGCTCACTTCGCCTGTCGAACTGGAAATTCTCTTGTGGCCCAGATGAGATGGCAACACGAGCTGCGACTCAATGATTGAAAAGAGCAGACAGCACAGAACAATCGTCGCAATCACTGTTTGAATTTGGCCGATGGTGCCAGGGCCAAGCATGATGGGAATAAAAGCCGTGGCTGTGGTCAAAACGCCGAAGATTACAGGCAACGAAACTTGGCGCGTCCCTTCAACAGACGCTTCCAGCAAGTGCTCTTCGGTCTCTGCCCGCCCGGTTCGGTATTGCAGGGAATAGACCCTTTCACCCACGACCACTGCGTCGTCCACCAATATCCCCAACACCAGAATAAAGCCGAATGTGGAAATGCCGTCGACGGACAGACCCAGCGCCTTGGCAAGGGCTATTGCCCCCAGGAACGCCACCGGCACCCCAACACTGACCCAGAAGGACAGCCGCGGCTTGAGGAACAACGCCAGAACAAGCAGCACCAGCAGGAAGCCCTGCCGCGCACTGTCAAACAATGTATCCAACCGTGCACGCAGGAAGCGTGAGCCATCCGACCAGACCGTTAACTTGACCCCTTCTGGCAAATGATCCGTCCCGGTTTCCAGATACTCACCAACGGCGTCGGCGATCTCGAGGATATCCTGGCTTTCGGTGCGCGATACCCGAATAAGCGATGCTGGTTTGCCATCGAACCAGATTTTCTGGTCTGTGTCTTCGAACCCATCGACAACCGTTGCAATGTCCCGAAGATAAATCCGGGTGCCATCTGGTTGCGTTAATATCGGCAGTCTTTCAAATTCCGGACCCCGATAGGCCTGCCCTTTGGTCCGCAGAAGAATCTCACCCCCAACTGTTTTTATGGTGCCGCCAGGCAGATCGAGCGATCCCGACCGGATGGCACTGGCAACCTGGTCAAAGGTCAACCCATAGCGCCGCAGGGATTCTTCGGAGATCTCGATTGAAATTTCATAAGGCCGAGAATTAGTCAGGTTAACCTGCGTAACACCCGGTAACGCAGCTATTTCATCGCGAACCTGTTGGCCAATGGCTTTGAGCTGTAGCTCGTCCTCAGGACCGGTGACCGCAATTTCCAGAACGGTACTTTCATTGGCGACAAGCGTGATAACCGGCTGTTCCGTTTCTTTGGGAAAGGTGTCGATGGCATCGACCCTGTTTTTCACATCGCCCAGAATGATGGACGGGTCTTCATCTTCAAGCAGCTCTACAGAGATAGAGCACACGCCTTCGGTCGCAACAGACGTGATCTTCTCTACACCCTGAATACCCTCCAGGGCCTCCTCCACACGAATGCAAACACCTTCTTCTACCTCTTCAGGTGCCGCCCCCAGATAAAGGACAGAGACGGTAATGAGGTTCAGGTCAAGGTCAGGAAATGACTTCTGCTGCATGGATGGCAGGGACACAAGCCCAGCAAGGACCATGAACCCAAGTAACAGATTGGCCGCAATCGGGTTACGGGCAAACCATGCGATAGGACCACTCATAGGGCCGTATCAGATGATGGTTGTCTAACGCTGTCTTCCTCGTCAACAACCCTTACAAGCATGCCTTCCTGACTGCTCTGCATGGCCGAAAGACACACACGGTCGCCCGGGTTAATCCCCTTGCCCACATAGATATTACTACCATTGACGCGCAGCACCTCAACTTCTCGGAAGCGCAGTTTGTTGTCACTATCGACAATAAGAAGCTGGTTATCGTCCCTCAGCGCGGTTCGTGGCAGCACAGTCACATTGGGCTCTGTACGCCCGTGAATTTCTGCGTCCACAAACAAACCGATGGAAAGCGGTGCTATTTCGCCCGACTGCCCCTCAGTATTGCCGTAGGGCTCAGCTACCCGGGCCACCACGTGGATCATCCGCGTATCAGGATCCAGTTCCCCCTCCGTACGCACCACCTGACCTCGCCACTGGCGACGGTCGCCCGCAAAATTGGCGGAAAGGATCACATCCGGATAGGTTGCCAGTTCCTGCTCATGCTGCAATAGCGGGATATCGAGGAAGGCAAGTTCATCATCATGGATAGGTAATCTGACCTCGGCATAATCCGTGGCATATATCGTGCCGACCTGGTCGCCGCGACGAACAAACTGGCCAACATCTACCCGCTCTGATCGTACTCGGCCATCAAAGGGGGCCATGATCTTCGTACGGGCCAGGTCTCGTTCAGCCTGTGACACATTGGCCTTGGCTTCCTGAAGCGTTGCCTCAGCAATCTTCAACCGATTGAAAGCATCGTCAAGATGCGCATCACTGACAGCGCCACGGGCAAGCAATCGTTCCTGTCGTTTGTGGTTCTTCTGGGCATTGTCCAGATCACTCGTGCTGCGGTCCAGAAAGGCTCGCGCTTTTGACAGACGCGTGCGGTAGTCAAGAGCCTCTATTTCAAGGAGTACATCGCCCGCAGCAAAAAAACCGCCAGCAACCAGCGCGGGCGAGATAGTGACAACTTTACCGTCGACTTCTGCGACCAGATTGCTTTCTGTGCGCGGCACGACCGTCCCGTGTGTGTGCACACTGTACTGATATGTCTGGGGGTCAACCTTAGCCACCCGCACCAGAGGCGCAACAGAGTCCGCAACACGGGGTTGCACATCAGGGCCGAGGAGGATCAATATCCCGGCGACCAACGCCCCACAGGCTAAAATGAGCCAGGGCAGCAAACGCTTTGGGATGCCCAGCTTTCCAGACGCAGGTTCTTGATCAGGTGTTACCCCGTCGCTGTTCGGCTTAGTCACGCTTCCCTCATTCGCGAAAGACCATAGTAAACAAACTATTAAACGCAGAAGCAAACCGAATTCTGCGCCTAAGGTGCTTTTTTCAGCGAATGGGGTGGGTCTGGCAGACGACCTATGCAGTCAAAACCGCAGCGGCTTCTGTTTCCATAGCCGTTCCCTTGAAGAAATTCGGGTTATTGTCTGCATAAAGATGCACAGAATTCTCAAACCCGA
>Ga0181579_10000734_pt1 | contig 27100 bp, 21 predicted proteins | sample 071ome_24_FD_132996 | JGI IMG/M metagenome (GOLD analysis project Ga0181579, IMG submission 132996) | Coastal salt marsh microbial communities from the Groves Creek Marsh, Skidaway Island, Georgia - 071402CT metaG (megahit assembly) | ecosystem: Environmental > Aquatic > Marine > Intertidal... | reverse complement strand
GATCCAAAACGACGATTTTCATCTCCGCGCTGGCAAAAGGTGCTGCCAAAATAAGTGCCACCAACAAGGTGCTGACTTGCTTGTTGAACATTAAAGTCTCCTGAAATTTAACTCATCCTCGAAAGAGCGCGCATTGTAACCCACAATGCGCCTAGAAAGTCTTGCCAAGTTCAAATTGGAAAGTTTCTTCTTCATCAAATATTTTCGTGTTGAACGGCTTCGCTATCGCAAAGGTTAGCGGCCCAAAGCCACTGAGCCAGCTAAGACCAACCCCCGCAGAATACCGCATTTGATCCATGTCGAAGTCGAAGCAGTTTTCGCTGACGTTCGGGCATTTCGTGTTGAAAACGTTACCGGCGTCAACGAAGAAAGCCGGGCGGAACTGTCGATTGTCTTCGACAAAGGGCAGCGGGAAGATGACTTCTGCGGAAAATTCCACCAGCAGGTTGCCACCGAATGGTTCGCCATAGATTCCGTTATTACCGCGGGTGTTGTAAATAATCGGATTGCCGTTTGCATCCAGCGGCGGCGTACTGCGAGGCCCGAGGGTCGACGTCTCAAAACCTCGAATGGAACCAAAGCCACCGGCAAAGTAATGCTCATAAAACGGCAACGAGGTTGTACTACCGTAGCTGTCCCCGTACCCCAATTCGGTTCTTAGCTTGAGCGTAAAAATATCCGTTAGCGGGAAGTACCGCTCACCGCTGTAACTCACCTTGTAAAACTCAAGGTCACTGCCCGGAACCGACAACACCAATCCCAGCGATTGCTGAGAGCCGCGATCGGCGAATACACCGCGGTTTAGAGTCGAACGTATCCACGACAAGTTGCCCTTAAAGTTGAGAGACTTTGAGCCGTTGCGCCGTATGAACTCCTCTATTTCCTGTGCGGAGGCGAAGCCCTGCTGAAGTTCGGTTTGCTCAACCGTCATACCGAAGTTGATCCGCTGGGTCTCGCCGATGGGGAAACCAAAGTTGACGCCAGCACCGGCGGAGTCCGTGCTGTAGCGGGCGATGTTGCGGGCATCGTAGTCTAGGCGCTGGAAGAATACGTTATACCCACGAGAGATGCCGTCCAAAGTGAAGTAGGGGTCGAAATAACTGAAGTTCACCGACTTTTGATACTCGGAGTAGCTCAGCCCCACCGAGAGCGAGTTGCCGCTACCCTGCAGATTCGACTGCTGGTAGTTCGCGCCCAAAATCAGGCCATAACCCTGAGAGTAGGCCAAGGTGCCCGATATCGCGCCTGAGGGTTGCTCTTCCACGCTGAACTCGACATCAATTTGATCGTCGGTACCCGGCACTTCCGGGGTTTCAACTTCTACCCCCTTAAAGAAACCCAAGCGTTCTAAGCGGACTTTTGACAAGTCGATCTGGGCCGTCGATGCCCAACCACCCTCCATCTGCCGAACCTCACGGCGCAGCACCTGGTCCTGAGTCAAGGTGTTGCCGCTGAAACTGATGCGTCTGACGTAGGCACGTTTGCCGGCATCAACAAAAAACTCAATGTCCACGGTATCGTCGTCGTTGAGTTTCGGCACGCCGCTGGCAGTGGCGAACGTGAACCCGCCATTTCCGAGTGCGCCGGTCAGTTGTTCTTCCGTGGCCGTAATTCGCGCTTGAGAGAACGTCTGTCCCGGCGCCACCAGTATTAGACGTTCAAGATCTGCCGCTCGAACATCACCCAACTCACCGACCAGATTTACTTCGTTTACTTGGTAAACCTTGCCCTCTTTCAAAGCGATGGTGATGTAAACCTGCTCGCGATTGGGGGTAATGCTGACCTGAGTAGAGGTTATTTCAAAATCCGCATAACCCCGGTCTTTGTAAAAGGCCTCAATGGTCTCTAAATCTCCCGAGAGCTTCTCGCGCGCATATTTATCGTCGTTGCGGTAGAAGGAGAGAATGTTGCGGTGTTTCAGTTCCAGCGTATTGAGCAATTCAGCTTCCGCAAAGGCCTCGTTACCAACAAAGTTAATGTGGCTGATGCCTGAGCTAGAGCCCTCTTCCACATTGATTTTAACGTTGACGCGATTTCGCGGTAACTCTTCGATCTCGGTGTCAATGGAAGCACCGTAGCGCCCCTGCGCCACATACTGTCGCTCCAGTTCCAAGCCCATCCGTTCAAGGGTAGCTTGCTTGAAGATCTCTCCTTCCTGCAAACCCTGATCGGCCAGCCCTTCCAATAGCGCCTCGGATTCGATGGCCTTGTTGCCATCAAGTTCAATGGCTTCGATAGCCGGGCGTTCCGCCAGCGTGACAATCAGAACTGAGTCCTCTCGTGCAATTCGAATGTCGTTAAAGTACCCGGAGGCGAACAGCGACCGGGTAATGCTTCTGACCGCCACGTTGTCAATCCGGTCGCCCACGCCAACGGGAATGATGTTGAAAACCGTGCCCGCAGAAACGCGCTGCAGGCCCTGAAGGCGTACGTCGGCGACGACAAACTCTGTCGTTTGATCCAAGTTGTAGGATTGCAGTGATTGGCTGGCCGCTCTGACGTTCACAGCCATCACTAACCCGGCAGCAACCAAACCCCATCCCAAGGTTTTGACTAGGATCGTTGTCCAATGAACCCGCATGTTCAGTTCCACAATGTTAATAAGACCGCTGACAGGAAACCGCTTAACGTATGCCCAGCCCCCGGGTGTAAGGGACGCAAGGTTAAACCTGCGACCTACAACAGTCGAGTCAAATCGTTGTAGGTTACAAAAATCATTACCGCCCCCAGCATGACGATGCCCACCTGCATAACGGCCATTTGCATCCGCTCGGGCAGCGGCTTTCCTCGTAACAGCTCGATACTGGTGAACACCACATGCCCACCGTCCAGCATGGGAATGGGCAGCAAATTCAACACGCCCAGCGAAACGCTCATGAGCGCCATAATGTTAAGGAAGAACTGCCACCCAACCCGCGCAGAGTCCCCGGCAATTTTGACAATACCTACCGGTCCCACCAGATTTTCGGCCGAGACACTGCCAAAGATCATTTTCTTCATCATGCTCAGGGTCATGACGGTCATATCCCAAGTCTTAACCGCACCAAGCTGCAGCGACTCGAACAATCCGTAACTAACCTTGGCGCGCACCGGGGCAATACCAAGACGCCCTACCTCCTCGCCATTGGCCTGAACGAAAGATTCTGGCACCGCTGTCACAAACAGGCTGCGACCCTGCCGCAGCACTTCAAACTGCAGGGGCCGATTCGGTGAGGCCACAATGTGTTCCACCCACTGAGACCAGCGACTGATCGGCTCGCCGTCAACGGCAACAATCCAGTCGCCCTCCTGCAAACCCGCTTCTGCGGCCGCAGAATCGGGTACCACCTGCCCGACAATGCTAAGTCGTGCCGGCCGCAAGCCCAGCGAGCCGAAGAGATCGGGTTCCGCAACACCCCTTTGCCAATCGGTGATGGCGACAGACAGTGTCTTGCTTTGGCCGCCGCTCAAATCCACCACATCAAACTCAATGGTCCCGCTTTCACCCAGGCGGTCACCAAGACCCATGGCAATGTCTTGGTAGTTGCGTATTTGCTGCCCGTCCACTGCCAGCACTTCAAAGGGGGACGCTATGGCGGTATCAGCCAGCGCCGACTCGGGCTCTGGAGCATCGAAGGTTGGCGTGAACTGTAATGATCCCACCATAAACAGCGCCGCATAGATCACTATGGCCAAGACAAAATTGGCTGCTGGCCCGGCTAGCGAAATGGCGATGCGCCACAACGGCGACAAATGGGTATAGCCCTTGGCTTCGCTGGGAACCGTGCCTTCCGCCGCCTCGGCGTTAATCAGCGGATCCCTGTCGTCGTACATTTGCACGTAGCCGCCAAAGGGAATCAAGGCCAGCACAAATTCCGTGCCCCGCCGGTCCACCCAGCGCAGCAGCGGCCGGCCAAACCCCACGGAGAAACGGACAACGTGGACTCCGGAGCGCCGGGCGACAATAAAGTGGCCGAATTCATGAAAGACCACAATGACGCCCAGCAACAGCAAAAATGCAAGGGGATACTGCAACCAATCCATCAGGCCAAACTCCAAACCAAGAAGGGCAAGACGGCGATGATGGAATCTATGCGATCCAGCACGCCGCCGTGACCCGGTAAAATATCTCCGGAGTCTTTCACTCCCGATACGCGTTTCAACAAACTCTCAAACAAGTCGCCAAAAATTGAAATGATGCTCATGGTCAGGGTCAATCCTATGGCTTCATAGAGCGACAGCGCATCGGCCAAAACCAATGCGGTTACGCAGATTCCCAGCGCCAAACCGATACCACCCAGCGCCCCTTCCCGGGTCTTGCCCGGACTGAGCTTTGGAGCCAAGGCGTTAACACCATAGGCGCGCCCGACAAAAAAGGCCCCGACGTCTGTGGCCGTGGTTAATACGAACATCCAAAACAACCAGAGCTTGCCGTTATCCATTTGCACAAGACTCATCAGGCAAACCCACGCCCCGACCATTAGTAGCCAACCAAGGCCACCAACCAACCAGCGATTGCGGTAAATGTCCGAAAATTTGGGGTGCCAGAACAAGGTTAGGAACCCAACTGCCCAAGTGAGGCAGAGCACAAGGACAAAGTCTTGCCAAAGCGCCTGCTGGAACAACAGCAATGCCCCGACGATAACCCCTCCGGCCACATAAAGCAGTCGCTGGCTTTTGGACACAAGACCAGAAAACACCGCCCACTCATAGGCGCCTACAGAGGCCGCCACGGCAAACACAGAACCAAAAAGCCATAGCGGCGCAGCAAAGATTGTTAGCACGGTCAGTGCCGCCAGTCCAAGTGCTGTATAGACTCGATTGCGCAACATGTTTTTAGCGCCGACCAAAACGGCGGGTGCGTTGAGAGTAAGTTTCAACAGCCCCGCGCAGCTCTTCCTCACCGAAGTCCGGCCAGTGAGTTTCGGTAAAGTAAAGCTCGGTGTACGCCAGATCCCAAAGCAAAAAGTTGCTGATACGGTAGTCTCCGCCGGTTCGAATTAAAAGATCCGGTTCTGGCAGCTTTCCCAGACTCATGGCGCTGGCGAACATGGCCTCATCCACCTGTTCAGGCGCCAGCACACCGCTGGCCACCTGATGCGCTATTCGTTTAGCGGCGTTGACAATATCCCATCGGCCGCCAAAGTTTACGGCGACAGACAGATTCAAACGGGTGTTGCCTGCGGTCTTGGCCTCGCACTCAAGCATCATGCGCTGAATATCAGGAGCAAACTGTTCACGCTCCCCAATTACCCGCAGGTTCACCCCCTGCCGGTGCAGGTAGTCTATTTCCGTTTTCATCACATGGCGCATCAGGTCCATTAGCAATCCGACTTCGGCGCTGGGGCGATGCCAGTTTTCAGTGCTGAAGGCAAAGACCGTAAGACTCTTCACACCCATTTGCGCACAGGCTTCGGCCACCGGGCGGAGCCGCTTCGCGCCGGCTCGATGACCCGCCGCGCCGGGCAGCCTGCGTTCGCCGGCCCATCGATGGTTACCATCCATGATGATTGCCACATGTTCTGGGACGATATCGTCTGAATCATTGACCAAGGGTGCCTCTGCGTCAGAGCTAACAATGCCCTCGGGCGCAGTGGCAGGATGGGACTTGGACTTTCCGGGTAACTCCATGCATCAATCCGTGGTGTTAGGGTGACTGGAAAACGTGGCGCTGATCGACGCGTCCTTATATTGACGCAAGTTCTCTCGGAAACGCCCTATATTTCCATCAACTCGGCTTCCTTGGCGGCAAGCGCACTGTCCACCTGAGCGATCCGGCGATCTGTGTGTTCTTGGACTCGGTCCTCGCCGCGCCGGGCCTCATCTTCGGAGGCTTCTTTTTCCTTTACCAGTTCACGAATATCGGCAATGGCATCGCGTCGAATGTTGCGTATGGAGATGCGGCTGTTCTCCGCTTCGGCCTTGGCCTGCTTAGCCAAATCCCGGCGGTTTTCCTCCGTTAGCGGCGGCAAGGGAATACGAACTACCTCTCCATTGTTGACGGGCGTTATGCCCAACTCGCTGCGCAAGATGGCTTTTTCGATTTCAACAACCAAGGGTCGCTCCCACGGCGCCAACAATAAGGTTCTCGCATCTTCCACTGACACTGACGCAACTTGGTTCAAAGGCGTCGCAACGCCGTAGTAATCTACGGTAATACCGTCCAACAGCGCTGGATTAGCTCGACCCGTTCGGATCTTGCCAAAGGTATTTGCCAGAGCGTCTAGGGTCTTGCCCATGCGCTCGTCTGCGTCTTCTAAAATTTCGTCAATCACGACATTCCCTTGTTGTGCCCTCTCTGGCTGCCGATCATAGGCAGTCCGTATGCCCAGTTCCAGTGATAGCTGTGAATCGTCTCAACACTTTGACGCAATAAGAGCTTTCAAATTGGCGTGGATTCTGTGCGGGCGAAAGCAACCCGGGGCCTAGTTAGTGATTCGGGTACCGACATCAGCGCCCTGACTAATCGCTACCAAGGCGCCATCTGCACCGACATCGAAAACCACTACCGGCATTTGATGATCCCGGCATAGCACCATGGCGGTGAGGTCCATTACCCCGAGTTGCTTGGCTAGCACGTCATCAAAACTGATCGTGGCGTAACGCTGCGCCTGCGGATCTTCCTTTGGATCGGCGCTATAAACGCCATCCACATTAGTCGCCTTGAGCACAGCGTCGGCTTTGAGCTCGATGCCGCGCAAACAAGCCGCTGTATCCGTTGTAAACAGAGGATTGCCGGTACCGCCGCTGAGCAAAGCCACCTGACCCCGATGCATGTTCGCCAGTACCTGATCACGCTCGTAGTCAGGCGCGATGCCCGGTATGCCGGTAGCTGCGTAAACTTGATTGCCGATACCTTCCCGGGTGAGGAAGTCACCCAAGGCCAGAGCATTCATAATGGTCGCAAGCGTACCCATACGGTCGCCAACCACACGGTCCATTCCCGCCTGTGCAAGCGCGGCGCCCCGGAACAGGTTGCCCCCGCCAAGGACAACGCCAAGTTCGATGCCCGCCTCTACCGCCTGCTTTATCTGGCGGCAAAAATGCTCCAAAACAGCGGGATCAATGCCCTGACCGGATTCACCGCCCAAGGCTTCGCCACTGAGTTTAAGGAGCAATCGCGGCAACTGCTGCTACTCGTTACCCGCCAGCTGGGCCGCAACCTCGGCAGCGAAGTCTTCTTCCGCCACTTCAATCCCTTCACCCACTTCGTAGCGGACGAATTGCAGCACTTCGGTGTTGGCCTGCTTCACCAAGGCGCCCACCTTGGTATTGCCGTCTTTCACAAAAGGCTGGTCAAGCAAGCTAACTTCAGCCAGGTATTTTTTGACGCGCCCTTCTACCATCTTCACGATGATCTCTTCGGGCTTGCCGCTGTCTTGAGCCTGGGACATGTAGATCTCACGCTCTTTTTCCAGCACATCAGCGGATACGTCTTCGCTTTTCACAACCATTGGGTTGATCGCGACAACGTGCATTGCCAAATCCCGGCCCAGTTCGTCTGACTTGCTCGCCAGTTGGACAATGGCGCCTCGGCGCTGATCGCCGTGCATGTAATAGCTCAGGCCGCCTTCGGCAGACTCTACAACTTGGCCGCGACGAATCGTCATATTCTCGCCAATTTCCTGCACCAAGGTTTCACGCTCTGCATTTAGCGATTCTGTGACGGCGGCGATATCGCCCTCATCAAACAGCGTCTGAGCAACCTTGCTGACAAAGGCCACGAATTTTTCGTTCTTCGCGGCGAAGTCGGTTTCGATGTTAACTTCGACCATGGCCATTCGGGTGCCGTCATCGGCAACCTTGACTCCCAACAAGCCGTTGGCGGCTGTCCGCCCAGCTTTCTTGGCCGCCTTAAGGGAGCTTTTCTTGCGCAGATCTTCGATGGCTTTGTCCATATCGCCGTCGGCTTCTGCCAGAGCCTTTTTGCAATCCATCATGCCCAAGCCTGTTCGCTCGCGCAGTTCCTTGACCATTGCTGCTGAAATTGCCATGTCTTACTCCTTGTCAGCGTCGGCGGCAGGCTCGGCTGCCGCTTCCTCTGCTTCCGCTGATTTTGCTTCGTCTTCGGCGGCCAGCGCTTCATTCAAGCTCGCCGCTACACCCTCAGAAATTTCCGCCGTCGGCGCCGCGGTTTCCTGAACTTCCACGAACTCGTCAGGGTCCACATCTGTAGCAACATTCGCCTTGCCCTCGGCAACGGCATCTGCCACCGCGGACACGTACAGTCGAATGGCGCGAATGGCATCATCGTTACCGGGAATCACATAATCCACGCCGGCTGGATCGCTGTTGGTATCGACCACGCCAAACACTGGGATGCCGAGTTTGTTGGCTTCGGTAATTGCAATGTGCTCGTGTTGAACGTCTACGACGAATAAAGCATCGGGCAGACCGCCCATTTCCTTGATTCCGCCAAGGCTGCTTTGCAGCTTGTTCATCATTCGTGTGCGCAGAAGGGCCTCTTTCTTCGACAACAAATCGAAAGTGCCGTCTTGGCTCTGGGTCTCTAAATCGATCAGTCGTTTGATGGACTGGCGAATGGTCTTGTAGTTGGTGAGCATGCCGCCCAACCAACGCTGGTCTACGTAGGGCATTCCTACCCGCGCCGCTTGCTCGGCAACAACCTTGGCGGCCGCCCGCTTGGTTCCAACGAACATGATTTTCTTGCCCTTGGAGGCCATGTTGCGCATCTCAATCAGCGCTTCATTGAATGCCGGTAGGGTCTTTTCAAGATTGATGATATGAATCTTGTTTCTGGCGCCAAAGATGAATGGGGCCATTTTAGGGTTCCAGAATCGGGTCTGGTGGCCAAAGTGCACGCCGGCGGCCAGCATGTCTCGCATACTTACAGTCATTTTTTTATCTCCGGGTTAACGATTTGCTCTGCTTCCCAAGTTCCAACATCGAAATTTTCTGTGAAAATCTCTCAGCACCCGGGAACCTGTGTCGAAGCAGACAATTTTTTATCGGTCTCGATTTGTCTATACTGCGCCGCTTAGTGAATTTCACTCCACTGCGGAGCCTTTTCGCTCTATCGCATACGTCGCTGGGACAACGAAACCTGGTTAAAACGCCGAATCTCGGAACCTCCGACATTCGCGCGGCGCGATTTATACCACAAACGACTTTCTGAGATAAACGGATTTTATAATGACAGCGCGTATCAAAGACGAAACAGATTTACTCGGAATGCGCGCTGCGGGCCGAGCTGCAGCATCTGTGCTGGAAATGATCGGCCAGCATGTGCAGGTGGGTGTCACCACCGATGAGCTGAATCAGATCTGTCACGACTTCATAGTGGACCAACTGGGCTGCATCCCTGCGCCCTTAAATTACGGTGGCGGCGGCGGCCAGATGCCCTTCCCCAAATCCATTTGCACTAGCGTTAATCACGTGGTTTGCCACGGCATCCCGAGTCCTGCCAAGAAACTTAAAAACGGCGACGCAATCAACATTGATATCACCGTCATTAAGGATGGCTATCACGGAGACACCAGCAAAATGTTCTTTGCCGGTGAGCCGTCGGTGCTCGCCAAACGGCTGAGTAAAATCACTCAAGAGTGCATGTACAAAGGTATTGAGCAAGTGCGGCCCGGTGCTCGGCTGGGCGACATCGGTTATGCCATCCAGCGCCATGCCGAAAGCCATCATTTTAGCGTTGTACGCGAGTTTTGCGGTCACGGGATCGCCAAGGTCTTCCACGACGATCCTCAGGTACTTCACTATGGCCGTCCGGGCACCGGCGTGGTTCTGGAAGAAGGAATGTCTTTCACCATCGAACCGATGATCAACGCAGGCAAGCGACAGATTAAGATTCTGCCCGATCAATGGACAGCCGTGACCAAAGATCACAAGCTGTCCGCCCAATGGGAGCATACGTTGATGGTTACCGCCGACGGCTTCGAGATTTTCACGCTGCGAGACGAGGAAAACTTTGGCTAACGCAATCGGCTTTGGCTGCAAGGCATGCTTCGGGGCATTCAGCGTATTCGCCCCCAGCGGAGCCTGCCGATGAAACTAGGGTCATCGGTAATTCAACGACGGGAGGCCCTCGCCGATGCGCTGAGCGCCCTCGAGACAAGATACTGGAACGACGAGCCCATCGAAGATCTGGTTGCCGGACTCACGCAGACCTTCGATACCCTGCTTGGGGAAATTTGGCGGCAACATTTTCCCAACACCGATGGATGCGCTCTATACGCTGTGGGCGGCTATGGCCGCTCGGAGCTCCACCCTGGCTCAGACATTGATATTTTGGTGCTGGCCGATAAGCCCGACAAACACCGCACCGCTATTGAAGATTTTTTGCGGGACGTCTTTGACCTAAACGTCGAGGTTGGCCACAGCGTCCGCGACGTCAAGAGCTGCGTCAAGGAGTGCCGAGCCGACATCACCGTCGCAACCGCTTTGTTTGAACGCCGTTTTTTGACCGGTGATGACGGCCTTATCGGGCCTCTCGATAAAGCACTGGCCCATCGAAAAATTTGGCCGGTAGCCGACTTTTTTATTGCCAAGCGTGATGAACAAGTCGCCAGGCACCGCCACTACGACAATGTGGATTACAACCTAGAACCTAACGTTAAGACCTCCCCCGGCGGAATGCGCGACATCCACACCACCCTTTGGATTTGCAAACGCCAATTTGGCACCACGGACATCGACAAACTGGTCGAGCTTGACGTGCTCACGGATACAGAGGCGCGTTGGCTCAGAGACGGCCGGCGGTTTTTGTGGTGGGTGCGCTACGGTTTGCATGCCCTTGCTAACCGCAAAGAAGATCAGCTGCATTTTGCGCGCCAACGGGAGCTTGCCCAGCGGCTTGGCTTTATGGACACCGAGAGCAAATCCGGCGTCGAGCTTTTCATGCAGCACTACTATCGACACGTTATGGCGCTGTCCGAAGTCAACGACATCATCCTGCAATTTTTTCAGGAAGAGATTGTTGCCAAGAAAAAACCGACCCTTGAGCCGCTGAACGAACGATTCCGGTTGGTAAACCGGCGCATCGACGCCATCGACCCAGAGATTTTTTTACGCCAGCCCTCGGCCATGCTGGAAATGTTTCTGCTGATGGCTCAGCGGGAAGAAAACGTCCGAGTGCGGGTTACCTCTATTCGCGCTTTGCGCGATGCCGTGCACTTGATCGACGATGAGTTTCGCCAAGACCCCGAAAACTGCCGGCTCTTTTTGGGTATTCTCAAGGCACCTTTTACCGTCGTAACTCAATTGACTCGTATGCGTCGCTATGGGGTCTTGGGTCGTTATCTGCCGGCATTTGGCAACATTGTTGGTCAAATGCAGCATGATCTCTTTCATATATATACCGTAGACGCCCACACTATGATGGTGATTCGAAACATGCGCCGCTTTCGCTATGAATCCGCGCTGGAAGAATTTCCCGTCGCCCACCGCTGCGTTAAGAACATTCCCAAGGGTGAGCTTTTGTACATCGCCGGCTTGTTTCACGACATCGGCAAAGGGCGCGGCGGCGACCATTCCGAATTGGGCGCCCAAGATGCTCACGCGTTTTGTGTTCAGCACGGACTAAACGAAGCTGACACCTCGCTGGTTTGCTGGCTGGTGGAGCGCCATCTTTTTATGTCCTCGGTCGCCCAAAACAGAGACATCTACGATCCCGAGGTGGTGGCGGACTTTGCCGGTGAGGTGAAATCCCAAATGCGGTTGGACTATCTCTACGCCTTGACCGTGGCAGACATCAACGCGACGAACCCTACATTGTGGAACGGCTGGCGAGCCAGCCTGATGCGTCACCTCTACGCGGAAACCAAACGGTTTTTGCTTGCCCAAGATGAACCACTAAATCGCATGGAGACCATTCGCGCCTATCAGGAAGGCGCGATCGAGCAGCTGGAGGGCAACGAAGCAGGATTCGATGCTGACACAATCAAGGCGGTTTGGCAGGACTTGGGCGAGGACTTTTTTTTACGGCACACCACCAGTGAAATCGTTGCGCTGAGCAAGGCTTTGCTCAGCCATGATGACAATGCTGGCGCCTTTGTCGCATTGTCTGCGCTTCGAACAACCGAAGCCGATGAGGGGGCAACCAAGATCTATGTCTTGGATCACGACCGGCCCAAAACCTTCGCCTCGATTGTAATCACGCTGAGCCAGCTCGGACTTACCGTGGTGGACGCTTACGTAAACAAAGCCTCTAATCAGCGCTACTTTGATATGTTCACGGTCCTCGATGAAGAGGGTGCCGAGGTTGCCGACCCGACGATTCGAGAACAGATTGTCAGCCGGGTAACGGCGACATTAGCCGATCCGAAGCCGGCTACAGACGGTCAGGGCCAGCGCGTTTCTCGACAGTTGAAGGAATTAGCCATACCGGCCAGCGTCAGTTTGACGCCGCAGCGAGACACCGAGGCGGCAACGCTGAAGATCACCGCGTCGGATCGTCCCGGTTTGCTGGCAAACTTGGCATTGGTGCTTGTGGAACTGGGCTTGGATATATCTTCGGCTCGCATCACCACCTTGGGGGAACGCGTTGAAGACATCTTCTCGGTGACAGCCAGAGACGGAGCGGTATTGACCAACCCGGAAACACGCTACGAAATTGAAAATGCCATACGCCAGCGGTTGGATCAGGCTGCGTGACCCGCATTTGCCAAGACTTCGCCATTTGCCAAGACTTCGCCAAGGCGCGCCCTTTCGCCGCTGCTTGATGGGGTAACCCACTTACAAAGGATGTTGACCGTTGTTAAATCAAAAGCTACTCAACCTACAACCCTACCCCTTCGAGCGGCTGAGAGATCTGCATAAGGATTGCCAGCACAGCGGCAGCTTGAGCCATATCCCCTTGTCCTTGGGCGAGCCAAAACATCCGCCGCCGACATTTGTCGTAGATGCACTGGCTAATGCCGAGGCTCTGACGGTGCAGCTGGGCATGTATCCGGCAACTAAGGGCAGCGACGACTTGCGGCTAGCCATCAGCCAATGGCTAACCGGGCGCTTTGGCATCACCACAGACCCCATGAACCAGATTTTACCTGTCTACGGCACCCGGGAAGCGCTGTTCGCCGTGGCACAGGCCCTGCTTAGCGGTCAGCCGGGGTCCTTAGTTGGAATGCCTAATCCCTTCTATCAGATCTACGAGGGTGCCGCTTTACTGGCCGGCGCTACCCCTGTGTACATCCCAAATCCGCAAGATAACGACTATCGGTCAGACTTCTCAGCCATTACCGCCGATCAGTGGCGGGCCATTGAAATGGTCTACATCTGCTCACCGGGCAACCCCACGGGGCAAATTATGTCGGCGGCAGAGATGGCAGAACTGGTGAGCCTTGCCCACAAACACGATTTTGTCATCGTCAGCGACGAGTGCTACAGCGAGCTTTTTTACGACGATGACAACATACCCACAAGTTTATTGACGATTGCCCAAGACATGGGCAGCCGTCCCTTTGAGCGTTGCTTGAGCTTCCACAGTCTCTCAAAGCGGTCCAACCTGCCGGGCTTGCGCAGCGGTTTTGTTGCCGGCGATGAGCAATTGATCGCCCAGTATTTGAGTTATCGCACCTACCACGGCTGCGCCATGTCCGCTCATCATCAGCACGCCAGCGCCCTAGCTTGGCGGGATGAAGAACATGTGATTGCCAACCGCAACCTGTACCGAGAAAAGTTTGCGGCAGTGAGCGAGATCCTTCGCCCTCACTACGCTCTGCGTCAGCCCGAAGGGGGATTTTACCACTGGCTGCAAACCCCCATCGACGACCTGACCTTCAGCCAGCGGTTGCTGCAGGAACAGCATGTCACTGTGATGCCAGGCACATTCCTCGGCCGACCGGGAGATCAGGGCAATCCGGGCGAAAACCACGTTCGGGTGGCTTGGGTAGCGGACATGGAAAACTGTCTCGCCGCAGCTAGGCGTTTGGCGGACTTCGCCGCTGGGCTGTAGTCACTTGGATGCGCTGTTATGCGGACTCCTACTCGAATCCGCGCAACGTCCCCTGTAGACTTTCGCCCCATTGGGCCCAGCCTCCGTTCGATAACTGGCCCCGGTTCTATCCACTTCCTTGAGGTTTTCGATGACAGCTACTTTTGCCTTTGCAGTCGGTATCCGTAACACCAATGGCGCCGGTTTGGTTCTGGACTGCCTGTACCCTAATCCAATCATGCAACCCTCAGCGGATATTGAGGCCGCTATCGCCGATTTTGCCGAGGGCGTTACCCTACTAACGGAGCAGTCTGCCGCAACGCTACACGCCGCCAACGCTGATCTTGTACCGGCTGCCCTGCTGGCGTCTGTGAATCAGGATTCCGGTCAGGAACTTATTGCCGTGAAGTTACTGTCAGACAAAGACATTGCCGGCACAGAAGACGCATACCTGAAGCTACACCTTCTGTCCCATCGGCTGGCGCTGCCCAATACGCTGAATTTGAACGGTATTTTTGCCCATCTACCAAACTTAGCCTGGACCTCGGCCGGCCCCATAGAAGTCAGCGAGTTACCTCAAGCCCTGCTCAACGCCCGCGCCCAAGGGTTAAATCTGGAAGTTTTTTCCGTCGATAAATTCCCCAAAATGGTGAACTACGTCGTGCCTGCCGGAGTGCGCATTGCGGACGCCAGCAGAATTCGGCTGGGCGCCTACCTGGGCGAAGGCACCACGGTGATGCACGAGGGGTTCGTGAACTTCAACGCTGCGGCCTTGGGGCCGAATATGGTGGAAGGTCGAATTTCCCAAGGCGTCATCATCGGGGCGGGCACAGACTTGGGCGGAAGCTCCAGCACTCAAGGCACACTGTCTGGCGGTGGTGAAATCGTCATTAGCATCGGAGAACAATGCTTGGTTGGGGCGAATGCGGGCACCGGCATCCCCCTTGGGGACCGCTGCACCATCGAAGCCGGTCTGTACATCACCAGCGGCACACCCGTTAGCGTGATGGACGAAACCGGCGAGTTGGTGCGCCGAGTCAAGGCTCGGGAGCTTGCCGGACACTCGGATCTTTTGTTTATTCGCGACGCCCAGACCGGTCAGGTGGTGTGCAGAACCAACCGCAAAGCCATCGAGTTGAACGACGCACTGCACAGCCACAACTGATGAACAGATCACCCTCCATTCTCGAGCTGGCCAAGGCGCTGATTCGACGCGTATCTGTCACCCCGGAAGATGCGGGGTGCCAAGAGCTAATTGGCGACATGCTTCGGGACTTGGGGTTTCAGATTGAGCAGATCAACGCCGAGGGTGTGCACAACCTGTGGGCTTGGCGCGGCGCGGATCCCGCTGGCGACGTCGGTGGCCCCCACCTGATGTTTGCAGGCCATACTGACGTGGTCCCCAGTGGTCCCGCTGATGAATGGAACACGCCGCCCTTCGAGCCTACCGAACACGCAGGCATGCTTTATGGGCGAGGAGCCGCCGATATGAAGTCAAGCCTTGCGGCCATGATCTATGCGGTAGATGCCTGGCTCGAAGACAACGCGGACCATCCGGGCACCCTGAGCTTCCTAATTACCAGCGATGAGGAAGGCGATGCGGTTCATGGCACCCGTCATGCCATTGAAGAATTAGCCCGTCGAGGCATTTGCCCGGACTATTGCGTGGTTGGCGAACCCAGTTCCAGCGACCGGCTTGGCGATGTGGTGCGCTGTGGTCGCCGCGGATCCTTGAACGGTCAGGTTATTGTGAAAGGTGTCCAGGGTCATGTGGCTTATCCAGACAGTGTGACCAACCCAATTCACATAGCCGCTCCGGCCCTTGCGGCGCTGGCTGACGAAGTCTGGGATCAGGGTAATGACTATTATCCTCCGTCAAGCCTGCAAATCTCCAATATTCAGGCCGGTACCGGAGCAACCAATGTGGTGCCCGGAGAGCTCAAAGCGCTTTTTAACATCCGCTTCAATACCGAACAAAGCGAGGCCTCCTTAAGAGCGCGCATCGAAGACATCTTCGACCGGTATGATTTAAAGACCGAATTTACTTGGCAGCTTTCGGGTCCACCGTTTTTGACCCAGCAAGGCGCACTGACTGAGGCGGTACAAGGCGCGATAAAGGCCGAAACCGGATTAACCACAGAACTCTCTACCTCAGGCGGCACCTCTGACGGACGCTTTATCTCACCTTGGGACCGGCCCGGTGAGGCTGTGGTCGAGGTGGTGGAACTCGGCCCGATCAACGCCACCATTCACAAGGTTAACGAATGTGTGGCCATTGCTGATTTAGGGCCCTTGGCCCGTATTTACGCCGACATCATCCGGCGTCTGCTTAATCACTGAGTTAGGGCTTCGGCGATGAAACGCGGCGCATGGATCCTAATTGGCCTCGCCATGCTGTGGGTTACGGCCAATTTGCCCGCCGGGTTAATCCGATTCTTCATCGACGAGCAGCAGCTTACCGTTGTCGCGCCGAAAGGTACGTTGTGGGCTGGTTCGGCAACCCTAGTTTCCCACCTAGGCTTACAGGGGCAAATTGAGTGGCAAGCCTCGCTCTTTCAATCTGCAAACCCGCAACCGGGCCTGGATTTGCGCATCACTGACAACACCAGCGACTTACGGGCACGTGCTCAGATCAATTTTTCCACAGCGCAGGTGGCGGTCAGCGGCACGCTCGCTGCAAGCAGCCTTCAGCCCCTGCTGGAGCGCTACGACTTGTTTCTCACCGGTCACTTCACCCTCTCAGACAGTCTCTGGACCCTCCAAAGTGATGGTTTTCGGGCGGAAATTCCCGCCACCCTGCGCTGGAGTGGCGGCCCAGTTCGCTACATTTTGGCCAACACGCTGTATACCGCGACGATGCCTCCCCTCGACGCTCAGATTAGCAGCATCGAGCCAGGGCAACTCAATGCCGCCGTCTTCTTCGCTGAGGGAGCTTCGGGCGAGAGCAGCCCGGTACCGTCCGACCCACCGCTATTGCTGATGCGTCTGATGCAGCCCGGATCCGTCTACATTGGCGTAAGTCGTGGTTTGCTGCGGGCGGCGAACTTTCCATGGCAAGGTAACGAAGACGAAGGGGATTTAATCTTCGAAATTGAAAGGTCTTTGGCGACTTATCGTTAACCCGTTCTCAACTTGTTGCAGAGCGCTAGCTTTTTGGCTTCAACTCATCACAATGGATTCCCTATAAATGCTCTTCAATGATCAGTCGCCGGCGCCCTAGAGGCTGCAAGATAGCAAAGAGATAAAACGATGCCGCATCAACTACAAGTTTGGCTACCTCGTTTACTTACCCTCGCGCAGTGGCTGTGCGGGGCCGGCATCGCCTATTCGGTAGCAACAACGGCGCTGGCAGTAATCGGCGACCCTGCCGCTACCACGCTGGACAACCCGAACCCCGGCCGCCAAACCACGCAGGCTTCGGTACCGCCGGCCCCCACCATGGAAGCATTTGCCCAGCAAGCCATGTTTGGACGACCCCAAGCCTCAACCGGGCAAAATCGCAGCACCAGCGCGCCGGCCGCCCCCACTCGTCTGCCGCTAACTCTTGAGGCCGTGTTTGTCAGCAGCGCACCCGCCGAGTCTGGCGCCATCATTTCCCAGCGGGGCAGGCCTGGAAAACTCTACAGCCCGGGCGACACGGTACCCGGCAATGCCCGTTTAGATGCGGTTGAAGCCGAGCGAGTGATCTTACGGCGGGCAGGTGCCCGAGAAGCACTGGCGTTCAAGGTGGGCTACCAGGTAAAAGCAACCCCTGCCCAAATTTCAGAGCAAGCAAGGGTAGCTACCCGGCCCACTGAAACCGCCAGAAACTCGGAACAGAAAACCGCACTAGAAAACTTGAGCGCGGATTTGGCCCAGCGGCCCGAGGAGACGCTGAATAGACTGGGCATTGCCCCGAGTGCCAGCGGTGGCTATCGCATTGGCAACGAATCCAACCCCTATCTGTCACAATCCGGACTACAGCCCGGTGATATTGTGCTCTCCATCAACGGCCGTCCCCTAGGCGACTTAAGCGTTGACCGGTTAGCCATCACGAATCTTGCCCAGTCGGACAGTGTGAGAGTTGAAATTATGCGTGACGGCCAAACTCTGACGATCACAAGTAGGATCCCGGAAGCCCTGAGACAATAACTGAGCCTTAATCTATGACTGTGCAACTTCTCCGCCGACTCGTCCGCCACCTAAGGCGTTTCTTTGCCGCTGGCATTTTGCTGACGATGTTTTTTGCAGCACCAGTCACTGGGACTGCCGCCAGTGACGACGGCCAAACTTGGCAAATGGCGACCCGAAACGCCGACATTCAAGAATTTGTAGCTCAAGTGGCCAAGATTACCGGCAAAACTTTTGTCGTGGATCCCAAGCTCAAAGGACAGGTGAATGTCATTTCCGAAACGCCTTTGGGCAAAGACGGCGTCTACGAGCTGTTCCTGAGTGTTTTGCGGCTGCAAAACTACACCGCCGTCCCCTCTGGCAACGTGATTCGAATCCAGCAAAGCGCGACGGGCAAGCAAACCCCCGGAGCTGTTGGCGGGTTAAGCGACGCGGCGCCGGAAGAGCTGGTGACCGAAATCATCTCGGTACAAAACGTTACGTCTGATGATTTGCTCAAAATTTTACGGCCGCTGATCCCGCAATACGGTCATATTGGCAGCGTCCGGCAACCCAACGTCATTATTCTTTCCGATCACGCGGACAACATTGCACGCCTAAAAACCATTATTGCCGACATCGATGTGGCGCAAACAAACGAAGTGGTTATGGTGCCGCTCAAGGAAGCTTGGGTAGGCAATATCGTCGACATCTTGGAAAAGGTCGCGCCAGACCAGCTTGGATCCAATGCCCAAGGACCGCAGAGGGTTCAGGTCATTGCCAATGAGCGCAACAATTCATTGGTGCTTCGAGGCCAAACGAGTTCCATCGCCGAGCTGATTCAAATTATCGAGAAGCTGGACCGCCCAACGACGACGAACGATGCCACCCAAGTGGTCATGTTGAACCACGCCGATGCCGAGAATGTCGCCAGCATATTGAACAATCTGATTCAGCAAAATGACCGCGGATCCGACCGCGGCCCCAGTGGTGCCGTGACGATTCAGGCAGACAAAACCTTAAACGCCATCGTGCTACGGGCGGACCCCTCAGATATGAACGAACTGCTAAACATTGTGCAGCGGCTGGATACCCCGCGGTCTCAGGTTCTCATCGAAGCCGCCATTGTCGAGATCAGTCTGGTGGACAACAAGAGCTTCAGCGTGGAAAGCGCCGGCTTGGATGCTCGAGGACAAAGCGTCCCGTTAATTTCCACCAGTTTGGGTGGCAGCCTCAACAGCGTTTTAAAATCGCTGGTTAGCGAGGACGGTACTGTCGGCGAAAATGCCCTAGCCGGAATTGGCACCCTCACCCAACCCACGGTAGCCGCAGCGAAAGTCGATGTCGACGGTGTGTCCTTTGGTACGGTCATCAGCGCACTGGCCACCATGGAAAACGCCAATCTACTGTCCACCCCGAGCATCGTTACCTTGGACAATACCGAGGCCAAAATTTTGGTGGGCCAAGAGGTACCCTTCCGATCCGGCTCCTTCACCACCACCAGCGACGGCGCCAACAACCCGTTCACCACCGTGAACAGACAGGATGTTGGTATTGAACTAACGGTAACCCCCCATGTGTACGACACCGATGAGGTCCGCATGGAGGTAGCACAAGAAATTTCCAATGTTCTGAGCAATTCCGTTAGCAATACTGCCTTTGCCGACGTTGTGACCTCGAAACGCTCCATCGAGACGACGGTGCTGGCCGCTTCCGGGGAAACCGTTGTTCTCGGCGGCCTCATCCAAGACGACACTAACGACAGTCAGCGCAAAGTGCCCGTCTTGGGTGACATCCCGGTGTTGGGCAATCTTTTCAAATCTCGCGGCAAACGCAAAACCAAAACCAACCTCGTGGTTTTTCTCCGTCCCACGGTGATCGACAGCTCTGGCAGCGCCAAGGCCATAACGGATATGAAACTCAACGGCATCTGGGAAGTTGGCGAGGATGGCGGCGACCGCGTCATTGCAGATGACTTATTTAGGGGTCAAGGGCCAAGCCGTTAGGCTGAGGTTTGTCACAGGCACGCGCGTGCAATGAATAAAACTGCGTCATCAAAATGGCAGAAAATAAGCCCAGCGGTCTGGCGGCGCCTGATCACAACAGGCATCAGACCGTGGGTTAGCGGTGACGAATCCCTGCCGGCTCGACGTGCGGCCGACCCGAACGTTGTCCGCCAATGCATCGTCTATGCCCAAGCCAGTCAATCACTTGCCGATGCGCTGATCGTCGAGAAAGCCGTCTCGGCGCTGAACGCCAGGACACAGATTGGTGATGCCGCTCCGCAACTTGATGACTACAACACCCCTTTAGACCCCATCTGCATCAATGCGTGGCAGAACCACGACGCGTACTTTGGTTTGGCAACAGGCATAGCTGGCCGCATGACCATGAAGCGGGTACCCGACCTGCTGCAGCGCCTGATTGAGGCGCCAACCGACGTGCATCAACACATTGTCGTGGTACCGGTTTGCGTTTTTTGGGGCAGAGGACGTTCCCACAAAGACAGCTTGCTGCAAGCGCTAACGTCAGAACAACGGTCTGCAACCGCGGGCTTCAAACGATTTTTAGGCCTTGTTTTCAGTCGCGGCGATGTCCATGTCTGCTTTGGCAAATCCGTGCCGCTGGCGGAATTAGCTGCCCATGAGCGTGGCTCGGAATTTGCCGCCCGCCGCGCAGCAAGACTACTCAGACGCCGTTTCAAGGCCATGCAGTTTTTTACCTTGGGTCCGGACCATTCCCATCGTCGAACGCTGCTCGCCCACATCACCCGCGCCCCCAGAGTCCGCAACGTCATCTCGCAACTGACGACAGATCAACCGGCTACCCCCGCCGATCGACAGCGCAGTAAGCTCGAGCGCGCGGCCTACAAAATCGCCGAAACCATCGCATCGGATATGACCTACCGAACCCTGCGGCTATTCAGGGTCTTCCTGAGTTGGTTTTGGCAGCGCATCTACAGCGGCATCAACGTACGGGGCTTAGAGACGCTGGCTGAGGTAAACGACACCCACACCTTGGTTTATGTGCCCTCCCACCGCAGCCATATTGACTACTTGGTGCTCAGCTACTCCTTATTCAAAGCCGGCGTCATGCTGCCCCATATTGCTGCGGGCGATAATCTCAACCTGCCCGTTGTAGGCCGGTTGCTGCGACAAGGCGGTGCCTTTTTTATGCGCCGCAGCTTTCGCGACGACCGGCTTTACGCAGCGGTTTTCGAGGAATACCTGTACCAAGTATTTGCCAGCGGGCACAGTGTCGAATTTTTTCCCGAAGGTGGCCGAAGCCGCAGCGGCCGGTTGCTATCGCCCAAATATGGCCTGCTCAAACTCTGCCTGGAGCAACAGTTGAGCGGACTGCCGAAACCCTTGGCGTTTGTGCCAATTTATTTCGGCTACGAAAAAGTTATTGAAAGCGGCAGTTATCTGCGCGAACTTCGCGGCCACGCTAAACAAAAAGAAAATTTACTCGGTGTGGTCAACAATCTGCAGCTTGTTCGGCAAAACTTCGGCCAGCTACAGGTCAATCTCGCAGCGCCGATCAAACTCGATGAATGGCTCCAGCAAAACCCGGACGAGCCGGAATCCGCAAGCCCCAACCAGAACCAGCAATTGACGGCTCTTGGACGAGCCATTATGGAACGCATTAACCAACAAGCCAGCATAAGTCCCGTGAATCTTCTGGCGTTGGTGCTGACAGATCGCAACAATCTCACCATCGAAAGAGACGCGCTGTGCGGAAAAATCCGCTGTTTTCAAATGTTGGCAACAACCCTCTATGGCCCCCAAGTGCTCACCGACAATGTGCAGGACAGTCAGGATTGTATCGACAAAACCGTGGCACTGGGCTTTGTCAGCCGCCACGCTACCGAAGATTGGATTACCTGTTCGACTGCCAACGCGACCCTGCTGACTTGGTATCGCAACAATGTTCTTCACCTGTTCGCCCTGCCCGCCTTGATCGCCTTGCTAGTTTCTCGCAGCCCCCAAGGTATCAGCGAACAATTGCTCACAGAACAGGTCGCGGTAATCTACCCCTTTATCGCTGAAGAACTCACCTGCAGCGACGCCGCAAATACAGATGCGGTTCTCGAAGCGCTGGTAAACCAAGGGCTGTTACGACGAAATCGTTCCCAGATCATCCCCCCTAGCCGACCAAGCGAAGAACTCGAGCATCTCAGTCAGCTGGGCAGTCTGATGCTAGAAATACTGCAGCGAATGTACGTGGTAATTTGCATTGCCAGCCATGGCCGCTGGAATCGGCAGGAGTTGCAGCACCACAGCGCCAGCGTTTCTCGCAAGCTGTCGCGGCTATTTGGCTTGCCCGGGGCTGAGTTTTCCGACCAGAGCCTGTTCGATAACTTTGTCGACGGCCTGCTTTCGGGGCAATGGCTGCAACAAAACCAGAGCGGCTATTTAACACCTGCCAATGACCTGCAAGCGGTAGCAGACAACGCTGCCGAGCGTATTCTGGACCCGCCGCTGCTATTTGCCTTGCAGCGAGCGGTCAAAGCCGTGGCACGCGACTAGCCGGCAGGCAACTGACCCCGGTAGATATCAAAGCGAATGCTCTTGCCCTTAATCTGAAAATCAGCCGGCAGTAACTGGGCGTCTTTTAACCGCCTTTTGACCACGACACGCCCAGCGGTTTGGTCCAGCGCAAGCCGCAAGAGCGCTAGGGCATCATCCCCGGCACCCACGTCCTCTGTAAGTTCCCGTAAATGCTGTAGGCCTCGATTGGGAAGCGCTTTCTTGCCCCGAGGCGGAAACATTGGATCCAGTAAAATCACATCCCAAGGCGTCGCTGTCGGATCCTTGGGAGGGCGAGCTAAAACCTCGGCAGCTTCACCGCAAATCGCTTGAGCGCCCGCAAAAAGACGAGCGCGCTCCTGCAGCAAAATCCAAACCAGCCGCTGACGCTCCACCAGACAGACCTTGGCCCCCAGTTGCGCCAGCAGCAGTCCATCGCTGCCAAATCCAGCGCAGGCATCAAGAATATATAAATCTGTTACCGCACCGCCACAGGCTCTGGCCAGCTCCGTTCGCGCCCCGCTGCTTTGCGCCCGACGCAACAGGTCCGCGTGTGAGGGTTGAAAGGGACTGGGGTATCCGGGCATACACAGCCACATACCTTCCCGGTCAAGATAGAGAGCCGGCGCTGTTACGTCAGGAGCCTTAGCGGCCACTTGCAGTTCGCACCAAGGCGCATAACTTTGCGCCTGCTCCGCAAAACCCGGTTGGTGGTATAGAACCAAGCCGCTTTCGTTCATTGATTGCTCAACGATTCGGCGCTGCAACCGAAGCCACTTTCTTCCAAGGGGAATCCCCCTCTACATAGATCGGCAACGCATCCTGAGCGGGTTGGGAATGCCCCAAACTGTGGGCGTGTCGCACCGGCAACACCATGGCCTGAGCATTGGGCGCCGGATCTACTGTCTGATCAAAGATCAAGCCTTCGGACAGCCACAAAGGTCGCGGTCCCGCCAAGGAGCAGGGTTGTTGCCCGGCCTTCAGCCACTCCGGAGTTTGGGTATAAAGCCGATCTTCATGGACAGCGGTTATGACCTCGGCGCCGTCTTCCCGGCTATGGCTGGAGAGCGCGAGGTAATAGGCCTCGGCGCGGCTTGGAACAACTGTCAACCAAGTCTTTGTTGCCTCGGCGGAGGACGACGCTAGCGCTGCGCTTAGAGAAGGTTCGGCAAGCGCACTGTGCAGCAAAATTTCAGAGCCAGCCATTGGCACGACCAAACACTCGCTGGCCATAGCCAAGCCTTGGGCAATAGAAGCCGCGATACGAACACCAGTAAACGATCCGGGACCGGCGCCAAATCCGATCAGTCCGGTTTCTCGCGGCGCGACCCCGGCCTCTTGATACAGGGCGTCCAGCAGGGGTAATACTTCTTCATTGTGCCGTCGCTGCAGTTTTTCGTGACGGCAGAAGACTTGATCTTCCACCGCCAAGGCTAGGCTACAATAGGCGCTTGAGGTCTCAATACAAAGGGTGACAGTCATTGCAAGAGCATAGCCAACCGATGGATCTGGAGGAAGCGCGAGCGGCACTATTTGCGCAGATAGCGCCCATTTCGCGCACCGAAGTCATCCCCTTAAGTGAAGCCTTTGGGCGGGTGAGCGCTGCTCAGGTTCAGGCTCAACTAGCGCTTCCCCCCTTTCCCGCCTCAGCCATGGACGGATACGCCCTGCGACGACAGGACTTTGATCAGGCCAAGAGCACGGGACTCACCGTAGTGGGCGAAAGTATGGCCGGACATCCCTTCGTTGAGACCATTCAGCCGGGGCAGTGTGCACGCATTTTTACCGGTGCTGTCGTGCCGCCGGGCGCTGACCTGATCTTGCTGCAAGAGCAGTTGGCGGACACCCTTACCGCTGCAGACGGCTCGGTCACCGTTCGCTTTGAACAGCACGACATCGATGAGGACTACATCCGGCCCGTTGGCAATGATGTGCATCTAAACCAAGTGCTGGCCGAACCCGGCGACTTGCTCACTGGCCTGCTGCTGGGTTCGTTGGCAGCCGCAGGCGTGAACCACGTGGAAGTTTATGGCCGCGTCACCGTCGGCATCTTCTCAAGCGGTGACGAACTCAAAGATCCCTCGACCCCTCCGGATGAACTGAAGCTGGGTGAAATCTACGATTCCAACGCCTTCACCTTGGCTAACCTATTGGCGAACTTACCCGTACAGGTTGTGGAGTTAGGCCGCCTGCCCGACGATCCCACTATCGTGCGGCAAGCATTGGCAGACGGTGCGAAACGCTGCGACATGCTGATTACCAGCGGCGGAGTTTCAGTTGGCGACGCAGACTTCATTGGCACGACCATCGCCGAACTGGGCCATCTGGCATTCTGGCGGTTGAACCTGAAACCCGGTAAACCTTTGGCCTTTGGCAGCATAGGTACCTGTTGGGTCTTTGGCTTACCCGGCAATCCGGTTTCTACCATTGTGACGTGCTTGCTGCTGGTGATGCCAAGCCTCAAGCGTCTGTGCGGCACAGCGCCGAAACCCATTTTGAGGATACCGGCTACCCTTGGCAGCCCGCTTTCTCATCGGCCGGGACGGGCCGAGTATCAGCGCGGTATCTACACCGCAGACAACTTAGGAGGCCTCACCGTAGGGCACACCGGCGATCAAGGATCCAACCGCTTGAGCACCTTCGCCGGAGCCAATTGCTTGATCGAAGTACCCAAAGACAGCGGCAATCTACCCGGCGGCGCCGACGTGACAATACTGCCGCTAAGTGACTTGCTCGACTAGTCCGTCAGGCCCGCTGCGATGGCGGATTGAATGTCTTCGACGGCACCACTGCCGTCAATCTCCAGATATCGGAGCGTGGATTTAGCTTGGTAATAGCTCACTAAGGGCTGGGTTTGCTCGTAATAAACCGCCAACCGATCGCGCACGGTGCTTTCCGTGTCGTCCTCGCGCTGCTGAAGCGCCTCTCCTGTAACGTCGTCCAGACCCTCAGCCTTCGGCGGATTGTAAATTACGTGGTACACCCGGCCGGATCCGGGATGAACCCGACGGCCGGTGATACGCTTCACCAGTTCTTCGTCCTCAACTTGTATTTCGACTACCGCATCGATTGGAATACCGGCTTGGTCCATGGCCTCTGCCTGGGGAATTGTCCGCGGAAAACCGTCAAACAAAAATCCGTTTGCGCAGTCGTCGGCTTGGATGCGCTCTTTGACTAGGTCGATGATGATGTCGTCAGACACCAAGGCCCCGGAGTCCATCACCGCTTTCACCCGGTTACCCAACTCGCTGCCAGAGCCGACGGCCGCCCGCAACATGTCACCAGTCGAGATCTGAGGGACGCCAAGGGAGTCCTTGATAAATTGGGCTTGGGTACCCTTGCCGGCACCCGGCGGGCCTAAAAGGATAATTCTCATGATGTGCTCCTGACGCCTAAACTAAGCAACAATTGATGGTGAGCGCCCAGCAACCCATAAGTTGACCGCGCGAAGCCGCGTACTTTACCTGATTTACTGCGGATGAAAACTCGGGATTAAGAGCGCCTCGGGGATAAAGCGCCAACAGTGGGGGTTTCGCTGGCGGCGAAACGCGTCACCTTCACCACGCTTTGCAAGTATGAAAGGTGACTGAGCAGTTCCAGACAGGCCAACCAGTCGGAGATGTTGACTTCCACCGTGATCACCGCCGTTTCCTCATCGGCGAGTTCGCCCGCCGCCTTGACGATAGGCAGCCCTTGATCCGCCAGTAGCGTGGTGATGTCTCGCAACAAACTCTCGCGGTTTTTCGCGGTAATGCGGAAACCGCACTGGGTTGGGAAGGCCACGCTCGCCCCGTCGCTGCCTTCAGGCCACAGGTTCAGCGCCTTGCTTAACGGCGGATCACTGAGCACGCGATGGGCTAGGGAAATATAGCTTTGCTGACCCAGGGCAGTGGCGACGAACAACGATTCGGTGTCTTGGTAGCCAAGTTCCTTGGCCAACAGCTCGAAACCCTCTTGGGTAAGATGAGACGCACCAACTCCGGCTACAACATTCTGCAAAATGCTCATACCGCGACGCGCGCTCTTCATTTGGCTGTCGCCGCGAAAAAAAGCTGCGATGCTCGCCTTGGCCCTGTGGGTGCGAACGAAACCCAAACGCGATTCCAGCCAAGCCCGGTGCGGCCTTACCGGTCCGCCGGATATGATCTCTACCTGCTCGCCGGTTTTTAAGGGGGTGCGCACCGGTGCCCACTGACCGTCTATAACCCCGCCGGTGCAGGTATGACCCAGTTCGGTATGAATGCGGTAGGCAAAATCCAGTACCGTGGCCCCAGCAGCCAAATCCAGTACATGTCCCTTGGGCGTGGACACATAAATTCGCTCTTCACCTACTCGCTGAGCCAACAGATCGGGCAGGCTTTCGATGCCGTTCAGGGTGTCGTGCCAATCAATGACCTGACGCAGCCAGCCCATCTTTTCCGAATAGCCGCTCTCCTCCGCAGGCTGATCACCCTCTTTGTAAGCCCAATGTGCACAAACGCCCAGCTCGGCGTTTTCATGCATGGCTCGGGTGCGTATTTGTACTTCCAGCGAGCGGTCATCATCAAAGGTAATGGCGGTATGGATGCTTTGATAGCCATTTTCCTTCGGTACAGCGATGTAG
>Ga0181579_10000727_pt1 | contig 27211 bp, 22 predicted proteins | sample 071ome_24_FD_132996 | JGI IMG/M metagenome (GOLD analysis project Ga0181579, IMG submission 132996) | Coastal salt marsh microbial communities from the Groves Creek Marsh, Skidaway Island, Georgia - 071402CT metaG (megahit assembly) | ecosystem: Environmental > Aquatic > Marine > Intertidal... | reverse complement strand
TGGGTGATGCTGCATTCAATGAAGCAGGCCAAATTTGCTTAGGCGATACTCCCATCAATGCCCGTCGTATTGCGCTGTGTACCGGTGCTAGTGCCGCGATTCCACCCATTCCTGGACTCTGCGAAGCGCAACCGCTGACCAATGAAACCGTTTTTGATCTTCAAGAAGCGCCCCAGTCATTAGCAATTCTCGGCGCCGGGGCCATCGGCTGTGAACTGGCTCAGGTCTTTGCGCGCCTTGGCACCAAGGTGTCATTGTTTGAAATGGCCGACCGGGTGCTACCCAACGAAACCCCAAGGGCTAGTGAAGCCGTGGCTTGCGCCCTTAAGGGTGCGGGTGTGGAGCTTTTTCTGGGTGAGGGTGTGGGTGAGGTGCGCGGTAATGGCGCCATCGTGTGCGGCGGGCGTGAGGTTGCCTGTGAACGAATCTTGGTTGCTCTTGGACGTAAACCCAATACTCAGACGCTGAACTTAGAAGCTGCTGGGGTGGCGCTTACGCCTCAAGGTTTCGTGCAGACCAATGCCAAGTTACAAACCAGCAACAAAACCGTCTACGCCGCCGGGGACTGCACGGCGACTCTGCAGTTTACGCACCATGCGGATGCTCAAGCTCGCGCCCTGATTCAAAATACCTTGTTTGCGCCCACTGCCAAGGTTGACGGCTTGATCGTACCTCACTGCACCTATACTGACCCTGAAGTCGCCAGTGTGGGTGAAAACCCAGCGAGTCTGGAAAGCCAAGGGGTGGCCTTTGATACCTATGAGTTTGACCTCAGCGAACTGGATCGGTCCCGGGCCGATCCGAGAGTGTTGGAGGACGCTACCCAACACGCGGAGGTTTATACCGAAAGGGGCTCCGATAAAATTCTTGGCGCCACCATCGTGGGCTACGATGCTGGTGAGCTGTTGGCGCCTATTGGTTTGATGATGACCAACGGGTTAGGTCTGTCGGCGGCGGCAAAGACTATTTTCAGTTATCCCACCCGCAGCGAGTTTTTGAAAAGATTAGGCGATGCTTATAGCCGCACACGCATGACGCCGTTCGTTGCTAAGGGCTTTCGCTGGTGGTTGGACCGTACGCTCTAGCCGCAGCTGGGATGCCGTCGGTCCCCTTATGAGGACCGACGTCCCAAGCAATCTGGAAAGGCCGATAACACATATGTGACGCGACCCGACCGTGACTGGGGCTAGGAAGCGACTCGTTCAATGAGTGTGCCGGTGCCTAAGCCGCCGCCACAACACATGGAAATCAATCCATAGCGGCCTTCGGTGCGCGCCAACTCGTGTAGAGCCTTGGTAACCAAGATGCAGCCGGTAGCCCCTAAAGGATGGCCCAGGGCAATAGCGCCCCCATTTGGATTTACCTTGGTCATATCCGCGTCAACGGCTTTTGCCCAGGCCAGAACAACAGACGCGAAGGCCTCGTTGACTTCGAAGACGTCAATATCGGCGATGGTCAAACCGGTTTGCTTGAGCATTTTCTCGGTGGCAGGAATTGGGCCTTCCAGCATCATGACAGGATCGCAGCCGACTAAAGCCGAGGCACGCACGATCGCCATCGGCGTAAGGCCGAGTTCCTCGGCTTTGGAAGCACTCATCATCAGCACGGCCGCGGCACCGTCGGCAATTTGCGACGACGTACCGGCGGTGTGCACACCGTCCTCCCGAGCCACACTCTTCAGCCCGGCCAGTGCCTCAAGGCTCGTGTCTCTGGGTACCTCATCCTTGGTTACGTGCAGCATTTTGTCTGTGCGCTCGAAATCGTCGTCCATTTCCGGTGCTTCGATTTCAATGATCTGACTATCGAAATGCCCGTTCTCAATGGCTGCCTTGGCATGAGTTTGTGAGCGCAAACCGAAGTTGTCGGTATCTGCCCGCGTGAGTTGGTATTTTTCTGCTAACCGTTCGGCGGCTTCGAACTGGCTAGTGAACTCACGCTGTTCAAAGTAGCTGCGGCCAATGGGTTTCCCCATTTTTTTGTTGGCTGGAATGGCATCGCTGCCAATGGGCACACGAGTCATGTTCTCTACGCCACAGGCCATAACGACATCCGCGGCGCCTGAACATATGATGTTATGGGCTAGGGTGGTTGATTGTTGGGATGAACCACATTGGGAGTCGATGGTGATACAGGGTGTCTCGATGGCACCGCCGTTCGCCAACCAGGCGGTGCGGGTAATGTTCATACCTTGGGACGCCAATTTGTTAACGCAGCCGCCAACGATTTGCTCGACATCTGCCGAGGTCAGATTGTTGCGCGCGAGCAGCTTCATCATGACCTGACCCAGCATATCCGCAGGGTGTGCACCACCAATGCTGCCCCCCTTGCGGCCGACGGCGGACCGTGCGGCATCGATAATTACGACGTCTTCCATAAGTTTCCCCTCTTGAATGATTGTTGATTAGTTGGTTACAGCCGTGGTCTCGTTCCAACGATTGATTCGGGTCTGGGTATCCGGTCGGGCACGCTCGTCAGGTTTAGCTGCAGCACTGCCAATGTAAACGAAACCCGCGATGTCTTCGTGATCACCGATATTAAAAAGCGACTGAATGTGGGCGTCATAGGTATACCATTCGGTGAGCCACTGGCCGGCAAAACCCGCCAAGCTAGCGGCGACCAAGAGATTCTGGCATACCGCGCCTGCGGATAAAATTTGTTCCCACTCAGGAATCTTGTGATCGGCCTGACGCTGGCTGATAACGGCGACTACGACCGGGGCGCGCAGAAAGCGGTTTTGCTCATATGCAATCTGGGCTTCGTTGGCTTCGGGGTGCAGCGCCTGCCAGCGCTGCGCCAATATTTTTCCAAATGCCTCACGCTCGGCATTCTCGAAAATTACCAGTCGCCAAGGCCCGAGCTTGCCATGATCGGGAACCCGCAAAGCGGTGGCCAGAATCGACGCTAAGTTTTCCTCGCTGGGCCCGGGTTCCTGTAAGTCCAAGGCTTTGACGGATCGTCTGCTGCTGATGCGTTCTAGGGCTTCGGTTAGAGGGCGGTCTGGATACACGGGCTTTGCTCTGATGAATAAAGGCAAAGTGTAGCGAAATTATCTCGCCGGTTTCGAGATTTTCGTTAGGCAGGATGACAAGCCGTTTAGGCTCTGCTCCAATAGCTAGTCTATGTAGCAACAGGGGAGAGGATATGGATTTAGCTGGAAAGAAAGCGCTGGTTTTTGGCGGTACCTCGGGCATCGGGCTTACAACGGTAAAGCTGCTACAGGCTCAGGGCGCCAACGTAGTTGCCATTAGCCGTAACCCGGATAAAGCCGGTGATATTGGCGTTGAGTTGGCCGCCTGCGATGTTCGTGATGAGGCTGCGCTGGCGACGTTGTTTGCCGCCCATGCACCCATTGATGTGCTGATCTCCGCCGCCACGGGTGGCGAGCGTGCTGCGGGACCTTTCTTGCAAATGGATTTGGCAGGTTATCGAGCGTCTTTTGACAAGCTCTGGGGGTATACAAATGTGGTTCGCCTAGGTGCCGAGCATATGAGCGATACCGGCAACATTGTGCTGGTATCCGGCTCGCCTGCTCGGCGTGCAAAACCCGGTCAAGCGGCCATAGCCTCGGTGGGTGGCGCCGTCGAACAGTTTGTTCGGGCGGTAACTGCAGAGTTAGCCCCGCGGCGTATTAACGTAGTAAGTCCGGGCGTCATTGATACACCTATGTTTGGCAACGATGCGGAGGCTCGAACCAAGATGTTGGGTGGGGCCACAGCAAAGAACTTGATTCCTCGGCCCGGCACACCCGAAGAGGTGGCAAAGGGTATTATGTTTGTCGTGGAAAACGACTTTGTTACGGGCACGACAGTGGACGTAGACGGCGGTTGGATTCTCAGCTGACGCCTGCGCCGTTTTCGACCGTCACAGATTGGCTATCTGAGCTTCTTGACCCAAATACAGTCTGCCGACGGTCTCCAGTGTGCTGGGGGCAACCATAATGTGTTGTGACGTCATGTGCACATCGCGGAAATGACGCTGCAGAGGAGAGTCCCGGTAAACGGCGGCTCCCCCTCCTAGGGTGTACATGGCATCCACGGTTTTGATGCTGGCTTCTACTGCGTGTGTGGTGGCTAGGCGAAGGTCCCGGCGCTGATCTACGCTGACCTTCTCACCACTAAGCGCGGTATTCCATGCCGATTCGATGGACTGATAGTAGAAGGCTCGGGCGCTCCGCAGGGTGGCTTCAGCCCTCGCTACTTCAAGGTGGGAGTGCACCCGGTCAGCGAGCGTTGCCTTGCTGTTAATACGTTTTTTGCTTTGAGCCAGATTGACCAGTTCGTCAATGGCAGCCCTGCCAATGCCCAAAGACACCGCCCCAATGCCGATGGCGAGTAGGGTGAATTGAGGAAACTGGTAGAGTGGGCGCTTTGGCGGACGGTGCTTGTTGTAGCCCACGATGTGGCTAACTGATCCCTTTAGGTCCGACACTTGGTAGTCGGTGCTGCCCGTACCCTGAAGCCCGGAAACATGCCACGTGTCTAAGAAGCTGATAGCACTGGCTGGCATCAGCACCATGTGCTGAGCAGGTTGCTCTGCGCCATCGTCCACCATGCAGCCGCCGAGAACCCAATCCGCGTTCTGAGTACCTGAACCCCACTGCCACCGGCCATTAACCGTTACCCCGTCGTGATCAACTTCTGCCTTGCCGGATGGCGCGAACACGCCAGCGATCATGACGTTCGGATGGGCGAAGATTTGCCGGGCAGTTTCCTCTGGGATGCTGGCCAGTGTTGATCCGCTGGTTGCGGCAATAAACGCTACCCATCCACAGGCGGCATTGCCCTGAGCCAGCCGTTCAAATATTTGCGCGCTGATAACCGGTGAGGCCTCAAGTCCACCTAGGTGCGTTGGCACAAAGAGTCGATAAAACCCCGCTGCGGCCATGGCGTCGCTGGCTTCCTGGTCGAGTTTCCGGTTGCGATCAAAGTCATCGGCGAGGGGCGCAAATCGATCCGCTAGCGCCGCGGCAGCCGTCAGCAGGGCGTCCTCGTCCACCGCATCGTGTGTTTGGTTATTTAACGTCTCACCCATGGTTCCTCCTTTCACAACCTGCCGAAACAACCTTAAAGGCTCTGGCCGGAGGTCGAAAAGTATCTTGTTAGCGGTGCTCCGATCAATACAAAACGCCGCATGTGTGCTTTATGTCAACAAACCGGCGGGCATCCCAAAGTGCATCTTGGGCGCATGCGAGAGCGGTTTTAGCGGTCGTTCAGGTTTGAAGCAGCATGCGGCTTCTCATCGAAAGGGTAGGGCTACAGTCGTTGATTGAACTCGATCATGTTGCCGCTGGGGTCGTGGCTAAAAAATTGTCGGCAAATGTTTGGGATTTCACGAATAGGCGAGGGGGTAAAGCCTGCGCCGGATAGGGCTGCATGGATCGAATCAGCATCAGATACCGCAAGCGCAAAGTGCTGCTCTTTTAGTGGGTCTGCGCTGCTGATGCTAAGCAGGTGAATTTCTTGAGCACCGGCTTTAAGCCACGCGCCGGGGAAGCGAAGATCTGGCCGGGGTAGCTGCTCAAGCCCTAGGGTGTTTACATAAAACTCCAGCGCCGCCTCGATGTCGTTGACGTTTATAGAGACGTGGTGAATACCTTGAATTTTAATCGGTGATCTAGCTGCCATGGTTGCCTCGCTAGGCGGTCTGTCGTCACGAAGTTCGAATAGCGGGCCCCTCAGGGCGTGTTTGGGGCGGACCGCAGCAGCAGTCCATCCCATTTGCCAAAGGGCCGTTGTTGCCCGCTCGCTACCCTTGCAGGCTTGCGAAGTTCTTACCTTCGGCCACCAGTTTTTCAAGCAGGGGCGCGGGCTTCCAGATGTCGCCACCGTACTCGGCTTCAAACTTCTTGATGTCGGCCAAAACGTAGTCCAACCCGATTTGGTCCGCCCAAAACATTGGTCCGCCGGTGACTTCCGGAAACCCGTAGCCGTTAATGTAAACGATATCGATATCGCAGGGTCGAATCGCAATGCCGCCTTCTAGAATGCGCGCACCCTCATTTATGAGCGGGTACAAGCAACGCTTAAGTACCTCGTCATCGTCGATAGAGCGTCTTTGGATACCGAGTTCCGCTGACGTTTCCTCGACAATTTGCACCACTTCAGGGTCCGCCTGTCCAGCGCGGCTGCCTTCGGGATAAATGTAGTAGCCACGGCTGGTTTTTTGACCGTAGCGGTCCATTTCGCAGAGCTTATCTGCGACCCGAGCGGTAATGGGGACATCTTCGGGCGCAATGCCGTTTAGCTTGCGCGCGCGCCAGCCTAGGTCCAGCCCTACAAGGTCGTTCATCTGGAACGGACCCATGGGCATGCCAAAGCCGAGAATGGCATTGTCTACCTGATAAGGGGTCGCGCCCTGCAGAATGATTTCACCGGCCTGTCGCGTATAGCCCGCCAACATGCGATTGCCAATAAAACCGGGTGCGTTGCCGGACAATACAGCGATTTTGTTCAGGGTCCTGCCCAGCTTCATAGAGGTCGCAATGACTTCCTTGCTGGTCTGCTCTCCGCGCACGACTTCCAGCAACCGCATCACGTTTGCTGGGCTAAAGAAGTGCAGGCCAATGACGGCTTCTGGGCGGCTGGTAGCCGCGGCCATCTTGTCGATGTCTAAGCCCGAAGTGTTGCTCGCTAAGATGGCACCGGCTTTTGCCACAGCGTCCATCTTTTTAAAGGTCTCTACCTTTACATCGATATTTTCGTAGATGGCTTCGATAATCACGTCAGCACCGCTGATGTCAGCATAATCTGTGGTGCCAGTGATGAGTGACATACGCTGGTCAACTTGTTCGGCCGTCATACGGCCGCGCTGAACTTGAATGTCGTAATTTTTCTTAATCACCGACAAGCCGCGATCCAGCGCTTCCTGATTCATCTCCACCGATATAACGGGGATGCCAACATTGAGGAAGCACATAGCGATGCCGCCTCCCATGGTGCCGCAACCGATAACGGCGGCGCTGGCGATTTCTTGAGTCGCTGTGTCCTTAGGCACGTCCGGGATTTTCGCCACTTCTCGTTCAGCGAAGAACATGTGTATGAGTGATTCACGCTGGGGATGTTTGAGGCAATTAGCGAAACACTCTTGTTCAACCGCGATACCTGCATCGAAGTCACCCAGATTTACCGCCGCTTCCACGCATTGCACAATCATCTCAGGTGCGAAGCGCTTGCGCATTTTGCGAGCAGCGTTTTTGCGCGCGTTGTCGAAAATTTCGGCGTTGTCCCGGGCTTGGCGAACAATTTCTTCTTCATCGCGGATGCGTCGGATAGGACTGCCTTTGGCAATCAGGTTTTCCGCAAATGCCAGACCGGCCTCTACGATATCGCCCTCGGCTAGTTCATCGGCAATGCCCATGGCGACTGCCGCAGGTCCGGGAATCGGGTCGCCAGACAGCATGAAGTCCAGAGCTTTTTCAGCGCCGATCAGGCGGGGCAGACGCTGGGTGCCACCCGCGCCCGGCAGCAGGCCCAATTTTACTTCTGGCAGACCTACCGGCGCCGAGGGTGCGATAACCCGGTAGTGGCAGCATAGGGCTACTTCAAGGCCGCCACCAAAGGCGGTGCCATTAATAGCCGCAACGATAGGCTTGCTGCTGTTATCCATGGCGGTTAGGCAGTCGTGAAGGCTAGGGCCTTCGCTTTTACCACCAAATTCCGAGATATCCGCGCCGGCGATAAAAGCTCTGCCCGCACCGGTCAAAACGATCGCGGCGACTGCGTCGTCGCTCAGTGCTTGGCTTAAGCCGTCGTGCAATCCCTGCCGTACCCCAGAAGACAATGGGTTCACTGGTGGGTTGTCGATGGTCATTAGCGCAACATTGCCGCGCACTTCGTAATGTACGGTTCCTTTCATAGCCTCTCCCCTGGAAGAATTCAGATCAGTGGTAAAACGTTGTCCGGCAATGAGCGCAGTGCTGCTTCAAGGCCGGCCCGAGAGTTTGCCCCAAGTCGGCTTTGAAACCCAGCGGTATGAGGAAATCGCGTTCTTTATTCATCGGGATTTGTGTAACGTAGCGGACCTGAAATCGGCAACATTTATGTCATCACTCCGAAAATTTGATTTTCACTGTCACAGTCACTTTTCTGACGGCGCGCTTGCGCCCCAAGACCTTCTGGTGTTGGCGAAAGAGCGCGGCGTTGAACTGCTGGCCATTACCGATCACGACACGCTGAAGGGCTATTCCCCAATGCTGCAGGCCCAGGCGTCAGCACTGGGCCTTGAATTGATTAATGGCTGCGAAATCTCGTGTCAGTGGCAGCGCCGGGGTATTCATGTTGTCGGTCTCAATATGCATCTGCATGACCCGGACTTCGCGCTTGCGATGCAGGCTCAGGGGCAAGCGCGCTTGTTACGTGCCCAAGGCATCACCGATGCGCTTCAGCGGCTTGGGTTCGAGGTCGAACTAAAGCAAGTTCAAACCTTGGCAGGTAGTGGCATGATTGGTCGTCCGCACTTTGCCCAGCATCTAGTTGAAAGCGGGCAGATGCCGTCTATGGCGGCCGCTTTTAAGCGAGTTTTGGGGAGCGGCAAGCCCGGCGATATCAAGGCAAACTGGCCCAGTTTGGAAGACGCGGTTGCGTGGATTGTGCGAGCGGGCGGCGTCGCGGTCCTAGCCCATCCGCTGAAATATAGGATGACCCTAACGAAGTTGCGCAGTCTGCTAGACGACTTCGAGCAAGCTGGAGGGCAGGGCTTGGAAGTTATAACCGGTCATCAGGAACCAAACCAAATACGGACGCTGACAGATCTTGCCCTGCGCTATGGGTTCTACGCTTCTGCGGGTTCGGACTTTCACAGCCCCGGGCAGCCGTGGGCAGCGCTTGGCCATGTGCAGCCATTGCCACGGTCCTGCCGGCCAGTGTGGGAGCATTGGTCGTGACCGCGACGCATGACGATGAGAGCGCGGGTGAACTGGACTTCGATGTCGTAATTGTCGGCGCCGGTGCCAGCGGATTAATGTGCGCCATACACGCAGGGCGCCTTGGACACCGTGTTTTGGTCCTAGAGAAGGGGGCAAAGCCGGGACTGAAGATTTTGGTTTCTGGCGGTGGACGCTGCAATTTCACCAACCTTTGGGCTGATCCTGAGCAACACTACCTGTCTGATAACGAGCACTTTTGTATTTCCGCCATGCGCCGATACAGTCCGGGTGACTTTATCGACATGGTAAATGCTCACGGCATTGCCTATCACGAAAAAAAGCTAGGTCAGTTATTTTGCGATCGCAGCGCCCAAGACATTGTCGACATGCTGCTGAGCGAGGCCGCAAAAGTAGATGTTGTGATCCGATTGAATGCTGAAGTAACCGCGATTACTCCGTCGGAATCTGTCGCGGGACATTACGACGTGGTGGTAGCGCACGCAAACGGGCGCGAGGGGAAGGGCAATACCCACAGCAAAAACCACCGGCATTCGAGGGAAATAACCGCATCGTCTCTGCTGACACCTTCGGTCGTATTGGCCAGCGGCGGGTTGTCGTTGCCAAAAGTGGCAACAGACCTCGCCTTGCGTCTTGCTACAAAGCTGAATATGGCGGTGGTTCCTCCAAGCCCTGCCTTGGTGCCCTTGACTTGGAACAACGCGGATCGCGGTGCGCTCGGGGCATTGAGTGGGGTCGCCTTAGACTGCGAGGTGTCTTGCGCCGGCCAGTCCTTCCGCGAAAATCTACTCTTTACCCATCGAGGGTTGAGCGGGCCAGCAGTGCTGCAAGCGTCGTCTTACTGGCGCCCGGGCGATGCCATCCACATTAATTTACTGCCGGATCTGAATTTGTCTTCCTGGTTTGCACAGGAGCAAGCCCGACGTCCCAAGGCACGGTTGTCGACAGTGCTTAAGGCCGTTCTCCCAAACCGCTTTGTGGATGCCATTGTTGATGACTGGTTTGCTGATGCGGTGATGGGGCAGTTGAGCAGCGAAGCCCAAAAGACGGCGGCACTGGCTCTGGAAAATTGGTCGTTCAGGCCTGGTGGTAGCGAAGGATATCGAACTGCGGAAGTGACCCTTGGAGGTATCTGCACCAGCGAATTTTCGTCGAAAACCTTTGAGGCCAAACGCTTCCCTGGGTTGTTCGCTGTTGGTGAGGCGCTAGACGTAACAGGGTGGTTGGGCGGATACAATTTTCAATGGGCCTGGGCCAGCGGGTACTGCTGCGCACAGCATTTGCCCGCCAGAGCCGACAATTCCAAAAACGTCACTGGCTAATCACTACCGTTCATCTCCTAGAAATTACCCTTTATCGACCGAGATATTGGAGGGCTTGCTCCGACGGGTAAATTCGCTGACTCGAAACCGGCGTACAGCCCCTAGATGCGTTTTTAGTGAGATATCCCATGAAACTGTTTACCTCGATTGTTTGCTTCAGCTTGTCTTTATTTGCAGTTCCCAACCTGGCGATGGCCGATGAGAAAGGCGTATACGTCTTTCCTCAAGTCGCCGCTCCCGAATACTCTGATACCAAGGATTTACAGTCCGATGGGATTTTCGGATTCGGCGCTGGCTATCGTTTTGACGGCCCCGTTGCCGTGGAAGCGGATTTTCTGGCCGGCGACACAAGTCCAAAAAATAGCCTCGGTGAAGCCGATGTTGATGTCTGGAGTATTCGAGCGCTCTATCACTTCCTTGAAAGCGACAAAATTCACCCCTTTCTCAGCGTGGGCTTCGGTCAACAGGACGTTGCTCTCGCTGGCGCAGATTCCGAGGGGCAAAGCAACCTTGGTCTCGGTTTTCGCTGGAATCTTTGGAAGAACCTAGATGGCCGGGCTTCATTCAATTTTTATGACGGTAATGAAGAAGCGTTGCTCAAGCGATCATTTAATGTGGGCCTCGTCTACCGTTTTGCTTCTCAATCGTCCCCAGCGATTGTGGAGCGTGAGCCAACTGACTCTGATGGCGACGGTGTTATTGACTCTCAAGATCGGTGCTTGGGCACGCCCGCAGGAGTCTCCGTGGATGCGCGGGGCTGTCGCGTCCGCTTAGATAGTGATGGTGACGGCGTGGCCGATGATCAGGACCGTTGTCCTCAAACCTCGGATCGTAACCGCAGAGTTGATCGATTTGGTTGCTACGTAAAAACCGAGGTGACAGTCGTTGATGAAATGACGATCACGTTTTTGTTTGATTTTGATTCAGCCGCCATTAAAGACGCGCACCGAAAGTCAGCGCAAGATGCTGCGCAATTTGTGCGAGGCGGAAAAGACACACAGATCGATCTGAAAGGTCACACCGATTCGATTGGTAGCAGTGACTACAATCAAGCGCTTTCTGAGCGTCGGGCCGCTGCGGTGAAAGGCCTGCTGAAGCAGGCCCTAAACATCCCTTCCAGCGCTATCACCGTGCGTGGCTATGGAGAGGCGAACCCAGAAGTTACTCCGGAAAATCGGGCCAATCGACGTCTCAATCGTCGTGTTGAGGCCACGGTGAAAACCAAGCGAACACAGCTGCGTTAAAGTTCCGGTCGAGAGCAGGTGCTGTTGAATGCTCGAACGATCAAGCAACCAGCACCATCTGCTCTCTCATCTCTCATCTCTCATCTTAGCCAGCGTCCGCTGGCTTTTTGTTCTTCCCGCGCAAGAGGCTCCCAAGGAACGGATTCTCGGTTCTTTGAGTCGTAGCGGAACATTGCATATCTTTTGTGGGTAGTTAAGCTACGGCGTCCCGCCCGAGCGCTCTGTGCATGAGGGGTGTGGTGAGGCTTTCTTCCAGTAAAGCCTGTGAAAACTGCATAAGGGCGGATAGACACCCTCGATTACCAACGCTTGCCGATGCTTTCGAGGGATCACGTTTTTATATTTAAGAGGATGCTTAGTTGAGTAACAGACAAAAGTTTTACATCAATGGCCAATGGGTCGCGCCGTCGACCAGCGATACCATCGATGTCATCAACCCTGCCACAGAACAGCCCATCGATACCGTGGCCATGGGTGGCGTTGCCGACGTGGATTCAGCTGTCGCGGCGGCCAAAGCCGCCTTTGAGACGTTTTCTCAAACAACGAAGGAAGAGCGAATTGCGTTACTGGAGGCGGTAATCGCGAAATACGCTGAACGTATGGGTGATATCGCAGCCGTTATCAGCGAAGAGATGGGTGCCCCAGCCAACCTTGCGGCAAAGGCCCAAGCGCCAACGGGTATCGGCCACCTGATGACCGCGGTTAATGTGCTCAAGGAATTCGAGTTTGAAGAAGATATGGGCACCACGCGGGTGATTAGAGAACCTGCCGGAGTTTGTGGCTTTATTACCCCGTGGAACTGGCCTATTAACCAGATCGCATGCAAGGTGGCCCCAGCCTTGGCAGCCGGCTGTACGATGGTTCTTAAGCCCTCCGAGGTGGCGCCTTTTAACGCCATATTATTTGCCGAAGTGCTAGACGCTGCCGGTGTCCCTGCTGGCGTCTTTAACTTGGTTAACGGTGATGGACCTACGGTAGGAGCAGCACTGTCTGCCCATCCAGATGTGGATATGATGTCCTTTACGGGTTCAACGAGGGCCGGCGTCGAGGTGGCCAAGGCTGCCGCCCCCACGGTAAAACGCGTGGCTCAAGAATTGGGCGGTAAATCCGCGAACATCATTCTTGACGATGCGGATTTCGCGAAAGCAATTTCGCGCGATGTGTTCGGCCTCGTAACCAACTCTGGCCAAAGCTGCAACGCACCAACACGTATGCTGGTGCCCAACGCGCGGATGGACGAGGCTGCAGCGGTGGCAAAGGCTGCAGCAGAGCAGGTCAAGGTCGGCGACCCCAATGCGGAGGGCACAACCATTGGACCGGTGGTCTCGGAAGTTCAATTCAACAAGATCCAAGGTCTGATTCAGCAGGGTATTGATGAAGGTGCCAAGCTGGAAACTGGCGGCACAGGCCGTCCGGACGGTTTGAACGCTGGTTATTACGTGAAACCAACCGTGTTCAGCCATGTGACAAATGACATGACTATCGCCCGAGAGGAGATTTTCGGTCCGGTGCTGGCGATGATTGGTTATGAAGACGATGAAGATGCGGTACGCATTGCCAATGATACCCTCTACGGTCTTAGCGGTTACATTTCGTCTGAGGATCCTGAGCGAGCGAACAAGCTTGCGCGCTTGATTCGCACGGGAAATGTGCACGTAAACGGTGCGCCGCCGGATCAAAGCGCGCCATTTGGCGGCTATAAGCAGTCGGGAAATGGTCGTGAGTGGGGGCGCTACGGTTTTGAGGAATTCCTCGAAACCAAGGCGATAATGGGCCACAACCCTAAGAGTTAGGGTTCATCCTGTGTGATAAAAAAGGGGGCTAAGGCCCTCTTTTTTATGGATAAAAGGGAAATATTATGGGGTTTCTCAGCGGTACTATGGTTGTCACCATCGAACAAGCGGTGGCGGCGCCGGCCTGTTCCATGCGCCTGGCTCAAGCCGGTGCAAACGTCATTAAAGTTGAGCGGCCGGAGGGGGATTTCGCCCGCAGCTATGACACAGCGGTTGCTGGCCAAAGCAGCTATTTTGTGTGGCTCAATGCTGGGAAAAAGTCCGTCATTCTGGATTTGGCTGAGGCCGAACAGGTGCAGGTCTTGCGTAAACTCATCCGCGACTGCGATATTTTAATTCAAAACCTTAAACCGGGTGCCTTGCAAAAATTAGGGTTGGATCTGGAGCAACTTCATCAGGAGCTGCCGGAACTTATCTCCATGTCGATTTCCGGCTTTGCACCTGATGGCCCCGGTCACGAACGCAAGGCCTACGATTTGTTGATGCAGGCTGAATCAGGCCTGAGTGCCATTACCGGCAGTCCTCACGCGCCTGGTCGTGTGGGGGTGTCCTTGGTGGACATTGCCACGGGTCAATTTGCCTACGAGGCAATCTTGGCAGCCCTGATAGAGCGCGGTAAAACCGGTCGAGGAGCGCGGCTAAACGTCTCACTCTTTGATGCGGTTGCCCAGTGGTTAGCGGTGCCGTATTTGCTCGATCGTTACGGCGCAGGCGCGCCCGAGCGGGTCGGGCTTGCTCATCCGGGCATATGTCCTTACGGCGTGTTTACTGCCCGATGCGGACAGTCATTTATTTTGTCTATTCAAAACCAGCGGGAGTGGCAGCGTTTGTGCAGCGTCGGCATCCAGCAACCAAAGCTAGTCAAGGATCAGCGCTGTCTAGACAATGAAACCCGAGTAACCCACCGAGAATTCGTTGATGGACAGGTTCAAAGTGCCATATCAGCCATGGACTATGCCCAAGTGCTGGAGCAGTTCAGATTGGCTGATTTGGCCTTTGCACCAGTGGCTTCGATGACGGATTTAAAGTCCCATCCGGACTTTCACACTTATGCCGTCAAAGTTGGTGATGAACTGGTGGAATTACCCAGGGTGCCGGGGTTAATCGGACATTCGGAGCGTATCGCCGCGGTGCCGACTCTGGGAGAACACACTGACGAGGTGCTGGCATCTGTGACTTGAAGGACGGATGGCATATGGCCACACTCGACCCTTGGATTTACAACAGAGCAGCTGCTATGGCCTACGACAACGACAATATTTTTGCCAAAATTCTGCGGGGTGAGGCGCCTGCATTCAGAGTTTTCGAGGACGAGTTTTCGCTGGCCTTTATGGACGTCATGCCTCAAGTGCCCGGACATACCCTCGTTATACCCAAGGACCCCACCCAAGACATACTCAATGCCGATCCGATTATTCTTGGCCATACCATGTCAACGGTGCAGAAAGTGGCGGCTGCGGTGAAGCAGGCGTTTGAAGCCCCGGGCATCATGCTGGCCCAACTCAACGGTTCGGCCGCCGGTCAGACCGTTTTTCACTTGCATTTCCATATTTTGCCAAGAACCGACGGTATCGACTTGCAGATGCACGCGCGGGGTATGGCGGATTTTGCTGAGCTAGAGGCGCACGCCGAACGAATTAAGGCGGCCTTGCTATAGCGGAAACAACGAGCGCGCCAATACCAAGCAACGGGGGAGGACCGGTGAGCGGACAGACGATAGACCTTGGCAAGCTATTGGCTGAGGACAAAGCGGAATGGGCAGAGTCCTTGGACGCCATTGTCGCCGAATATGGCCCAGAAGGTGCCCGTGAAGTGCTGCGCAGCCTTCAAAATCATGTGCTTTCCAGAGACATTCCGTTGGAGGAGGCCACCCTCAATACTCCCTATCGAAATACCATCGCACCAGACGCTCAGCCGGCTTATCCCGGTAACATCGAAGTGGAAGAGAAGGTGGAAAAGCTCTTACGCTGGAATGCCATTGCCATGGTGTTACGTGCTCAGGACAAGGGTATTGGTGTTGGCGGTCACATTGCCACATATGCATCTTGCGCAACGATGCTGGAGGTGGGCTTTAATCACTTTTTTCAGGGTGCTGGACCAAACAACGATCGTGGTTCTGCGGATATGTTTCTACCCCAACCCCATGCCGCCCCCGGTATTTACGCGCGCGCATATCTTGAGGGTCGTTTGACCTCGCACCAGTTGGATAACTATCGCCAAGAACTGGCGGCAGAGGGCGGTCTTTCCTCTTATCCGCATCCTCGCAGCATGCCGGATTTTTGGGAACTTCCTAATGCGTCCATGGGCTTGTCGACCCCTGCGGCAATCTATCAGGCGCGATTTGCTAAGTATTTGGAGAACCGCGGCTTGAAAGACAAGGCCAGCGGTAAAGTCTGGTGTTTCATCGGCGATGGCGAAGCAGACGAACCCGAGGTGCTTGGAACCATAAATATTGCCGCCCGAGAGAAATTGGATAATTTGATTTTGGTGGTGAACTGCAATTTACAGCGTTTGGACGGGCCGGTGCGCGGCAACGGCAAGATCATTCAAGAGCTAGAGCGCACGTTTCGAGGTGCAGATTGGAATGTGCTTAAAGTGATCTGGGGTGGCGGATGGGACGCGCTATTAGCCCGAGACCACGAAGGGGTGCTGCAGCAGCGAATGGACCAATGCTTAGACGGCGACTACCAGATGTATTCGGTGTTGCCCGGTGATGTGCAGAGGGAGCATTGGGTAGAGGGAAATCCCAAGCTTGAGCAGATGATGAATACTCTCACTGACGATGAAGTGAAAGAGATTAAGCGGGGCGGTCAGGACCAGAAGAAAATTTTTGCAGCCTTTGCCCGCGCCAGTGCGGCAAAGAACAAACCGACGGTGATATTGGTAAAGACGGTTAAAGGCGATGGCATGGGTGCTCAGGGTAAAAATACGGCGCACCAGTACAAAAACATGTCGGCGCAAGAGCGCATAAAAATTGCTGCTGAGTTGAACATACCGCTCACCGAAGAGCAGGCTGCGGCGGCGGAGTTTTACCGTCCGCCAGAGAATGCGCCAGAGCTAGCCTACTTACGCCAGCGCCGCCAAGAGAATGGCGGCTGGGTTCCGAATCGATGGGTGGATTGCCCACCGCTGGATATTCCCCCGCTGCAGACCTTGGCGGAATTTCTCAAAGGCAGTGGCGAACGAGAAGTTTCTACCACCATGGTTATGGTCCGGCTGCTGACGACGCTGCTGCGCACGCCGGAGATTAGTCGCTATGTGGTGCGCATCGTGCCCGACGAGGCCCGCACCTTCGGCATGGACGGCTTGTTCAAGGTAGCGGGTATTTACGCCCACGAGGGGCAAAAGTATCGCCCAGTGGACGCGGACGCTTTGTTGCCTTATCGGGAGGCTAGCGACGGTCAGATTTTGCAGGAGGGTATCTGCGAGGTTGGAGCCATGGCATCTTTCATGGCCGCCGGAAGCGCCTATGCGGTGCACGGACTCCCCATGATTCCCTTTTATATCTTTTACTCCATGTTTGGTATGCAGCGGGTAGGAGATATGGTCTGGGGTTGTGGCGACATGATGTGCAAGGGCTTTTTGCTTGGTGGAACCGCCGGTCGGACCACACTTAACGGCGAGGGATTGCAGCATCAAGATGGTCATTCCCATATCTTGGCCAGCACCGTGCCAAGCATGGTCAGTTTTGATCCGGCCTTTGGTTTTGAACTGGCGATGATCGTGCGAGACGGCATGTACCGCATGTATCAGGCTCAGGAGGATATTTTCTATTACTTAACCCTCTACAACGAAAATTACCCGATGCCGAGTCTGAAGGATGTGGTGGCAAGCAGCGGACTGAGCGAAGACGAAATCAATGCCGGAGTGCTGGCGGGCGGATATTGTTTCGATAAGGCCAGCGATGTTGCAGACGTTCACCTATTGGCTAGCGGAAGCATTATGCAGCAGGCACTGCAGGCTAAGGTCATACTGGAGGAAAACGGCCTCGCAGTGAGCCTTTGGAGCATCACCAGTTTTGTGGAACTGCAGCGCGATGCGTTGGCCACAGCGTCCAGTAACCGACAAGACCCGATGGGGCAACCCCGCACTAGCACACTCGAGACGATGTTTGCCGATGCCAGCGGCGCTGTCATCGCTGTTACAGACTACATGGCCAGTTTGGCCCAAGGTATAGCTGCTTGGATGCCGGCTGGTTACGAGGTGCTTGGTACCGATGGCTTCGGGTTGTCTGAGTCCCGTCCACGGCTAAGAGCCCACTTTGGCGTTGACGCCAAAGCCATCGTTGACGCGGCCGCGGCGAACTTGTACCGGCAAGGCAAAATCAGTGCCCAGCAATTGAGTGAGATTCAACAGACGTTTCAGAGAGAAATATGAAAAACTTTGAAGACAAAATCGCCGTGGTTACTGGCGGCGGCACAGGCATGGGCCGGGAATTGGTCTGCCAACTCGTTGCAGCAGGTGCTCGGGTTGCCATGTGCGATGTCGCTCAGGAAAACATGGATGAGACCCGCCGCCTAGCAGGCGCTGAAGCCGGACGCCTAAGCGATCATCTATGTGACGTCAGCAGCGAAGAACAGGTGCTGGCTTTTCGTGACGAAGTGCTTGCGGCGCATCAAACCCAACACATTAATTTGCTCTTTAACAACGCTGGGATCGGCGGCGGTGGATCTTTTGTAGAAGGCGATCGCGGCGAATGGGAACGAACCTTCGCAGTCTGCTGGGACGGTGTTTATTTCGGCTGTCGGGCCTTCATGGAAGCTCTAGTTGCCAGCGATGAAGGACACATCGTTAACACAAGTTCGGTCAACGGGTTCTGGGCAAGTCTCGGTACCACTCAGGCGCACACCTCCTACGCTGCGGCGAAATTCGCCGTCAAAGGCTTCACCGAGGCCTTAGTGACCGACCTGCGACTTCACGCACCCCACGTCCAATGCAGTGTGGTTATGCCGGGGCATATTGGCACCTCGATTATGGAAAATTCTTCCAAAGTGCTGGGTAAGCCTTGGGGGCATGAGTTACCCGATGAGGAAGTCGCGGTCATTCGTCAGCGCATGCTGGCCGCGGGGCTACCCGTGGGTAATGTGCCCGATGATCACATTCGTCAAATGCTGGCAGACAGGGCAGAAGCCTTCCGCACCCAGGCGCCGACCACAGCCGGTGAAGCCGCCAGCGTCATTCTTGAAGGGGTGCGAAACAATCAATGGCGCATCTTAATTGGTCAAGATGCCCGTGATCTGGATCGATTGGTCCGAGAGGCGCCCGAAGAAGCTTACGAGAAGTCATTTGTAGAAAAGCTAAATGAACTGAAGCATCTGGGTGGTTTGCTCTAACAGCCCCGGGTGCTCGCGCTTGGATGGGCTGACATTCTGACACCGAGCGTGTACTCGGAAGGCCAGCCGCGATAATCTAAACACAATAACTAGAAAGGGAGAGAATATGGCTACCCAACGCCGGGACGCAGCCATTGTTGGCATTCACGAATATCCGTCAAGAGACGTTGAGGGCAAGGTGAATGCCCTGCAAATTAAAGCCGCCAGTGCGGCCAAAGCGCTGGCCGATGCTGGCCTGAGTTGGTCGGACGTTGACGCAATTTATGACGCGGGCGAGGGTGCCCCGATGAGCGGCTTGATGATTTCCGAGTATTTTGGCATCAAGCCCACCGTTATGGACACCACCGGCGTGGGTGGAAGTTCCTATGAGTTTCACGCAGCGCACGCACTGCGCGCGATTCGCGAAGGTAAGGCCAGAGTTGCTTTATTGACCTACGGTTCCACCGCTCACAGTAATGCCATGGCCATCGGTGCAGGCGGTCGCGGCGGTGGCATCACCCCCGGCGACAATATGGAGACTTTTGCGGGCCAGACGCTGATTGCCAACTACGCCATGGTTGCCCATCGGCATATGCACCAATACGGCACGACCAGTGAGCAACTGGCGGAAATTTCTACCGCCACCCGTTACCACGCCATGCGTAACCCTGAAGCGGTTCAAGCCATGACGGATTTGGAGTTTGTTGGTATCCAAGAAACCACCATTGAAGACGTGGTGAGTTCGCGGATGATCGCTGATCCACTGCATCTGCTTGAGTGCTGCATGGTTTCCGATGGCGGTGGTGCCGTCGTCATTGCTAGCGCAGACGTTGCCGCGAACTGCAAAAAATCCCCCGTTTGGATTCTGGGTACCGGCGAAGCGACAAAGTATCCCGAGAATGGTGGTGATATCACTACATCAGCAGGTGCGCAGTCGGCACCTATTGCCTTCGCTGAGGCAGGCGTGAGCCCCGCAGAGATGGATATTGCGATGATTTACGATTCTTTCAGCATCACGGTCCTCGCTTTGTTGGAGGACTTGGGCTTTTGTGCCAAGGGTGAAGGTGGTGCTTGGGTTCAGGGCGGGCGTTTGCGCTTTGACCGACCCAATGACGGACCAGCTCTGAATACCGACGGCGGCGGGTTGTCGTCCAATCATCCGGGGATGCGCGGGATCTTCCTGCTGCTGGAAGCCACACGGCAGTTGCGGGGCGAAAGCACGTCACAGGTCGATGATGCGCGATTGGCTATCGCTCACGGCAACGGCGGTATGTTAGGTGCAAGGCATTCCGCCGGCACAGTCATTTTGGGGAGGGACTAAGCGATGAGTGCGAGCAACACCGAAAGTAAAGAAGAAAAGAAAGTACCTAGACGCCCGCTGCCCAAGCTGACCGAACTGGATACCGCTGCGTTTTGGCAGGCTACGGCCCAGCAAGAGTTTCGCTATCAGCAATGCGCAAACTGCGGCACCATCGTCTGGCATCCTCGGGCCCATTGCACTGGCTGCGTGGATGGAGACCTGCAATGGAAGGTATCTGCTGGCAAAGGTACGATCTACTCATACAGCATTGTGCGCCTGAGTTATCACCCATTTTTTCGAACCAAGGTGCCCTATGCAGTGGCCTACGTTGACTTGGATGAGGGGCCCCGGTTTCTAACGAATGTCACTGGTGTGGATGACCCGTTAACCGAGGTGTTTGTGGGCCAGCGGGTAGAGCTTGCTTGGGAGGAGCATGAAGAGCTCTCGATCCCCTTAGTCAAGCCAGCGTCCGATTAGTGCATTAGCAGCGCGAGACAGCCAAGGCCCTAGAAAAGGGGCTGCGTGACCCAGCAAAGCCCCTGAAAGTTTCGTTCAGGGGCTTTGTGGCTTTTAGATCATGTATAAAACCGCTAGGTAGCCGGTGATACCCATGGTGATGGTGTAGGGCAGGGCCATGGTCACCATGCGCATGTAGCTAAGGTTAATTAGTGGGGCGATCGAAGACGTTAGCAGGAATAAGAACGCCGCCTGCCCGTTAGGAGTCGCTACGCTGGGGATGTTGGTACCGGTGTTGATGGCGACCGCTAGAGCATCGAATTGTGCCCTTGAGATCACGCCATCAGTAAAGGCTTGCTTTACCTCACCAATGTACACCGTGGCCACGAATACGTTATCGCTGATGGCTGACAGCAATCCGTTGGCGATATAGAACATGCCCGGTTGAGCATCCTCAGGAAGTGACAGCACGTAACCAATCACGGGCGAAAACAGGTGTTGATCGTGAATCACGCCAACCACGCCGAAGAACACAACGAGTAGAGCCGTGAAGGGCAGGGCCTCCTCGAACGCCTTGCCCAAGTCGTGTTCGCTAACAACTCCGTTAAAGGCCGTTTGCAGCACAATAATGGTCAAACCAATCAATCCGACCTCGGCAACGTGGAACCCAAGGGCTAGGATCAAGACCACGGCGGAAATCGCCTGAATTACCAAGCGGGCCTTGTCTTGTGCTGTTCGCTTGGCTGCTTCCGCCTGGTCGAAGTCTACGAGAACCTGCCGCACCCGCTCAGGAAGCTGCGCGCCGTAGCCGAAAATTTTGGTCTGTTCCAGTAACAAGCACGTGATTAAGCCGACCACCAGAACCGGCATGGTAACCGGGGCCATGCGCAAGAAAAATTCAACAAAGTTCCATCCGGTGTAGCTGGCAATCAAAAGGTTCTGGGGTTCACCGACAGTGGTGCAAACCCCACCTAAGGCTGTGCCTACCGCGGCGTGCATCAGCAGATTGCGCAGAAACGCTCGGAATCTTTCAAAATCCGGGTCTTCGGCGTCACCGCTCGCCTGTTCAACGTTTTTGTAAACAGTGTAAAACCCAACCGCGACACTGATGACGACAGCTGTGACGGTCAGCGCATCTAGGAACGCCGATAAAAACGCCGAAATAAACGAGAACAGAAAAGAGATCAGCATTTTCGAGCGAATCGAAAGCAGTACCTTCGTAAACGTAAACAGCAGCAGTTCCTTCATGAAGTAAATGCCGGCCACCATGAAGACTAGGAGCAAAATAACCGGAAATGCCGCTACGACCTCGTGGTAGATGGTATCGGGCGTGGTCATGCCCATGACGACGCCCTCTAACGCCAGCAATCCGCCGGGCTGCAGCGGATAACACTTTAGCGCCATGGCGAGAGTAAAGATGAACTCCAATACCAGCGCCCAGCCGGTGATATAGGGGCCTGCCACAAGCAGCAAAATGGGATTCAACAGCAAAAAAGCGACTATGGTTTTTTTGTACCAGTCCGGCGCGTGGCCAAGAAAGTTTTGGGTAAAGGCGCTCACGGTTGTTTGCATGCTGAATCCTTGATTACTGCTAAGTGGACAAACCCGCGTTGATCCTCTGCATGGCAGTGACCATTAAAAGTAGGCGGGTCTGCACGGGGTTGAGCCTTTTTATCCGGCTAACAGATACGGAAGATATCTCGGGGTGGCACGCTTGAGCAAGGGTGGTCGTGACGAAAAGATCAGCTCGTGCGAATTACTCCATGGATCGTTATGCTTAGCGTCAACCAAAATTGTGCCGAGGGGAGTGTTGTATGTGGCCGAGAGATCCTGACGAATTCGTCGCGAACCATGTGATGCCCGATGGGGCTGACACCGGTGATGCTTGGTATTTCGTGTTCATGCGCGGTGAGTTGGTTTGTAAAACGGTTCAGGGTTCCCCCGAACCCATAACCGCCGATGACTTTCGCTGGTTTGACGTTGAGGTACACGGCAAGCACTTCCTCGGGCAACACGGCAGTCTTGGCTGTTTTGCGGTCAGCGCCAGCGGCAGCGTGCCTGAGGGCTACGCGCTCATGCCTTTGCGCGGTCTTTTGGGCCGTGCAGCCCAATCGTTGTTTTACCTGGCAGGCAGAGCTCAGCAAATCATCGAGTGGCACGACACCAACCAGTACTGCGGCCGCTGTGGGTCTGCTATGACGGTCCATGCAGAAGATCGAGCGATGACCTGTGGTGACTGCCGAATCATCAATTACCCAAGATTGTCGCCGAGCATTATCGTGCTCGTAACGAAAGGCGAAGAAATGCTGCTGGCCCGTAACGCCAACTGGCCAACCAATATGTATAGCACCTTGGCGGGTTTTGTAGAGCCGGGGGAATCTATTGAGCAGACAGTGCACCGAGAAGTACACGAGGAGGTTGGTCTGAAGGTCCATAACCTCAAGTACTTTGGTTCGCAAAGCTGGCCGTTTCCCAATTCCTTGATGCTAGGGTTCCACGCGGAATACGAAGGGGGCGAGATCGTCTGCCAGCCCGGCGAGATCGCCGACGCTCAGTGGTTTACTAAGGATAATCTGCCACAGACGCCGCCCAAGACCGCCATATCCGGCTGGCTGATAGAAGAATTTATTCAATCCCTGAGCTAAATGATCCGTGGAAATGGCAGGCAAGAAAGTACTAAGTCTCGGCTGCCGGTTTGCGGAAGCGACTCCTAGGTGCCTTGTTGATTTTTACTGAACGCCGCGAAGGTCTTAAAAACCCAAATCAAGTGACCGTTGGAGCGAATTTGACCGTGCATAAAGGCTTCCACGACGTCGTCTTCGCCGCTGAACAAGCGTTGAGCCTGATCTTGCGAATCAAAGTACAACACGAGCTCCGCCTCGGCGATCTGAGGAAAGCTAAGGACACCGCCGCGAACGTCGCAAAACACGCTGTTGTCGGGAAAACGCAGTTCGATATCGGTTTCTAGATCTGCCGCCGCCTCTGGCGCAAAGTTATCTTGTAAAAAGGATCGCATGGAAGATTCCTGACGAAATTATTGCTTGTGTTCTAGTTCAGGCCTGCCCCTGTGGGTGGGGCACGGCAACCTATCAAAGCCTCAGCAAAGTGCAAGAGTCGCTTCGGTGCAAAACAAGTTCGTCTAAAGAACAAGCCTCCGCAGGTCAGAGCTGGACGCTGGCGGTAGGGAATCGCTAAAGTAGCGCTCCTTTCCGATACGGCTGGTTCTGCATGAGTTTCTTATACGAATACCTGATGTTTCTTGGTCAGGTTGTCACCTTGGTGATTGGTTTTTTGGTGGTGGTTTCATTTTTAGCCTCGCTGACCAATCGCGCTTCCTCCGGGGAGCAAGGTCACCTGCAAGTGCGAAAGCTCAACGACCGACTGAGAGATCTGCGTTTTTCCATGGAAAGTCACTTGCTGACGCCAGATCAGGCTAAAAAACAGCACAAGGCCGAATTGAAGCGCGAGAAATCGGAGGCCAAAAAAGCCGCGAAGAAGGCGGCGAAAACGCCTAAGACTGAAGACGCAGAAACGTCGGAGGTAGGGCTGGCGGGTGAGGAAAACACGCACGAGCAGATGGCAGGTGTTGAACCAGCCGAGACTGCTGCTGTTGCGAAGCCTTCCGACGAGAAAGCGCGAACGTTCGTCATTCGATTCGACGGAGATGTGGCGGCCACGGCGGTGGAGCACTTTCGTATTGAAGTGTCTGCAGTACTAACCATGGCTCAGCCCCAAGATGAGGTGGTGGTATGCATTGAGAGCCCCGGCGGTATGGTCCACAGCTACGGCCTAGCAGCCTCGCAGATGATGCGCATACGTTCTAAAGGTATTCCGTTGACCGCTGTGGTGGATCGGGTGGCCGCCAGCGGGGGCTACCTGATGGCCGCCGTGGCCAACAAGATTGTCGCAGCGCCCTTTGCCGTAATAGGCAGCATCGGGGTTGTGGCGCAAGTGCCCAATGTGCACCGGCTGCTAAAGAAAAATGATGTGGACGTGGAGGTTCTCACGGCCGGTAAGTATAAGCGTACGCTGACCCTACTTGGGGAGAATACAGACGAAGGACGAGAAAAATTTCGGCAGGAACTCGAAGACGTTCACGCGCTGTTTCAAGACTTTGTAGTGGAAAACAGGCCGGAGCTGGATATTGATGCCGTTGCCACAGGTGAGGCCTGGTACGGGACACGGGCCTTGGCGTTACACTTGGTAGACGAACTCGCCGCCAGCGATGAGTATCTGATTCAGCAGTGTCAGGAGCACGATGTCTATGACGTAACTTGGGTGGAGGTGAAACGCCCAATCGACCGAGTTTTGGATAAGGTCAACGGGGCGCTGGATCGCGTTAATCATGTATTGGAATTTGTCAGAAAGTAGTAGGAGCTTGGGTTATGGGGTTTAAAGCATTTCGAGTGGAAAAGAATGAGTCGGGCTTTAGTCGAAGCGTCGTTGATCGTGATGAAAGCGAGCTGCCCGAGGGCGAGCTACTGATCGAGGTAAAGTACTCGTCGCTAAATTTCAAAGACGGCCTCTCGGCTACCGGTAATCCCGGCGTAACGCGGAATTTCCCTCATACCCCCGGAATCGACGCGGCAGGGGTTGTGCTGGAATCCACCCACAGTGACTTCGTTGCTGGCGATGAGATTATCGCCATTGGTTTTGATTTGGGCATGGGTACCTCAGGTGGTTTTGCCCAGCGCATTCGCATTCCGGCAAGCTGGGCGGTGAAATGTCCCCAAGGGCTATCGCTGCATGCCAGTATGATTATTGGCACCGCCGGATTTACCGCTGCAGAATGCGTCCAAAAGCTCGAGCAAGCTGGCATGACACCAGCGTCCGGGCCAGTTTTGGTGACCGGTGCGACCGGAGGTGTGGGTTCGGTGGCCGTAAAGCTGCTGGGTCAACTGGGTTACCAGGTAACCGCTGTAACCGGCAAGGCGGCAAAAACCGACTGGCTGAAATCCCTCGGCGCCGCTGAGGTGATCAGTCGAGAAGATGCGGCGGCCGGTGCGGAAAAGCCCTTGCTGCCGGAAACCTGGGGCGGCGTTGTCGACACCGTTGGCGGCGACATCCTGTTTAATGGGGTGAAAAGCCTTCGCTACGGCTGCAGTTTGGCCGCCTGTGGCCTGGTAGCTGCGCCAACCTTTGGGGCGTCGGTGCTGCCGTTCATCCTGCGCCACGTGAACTTGCTGGGTATCGATTCGGTGCAACTGCCGATAGAGCAAAAAACAGAAATTTGGCAGCGACTGGCGACGGATTGGTTAATGGATCTCAGCGAACTGGAGGAAGCGCTGACCTTAGATACGCTGTCCGACGGCATCGACCGAATTTTAGCCGGTCAGATGGTTGGCAGAGGGGTAGTGCACCTTTAGCGCGCTCCGTTGGCCTCTCGCTTAATCCCGCCGCAGGGCGGGATCTGCCGCGATGGGGCTGGGATAGCGCGAAACCACCCAGTAGCTGTTTACCAGCAGCGTGATCACGGTAGCGGTTTGCAGAATCGTGGCCCCGGCTGTGCTCAGCAGGCCGGCACCTAGCGCCATATAACTGACCAGCAGAGAAAACTCGGAAGCCTGCCCCAGCCGCAGGCCGACTTCTTTGGCGCTGTCTGGGGTTTCGCCTTGGGCTGCAAGCAGCCTTTGAAAGGTCCAAGGCTTCACCAACAAAATTACACAAGCTAAGACGATTATTGGCATCCACAGGCTGCTGAGCATACCAAGATTGATGGAGGCGCCAACGGTGAAGAAAAAGAGCACTAAAAAGAAATCCCGCAGGGGTTTGAGGTGATTGGCAATGTACTGGGCGATGGGACTGGTGGCTAGGCTCACGCCGGCTATGAAGCCGCCGATTTCAAAGGACAGTCCCAAGCTGTGGGAGGCGAAGGCGATGGTCAGACACCAGCCGATTGCCAGTAAAAAAATGTATTCGTGAAAGGCGTCAAATTTCGCCAGCAGCGGCAGGATGGCGAGCCGAACAAACACCAGTGCCGCGGCGATAAGAGCCGGCAGGCCGAACACCAACATCAGTAATTCCTGATGGCTGTTGCTGGGACCGCTGCCAAGATAGCCGATCAGCAGTATTGCAATGATGGCCAGAAGATCCTGAACCAGCAGCAGGCTGATGACGATTTCCCCCACGTGGCGGTGATGGAGCACGGTGGTCGGCAGTAACTTGATACCCAGTATTGTGCTGGAGAACGTCACCCCAATGCCGACGACTGCGGCCTCGGTTAGCGAGTAACCGAAACCGAGCATCACCCCAGCACCAGCGCTGAAAAACATCATCGTCGTACCCAAGGCAGTGAGCAGAGATTCCCCCAGCATGTTTTTCAATTTTTGGGTAGGTAAGTCCAAGCCGACCAAAAACAGCAAAAAGATGATGCCGGTTTCAGCGATATTGGCCAAAAGCGCGGTGTCGTTAAGCAAACCTACGCCGAAGGGGCCTAACAAGGCACCTACAATAATGTAGGCCACGAGCATGGGCTGTCGGGTATACAGCGCCGCCGTTGCCACGACAGCGGCACCGGCAAATATGAGAAAAAAAGACGTGAGGATATCGGTGTTGGCCATACACTCAGCGTATCAAATACCTAACCAAATAGATGGGGTGCCGATAGATTGAGGGCTGCGGCGTGTTGACGGCTTAACAGTCAGCCGCATTGATTAGCCGACAAAGTGTGGGGTCGGGTCGCTCACTGAGGCTTGATAGTAACCTGTGTGTGGGTCAACCCAGCTAAGGGCTGTTTGCAAATCACGTCCCTCAGGCAGTTCGATGACGTTAAATCCGCAGCGTGCCAGGAAATGAACGATGTCTTCGTGTACGCCGCCCCGGGCCACTAAGTCACCGGTGTAGCCATAGCGGGTGCGCAGCAGCACGGCCAAAGACAGACCGCGACCATCCGTCAGCGCGGGA
>Ga0181579_10000722_pt1 | contig 27276 bp, 27 predicted proteins | sample 071ome_24_FD_132996 | JGI IMG/M metagenome (GOLD analysis project Ga0181579, IMG submission 132996) | Coastal salt marsh microbial communities from the Groves Creek Marsh, Skidaway Island, Georgia - 071402CT metaG (megahit assembly) | ecosystem: Environmental > Aquatic > Marine > Intertidal... | reverse complement strand
GAGATTTTCCGCGCCGGCATCCAGTCGATCGATCGCGGCCAGCATGAGGCGGCGCATTCGATCTCGCTGTCCTATGTCGACAAGATGAGGTTCGTGATCCTGCCGCAGGCGATCAAGCGGATTCTGCCGGCGCTTGGCAACCAGCTTGTCTATATGCTGAAGATGTCGTCGCTTGTCTCGGTCATTGGCATGGAGGAACTGACCCGCCGCGCCAATGAACTTGTCGTTACCGAATACCGGCCGCTTGAAATCTACACCGTTCTCGTGATGGAATATCTGGTGTTGATCCTTCTGGTCTCGGCCGGGGTCAGATGGCTTGAGGCGCGGATGGGCATGTCCGATCGTCGCTGACAGCCTGCCGCATTCACCACCACCTGTTGCTGTTACCTTTCGTCGCCCGGGGAGGTCCTGATCATGACAGCCGCACAGCCAGTTCGCGCCACATTGCAATATCTGGCCGCCAGCGATGGTGGCGATGCGGTCTATCATGCCTCCCGGGCCGGCGCCGCCGCCGCCGATCATGATGGCCGGTATGATCTGCGCGAGGTGACGATTCATGATGGCCGGGGCCGCGATTTCGATCTGGACGGTGCCGGCTTCATGCTGATGCCGCATGTCAGCGCGATGACCGATTTTCATGATGATGCCGCGTTGGCGGCGATCTATGACGCCGAGGCAAGATCACTTGTCGCGAAGGTCACCGGCGCGCGCCGGGTCGAGGTTTTCGACCATACGCGCCGCGCCGCCAGCGACAGCCTGCGCCGCCGACAGGTGATGCGCGAGCCGTCATCGGTGATCCATAATGACTACACCCCCTGGTCGGCCGAACGCCGGCTTCGTGATATCCTGCCCGACGAGGCTGAGACGCTGCTGGCCGGCCGTTTCGCGATCATCAATATCTGGCGGTCGATCGCCGGCCGGGTCGAGACCAGTCCGCTGGCCTTCTGTGACAGCCGCACCCTGGTCACCGGCGACCTGGTAGAGGTCACCCGGCAGGCACAGGACCGTGTCGGACAAATCCAGATGGCGCGGTTCAACCCGGCCCATGAATGGGTCTATTTCCCGCATATGGAGATGAATGAGGTGGCGCTGATCAAGACCTATGACTCGGCAACCGACGGGCGGACCCGCTTTACCATCCACACCGCCTTCACCGACCCGGCATCAAGGGCGGATGCCGCGCCGCGGCAAAGTATCGAGACGCGCTGCTTCGCCTTTTTCTGAGATGCCGGATTTCTTGATCCACAGACCGCGCAGGGCTTGAAAGCCGGCCCCGGCAACGCGATCTAGGATGGTGCCGGGCAGGCTGTCCGGCAATCATGTTTCTGCAAGGGATGGGGGAGTCGTTTGCACGAACTCGCCGCGCCGCGCGCGGTGGAAAGGATGCTGAATGTCGCGCCCGCTCTCTATCTGCTGGTTCCGTCAGGACCTTCGTCTGTCGGACAACCCGGCATTGTGCGCCGCCGCTGCGCGCGGCGATGTTCTGCCTGTCTATATCCTTGATGATGTGAATGCCGGCCGGGATGCGATGGGTGCGGCCAGCCGCTGGTGGCTGCATCACTCTCTCACCGCTCTGAAGGACTCGCTTGGTGGCACACTCCATGTGGCGGCTGGTGACGCGCTGACGCTGCTTCCGGCGCTGGCCAGTGAAACAGGCGCCAGCGCAGTGTTCTGGAACCGAAGCTATGAATCCTGGCGGATCGAACGCGACACCAGGCTGAAAACGGCGCTGTCCGATGCCGGCATCGAGGCGGAAAGCCATAATGGCACGCTGCTGTGGGAGCCGTGGGAGGTGAAAAAGGGTGACGGCACGCCGTTCAAGGTGTTCACGCCCTTTTACCGGCGCGGCTGTCTTGCCGCCGCCGCGCCGCGCGCGCCTCTGCCTGTTCCGGATGTCAGCGTGACACCGAATGCGCCGGCCAGCGAGATCGGATCGCTCGGCCTGCTTCCCGATCAGGACTGGGGCGAGATGCTGGCACCGCACTGGCAGATCGGCGAGGCTGGCGCCTGGGACCGGCTGGCGGCGTTTCTCGACCATGGGCTTGCCGGCTACAAGGATGGCCGGAACCTGCCGGCGGCGCCGAACGTCTCGCGCCTGTCGCCGCATATCCACTGGGGCGAGATTTCGGTCAACCGGATCTGGCACGCGGCGCGGGACCGCGTCGACCTTCCCGAGGGCGATGTCGACAATTTCTGTTCCGAGCTTGGCTGGCGCGAATTCTCGCATTCGCTGCTCTATTTCAACCCTGAACTGAAGCGCCGCAATCTGCAGGCCAAGTTCGACCGATTCGACTGGCGCGACGATGCCGGCCTGCTCCGCGCCTGGCAGACTGGCCGCACCGGCATCCCCTTTGTCGACGCGGCGATGCGCGAGCTGTGGCAGACAGGCTATATGCATAACCGCATGCGCATGGTGACCGGCTCGTTCCTGGTGAAGAATCTGCGGCTTCACTGGCATCATGGCGAGGCCTGGTTCTGGGACTGTCTTGTCGATGCCGATCATGCCAGCAACAGCGCGTCCTGGCAGTGGATTGCCGGCTGCGGGGCCGATGCGGCGCCCTATTTCCGGGTGTTCAATCCGATGACGCAGGGCGAGAAATTCGACCCTGACGGACTCTACACACGTCGCTTTCTTCCCGAACTGGCGAAGCTGCCGAAAAAATATCTGTTCGCCCCCTGGACCGCGCCGCGCGATGTTCTCGATGCGGCCGGTGTGCGGCTTGGCGAGACCTATCCGCACCCGGTTGTCGATCTGAAGGAATCGCGCGAGTCCGCGCTGGCCGCCTTCAGCGCGCTTCGTGGCGGGGCGGGCTGATGGCCGGGGCGCTGCGGCTTGTTCTGGGTGACCAGCTGACGAGGGGGCTCGCCGGTCTTGCCAATCTCGATCCGGCGCAGGATGTCGTGCTGATGGCCGAGGTGATCGCAGAGGTCACCTATGTCCGCCATCACAAACGCAAGATCGCCTTCCTGTTTGCCGCGATGCGGCACTTCGCCGAATCCCTGCGGGCCGAGGGCATCACGGTCCATTACACACGGCTTGATGACCCGGAGAACAGCGGCAGCATCACCGGTGAGATCGCCCGCGCGATGGCGCTTTACGAACCTGACCGGCTGATCGCCACCGAGCCGGGGGAATACCGGGTGCTGGCTGCGATGCGTGACTGGCAGGATGATCTTGGCATCCCGGTCGAGATTCGCGGCGATGACAGGTTCATGTGTCCTCCGGGGTTCTTTGCCGGCTGGGCCGAGGGGCGCAAACAGCTGCGCATGGATTTCTTCTATCGCGAGATGCGGCGTCACCATGACATTCTGATGGAGGGCGGCGATCCGGTCGGCGGCAAATGGAACTATGACGCCGATAACCGCGAGCCTCCCGACCTGTCGCTGACGGTGCCAAGGCCGCTGCTGTTCCGGCCTGACGCGATCACCGACGAGGTGCTGGCGCTGGTGGAGTCGTGCTGCGCCGGGCATTTCGGCGATCTCGCCGATTTCGGCTTTGCCGTGACGCGCGATCAGGCGCTGCAGGTGCTTGACCATTTCATCACTGAAAGGCTGCCGCTGTTCGGCACCTATCAGGATGCGATGATTGAGGATGAGCCGTGGATGTATCACAGCCATATCGGATTCTATCTGAATGCCGGTCTGATCCTGCCGGCCGAGGCTGTGCGCGCCGCTGAGGCGGCCTGGGCCACCGGCCATGCGCCGCTGAACGCGGTCGAGGGGTTCATCCGCCAGATCCTTGGCTGGCGTGAATTCGTGCGCGGTATCTACTGGCTGAAGATGCCGGACTATGCCGACATGAACTTCCTTGACGCCGACCGCCGGCTTCCCGATTTCTACTGGACCGGCGCCACCGACATGAACTGCATGGCGCAGTCGATCGACCAGACCCGGCGCTATGCCTATGCGCATCACATCCAGCGCCTGATGGTTCTTGGCAATTTCGCGCTGCTGGCGGGCCTCGAGCCGCGGCAGGTCAATGAATGGTATCTTGTCGTCTATGCCGACGCCTATGAATGGGTCGAGCTGCCGAATGTGTCGGGCATGGTGCTGTTCGCCGATGGCGGCTTTCTGGCCAGCAAGCCCTATGCCGCCGGCGGTGCCTATATCAACCGGATGTCCAACTATTGTGGCAATTGTCGCTACAAGGTGGCGAAGAAAACCGGCGAGGGGGCCTGCCCCTTCAACTATCTCTATTGGGACTTCCTGATCCGCAACCGCGACAGGCTTGGCGGCAATGCCCGGCTTGGCATGATGTATAAATCGCTTGATCGCATGGCGGACGAACGGGTCGGGGACATCCGCGATGACGCGGCACGGTTTCTCGCCACGCTCGACCGGACAGACGAAAGGACATCGACATGAGACGATCTTCACCTTCCATGATGCGCCGGCTGACCGGCTTCGTGGTCACCGCGCTCGTGGCGCTTGGCCTTCTTGCCGGGCTGTCGGCCTGCGCGCGCAAGGATGTGGCCACGCTGGCCGATCGCCAGCCGCCGCTGGACCTTGCCGCCTTTTTCGCCGGTGACAGTGTCGCCTATGGCATTTTCGAGGATCGGTTCGGCAATCTGCGCCGCCAGTTCAGGGTCAACATGACCGGCACCGTCGAGGGCGACACGCTGACATTGGTCGAGGATTTCCTCTATGATGATGGCGAGCGTGCCGACCGTACCTGGGTGATCCGGCGCACCGGTGTCGAGGCTGATGGCAGCGTGGCCTATGAGGGCAGCGCCGCCGATGTCAGTGGCAAGGCGAATGGCCGGATCGCCGGCAATGCGCTGAACTGGGAATATGATGTGGTGCTGGAAATGTCGGGGCGCGAGGTGGCGGTGCATTTCGATGACTGGATCTACCGGCAGGACGAGGATGTCGCCATCAACCGCGCCTTCATCAGCAAGTTCGGCGTCGAGATCGGGTCGGTGACGATCGTCTTTCTTCGTGGCCGCGCCGCGGCGGCGGTCGGGCCACTCGACCTCGAGACATGGCCGCAATAGGATACTCGGAAACAGGAAGGGGGCCGCGCCTGATGACACTGCTTCCACGCCGCCGGTTGCTGATGAGCATGCTTGCCTTCGTCGCCCTGCCGGGCATGGCGCGCGGCGAGGTGATGCGTGATCTTGTTCCCGATGCCGGGCTTGTCGGCACGGCACGCTTTCAGGTGCTGTTCTTCAAGATCTATGATGCCGCGCTTTTTGCGCCGCAGGGCGTCTATGACCGCGGCGCGCCCTATGCGCTGCGGCTGACCTATTTGATCAATGGCAAGAAGGACCGGATCATCAAGCAGACAGTCAGGGAAATGAAGCGCCAGCGCGCCGCTAGTGACAGCATGATCGAGAGCTGGCTGCCCTTGATGGAGGCGGCCTTCATCGACATGCCGAAAGGCTCATCGGCCGATTTCATCCATGCCGCCGATGACCGGCTTGTGCTGGCCACGGATGGCCGGGTGATCGCCGAGATCACCGACCGGCGTTTCATTCGCGCGCTGATGGATATCTGGCTTGGGCCGAAAGTACGGGATGCGGAGTTCCAGCTGGCGCTTCTGGGCAAGGGCGAATGACCGGCCTGCCCGCGATCCTGCCCGCGATCCTGCCCGTTCATAACAAGGGGACAGGCTTGTGAAACTTGGCGCTTTCCTTGTCGAGATTCTGCCGCTTCTGGCCTTCTTTGTCGGCTATCAGTATCTGGGTCTGATCGCGGCGGCGATGCTGTCGGTCGGCATTGGCTTGCTTGTCATGATGCTGGCCTGGGGTCGTGAAGGCAGGCTGGCGGCCTTCCCCCTGTTCTCGCTGGTGATGTCGGCGGCTTTCACCGCCGCCGCCTGGGCGCTTGGCGACGGGATGTTCATCAAGATCCAGCCAACGATCTTCAACGGCATGTTCTCGGCGGTGCTTCTTGGCGGCCTGATCGCCGGCCGGGCGATGATGCGGCTGTTCTTTGCCGGCCAGTTCTCGCTGACAGATGATACCTGGCGCCTGCTCAGCCTGCGCTGGGGCTGTTTCTTTCTGGTGCTGGCGATCGCCAACGAGATTGTCTGGCGCGGCTTCGACGAGGCCGAATGGGTCTTCTACAAGACCTTCATCGCGGCACCGGCAAGCGCGCTGTTCATGCTGGCGCAGCTGCCGCTGACGCTTCGCGGGCGTACCGGCGAGCCGGTCAGTAGGGAATGACGCTGCCATCATAGGCATGCAGAAGGCCGGTATCTTCGGGGCCAAGCCGGTCCAGAACCTGCCACATGCAGTCGGCCGCATGGTCCGCGGTGAACAGCTTGCCAGCCGGCACACCCCCCTGGAACGGTTTCGACAGGTTGGTGTCGACGGTTCCCGGATGCAATGTCGCCACGCAGCCATTCGGGTTGGCCCGCGCCAGTTCGATCGACAGCGTGCGCATCAGCTGGTTCAGCGCCGCCTTGCTGGCCCGGTAGGCGTACCAGCCGCCAAGCCGGTTGTCGGAAATTGATCCCACCCGCGCCGAGATGGCGGCGAAATGCAGCCTGTGATCACCCTTCAGAAGCGGCCACAGCTCGCGCGCCAGCAGCACCGGCCCCAGCGCGTTGACCTGATAGAGATGCAGCAGATTGTCCTGCTTCAGGTCGGCGACCCGTTTTTCCGGCCGGATATCGCCCTGTTGCAGCATGCCGGCGGTGCAGACCACCCGGTCAAGCTGTGGCACGCTGTCGGCGATCCGCGCCCCGGCCGCCACAATGCTGGCCTCGTCGGTGACATCAAGTGGCAGGAAGGTGACGCGGTTATTCGATACGAGCGCGTCATGCGCCGGCGTGGCCAGCGGGTCGCGCGCCGTGATGAACAGCCGGTTCGCACCAGCCGCAAGGGCGCGCTCTGCCAGCGCCATGCCGATTCCGCGTCCACCGCCCTGGATCAGGACATTCATCAGCAACATTCCCATTTACAGTGGCGGCGACATGATGAAAGCGTGACGCCATGTCACAAGGCGCCATGCCCCGCCATGATTGCAGATGTGGGTGCGGCGCCCCATCTGTACAAGACGTAACAATCGGGGGATGAAGGGAGTCTGAAGTGATGAAGATCAAATCGATCCTGCCGATCCTGCTGGTGAGCCTTGGCCTGATTCTGCCGGGATTCATCGCCCGCGCTGCCGACCTTGTCGTCCCCGATCCATCGATCGCGCCCGAAGAGGTTGTCGCCATCCAGATGAAGGCGCTGCAGTTCAATGACAATCCAAGCCCGGATTTCGGCATCGCGCAGACCTGGAATTTTGCGCATCCGCGCAACCGCGCGATGACCGGCCCGTTGCCGCGTTTTGCCGGCATGCTCAAAGGGCCCGCCTATGGCCAGATGCTGAACCATGCCAGCCACCGGATCGTGCCGGTGCCAAGCAATGACAACCGCGCCACGTTCGATGTCTTCATGGAAACAAGTGGCGGCCAGGTGCTGTATTTCAACTGGGCGGTCGAGCTTGTCGAGGGCGGTGAGTTTGATAATTGCTGGATGACAGTGGCGGTGTCGATGCCGCGGCTTGCCGGACAGGGAAGCTGATCAGCCTTCCGCGGCGCGGCGGCGCGCGACCACCCGTTCACGCCATAGGGTAAACAGGCCGGCAGCGACGATGATGCCGCCGCCGGCCAGCATCGCCGGTGTCACCGCGTCGCCGAAACCGAAATATCCGACGGCTGCCGAGGTGGCGATGCCGAAATAGGCGAAAGGCTGGAGAACGCCGGCCTCGGCGATCTCGAACGCCTTGATCAGCATGAAATGGCCGATGATCGCCGCGCCGCAGAGCAGCATCATCCACCCCCAGTCACTGGCGGCGGGCGGCTCCCAGGCCAAGGGCGCGACCAGCGTGATGGCCACCGCGCCGACAATGCCGGTCCAGAAAAAGCTTGTTTCAGTGGAATCCCCGCGACCGGCCATGCGGGTCAGGATTCCATAGAGGGCGAACTGTGCCGCCCCGAACAGCGGCAGCAGCATTGTGAAGCCGAAAATCTCGCCACCCGGGTCGAGGGCCACCACCACACCGGCGAAACCGGCCAGGATCGCCAACCAGCGACGCCAGCCAACCCGCTCGCCAAGGAATGGCACTGACAGCGCGGCGATCATCAGCGGATAGCTGGCGAAAATCACCTGCCAACCGACAAGCCCGATGACCGTGAACCCATAGGTGGCGGTGCAGATCTGGGTGATCAGCAAAATGCTGCGCACTGTCTGCAGGACCGGCCGCCTTGTCTGTGCCACGGTGCGGATTCCGCCGGGACGGCTGGCGCTGAAGGCAAGCACGAACAGCGCAAAGACCCAATAGCGGATGGTGATGACGCTCATCACGTTATAGGCCTCGGCAAGCAGCCGCGACAGCCCGTCCTGGAGGCCGAAGGTGATGGCCGCCCCCAGCATCAACAGGATGCCAAGCTGGTTTGAGGCTGGCGCCGGAGTGTTGCTCATGCAGGCGTCCAGTCGACCGGCGTCATGCCGTGGGATTGAAGATAGGCGTTTGCCGCCGAAAAGGGCCGGCTGCCGAAAAACCCGTTATGGGCCGACAGTGGCGAGGGGTGGACACTTGTCAGCACAAGATGACGTGTCCGGTCGATCACCGCGCCCTTGTCCTGTGCCTTGCGGCCCCAGAGGATGAAGACAAGATGTTCACGCTCGCGGTTCAGCGCCGCGATCACCGCGTCGGTAAAGGGCTCCCACCCCTTGCCCTGATGCGATCCGGCACGGCCATCCTCGACGGTGAGGCAGGCATTGAGAAGCAGCACCCCCTGGCGCGCCCATCCTTCCAGATTGCCATGTCCGGGATGCGGAATGCCAAGATCGGCCTGCAACTCGCGATAGATGTTCTGTAGCGATGGCGGCGGGGTGACGCCGCGCGCCACCGAAAAGCTTAGCCCATGCGCCTGCCCCGGCCCGTGATAGGGATCCTGGCCGAGGATCACCACCTTGACATCATCGAAAGGTGTCAGCTCAAAGGCGCTGAAAATCCGGTCACCTGGCGGGTAAATGCGTTTGCCGGCGGCTTTCTCGGCGCGCAGAAAGGCGCTCAGCGACGCCATATGCGGTGCCTCGAACTGGCCGGCAAGCCGGGCCGCCCAGCTTGCCTCGATCCGCACATTCCGGTGCGGCGCGGGGGGTGTCTGCGTCATGCAGGCGAGTTTACGCCGCGGTGACGGCGGCGGCAACCTGGGCGGCGGCATGGGCAAAGGCGGCTTCGGTTTCCTGCAGGTCTGTCTCGCTCAGTGCCAGATGCGGATACAGCTTTGCCGCCGGTTTCAGCACACCGCGCTCGCGAACAGCTTTGTTGAAAATGCCGGCAAGCCTGTTATCGCCGCCCTGAATGTCGCGGTAATTACGCACCGGTGTCGCGGTGAAGATCACGTCAAACAAAACCGGTGAGCCAACAATCTGGTGGGCGATTCCGTGCGCGGTGAGTGGCTCCGACATCGCCGCCATCAGGCGTTTGCCAGTGGCGTGAAGCGTCTCATAGCTTCCGTCACGGCGCAGCACCTCCAGCGTCTTCAGTCCGGCGACGGCAGCCAGCGGATTGCCGCTCAGCGTGCCGATCTGGAAGGTGAAGGCCTCGGCGCCGACGGCATCCTTGTCAAAATGGCGCATGATCTCCTCGCGCCCGGCAACCGCCGCCAATGGCAGGCCGCCGCCGATGATCTTGCCAAGCGTGCACAGATCGGGGGTGACGCCGTAGGCCTCCTGCGCGCTGCCATAGGCAAGCCGGAATCCGGTCACCACCTCGTCGAAGATCAGAACGCTTCCGTGCTGTGAGGTCTTTTCGCGAAGCGCCTCGAGGAACCCCGGCGCCGGCGGAATCAGGCGCTGCAGAGGCTCGACGATGACGCCGGCAATGTCGTCGGCATGTTCATCGATCAGCGACGCCGCGAAATCGGCGTCATTGAATGGCGCGACGAGGATGCCGTCCTCGACAGTCTCCGGGATGCCGGCCGAATCGGGAACCGGGCGCGGAAAATTCTGCAGCCGAGTCGGGGCAAGGCTCATCAGCGCCTCGGCCGACATGCCGTGATAGCCGCCCTCGAATTTCAGGATCTTCGACCGGCCCGTATGAGCGCGGGCCAGCCGCATGGCGTACATGTCGGCCTCGCCGCCGGTGCTGACATAGCGAAGCTGGTCGGCGCAGGCGGTGGCGCGGCAGATTTCCTCGGCAAGCTCGACACCGGCGCTGTTATTGGCGAAAAAGGTCATCCCGCGGTCCAGCTGTTCGCGGATGGCGTCATTCACCTCGGGATGGCCGTGGCCAAGGATCATCGGGCCCGAACTGATCAGGTAATCGATGAATTCCTGGCCATTCTCGTCAATGACGCGTGACCCGTGACCCTCGCGAATGAAGACATCCGCGTCGAAATTGCCAAAACCGCCAGCCGGCAGCACGGCGCGGGCGCGGGCGGCAAGATCGTCCATATGGGTGCTGGATGGCATCATGGTCTCCTTCCGGATTGATCAGTCAGGGTGTGGGGCCGTCATGGGGCCGGTATTTCGTTCATAGATGACAACGGACATAGATGGCAACGGGTGTGCCCAGCCTGTCAATATCCGGCGTGACCCGCAGGCCCGCCGGCGATCGATTCGCGCTGCGGGGACAATTCTGAACATTCAATCGCCATGATTCAGCACTGGATTCGCAAGGCCGTCGACAACCACTCCGCACAGGCAGGGCGGCTTGCAGGCATGGCCGCGCCCTGGCGGTGTCAGGCGATCCGGGTGCGGGGATGTGTGGCCGTGTTATTCGGCGACCGACAGGTTGCGCGCGTCGGCAAGCTGCCTGGCGCTGACTGCGCTGATTTCCTTGCGCGCATTATCGATCACCGCGCTGCGGTTCTTCGACAGGCCGGTGACATCGATCATCGTCACGTCATCCACGCCAATGAAGCCCAGAATATACTGGATATAGCTTGTGGTGAAATCGATGTCCTTGCCGGCAAGTGTGCCGCCGGAGGTCACGACGACAATCGCGCGCTTGTTCGACAGCAGGCCGCGCGGCGAATCATTCTCATACATAAAGGTGATCTTGTCGCGGCAGATCAGGTCGATCCAGGCCTTGAGCGCGGCAGGTACACTGAAATTGTAAATCGGTGTTGCGATGACAATGTCATCGGCAGCCTGAAGTTCGGCAACAAGCGCGTCGGACTGGGTCAGCAGCGCGCGCTGGTCTGAGGTACGGTTTTCCTCCGATGTCCGCTCGGCCTCAATCCAGGCGGCATTGACGATTCCGATGCCGGCGGCGAGGTCGCGGTTGACCACATTGATGGAGGATTTGCGGGCGCCAAGCGCGGCAACCATCTCATCGGCCAGCATTCGGCTGACGGATTTCTGGCGGCGCATACTGGCGTCAATCCTCAGGATGGTGCGATGTGATCCGGTCATAACGACTGCCTTTTGCCGATTTTTTACGCGCCGTCAACCATAACAGGAAAACGCCATGGGAGGGGGGCGTCCTTATGGCTGCATCAAAGCTAATTATTGCCGAGCCAAGTAAAAAGACGGTCAGAAGGAAAATATAATTCTAATTTTCAGAATAATAATGTAAGGTGCGACATTATGAGCCAGATTGAGGAAATCCGTGCATTTGTCATGGTGGTCGAAACGGGCAGCCTCACTCAGGCTGCCGAACGGCTGGGAATCGCTGTATCCGCTGTCAGCCGCCGCTTGAAGGACCTTGAGCTTAGGCTGGGTGCGCCTCTTATCCAACGTACAACCCGCCGAATGTACCTCAATGAGGTTGGCCAAGGGTTCTATGAACGATGTAAAGCGGTACTCGACGAATTGGAAGCGGCACAACAGGAAGTGCTTAATTCCGGAGGTGGTCTCGGCGGCGTGCTCAGGATCAGCACGCCGCTTTCATTTGGTGTATCGCATATGTCCTCGGCCATTTCGCAATTCATGCACGCGCATCCGGATGTGCGAATCGACATGGATTTGTCCGACAAGCGTGTCGATCTGGTCGCCGAGGGGTTCGATCTTGCGATCAGGATTGGCGTGCTGTCCGATTCCAGCCTGATCGCGAAAAAGATCTCGACGGTCCGCAACATTCCCTGCGCGTCGCCGGATTTCCTGGCGCAGTACCAGGCGATCACCAAACCTGAAGACCTCGAAGCCGCCCCGGCACTTGTCTACTCGAATGACAAGACGCCGAATGACTGGCGCTATCGGGGACCGGACGGCAAGTCCGGGGTACTGCGGGTGTCGCCGAAGCTCTCGGCCAATAATGGCGATGTGCTGCGCGAGGCGGCGATCGCCGGGCTCGGCATTACCTGCCTTCCCAATTTCCTGCATTACGACGCCATCAATAATGGCCTTCTGAAGCCGGTTCTGACTGAATATGAATGGGCCGAGTATGACGTCTATGCCGTCTATCCGAAGACGACCATCCTGCCAAAACGCACCCGCGCCTTTGTTGATTTCATGGCGACACGCTATGGGATGGACCCCTATTGGAACAAGATCCACGCCTGAGGCCTGTGACGGCATATGGCCGGCGGGTGCCCGCGCCATTTTGCGCCTGATTGTGTCTGTTCATTATTGATGGTCGGGGAAAAATCTTTTCCCTTGTCGGCTCTTTATTGTGATTCCGGCAAACGTTACCGTTTTTTCAATGATTCGACGCGGGTCAGTCCCCGCGATCCTCCAAGGCTTTGTGTGATGGCACCCACACAAAGCTCCGACTCATCCTTCAGTTGGAGCACACTAAAAGAGGCGCGAAAGCGCCTCTTTTTTTTGTTGCCGAACCTGCCTGCCCTCTGGATATCGGGAACGTGATTTGCCGTACGGCCGGCGACCGGCCAGACTTTGCCCCGTGACATCGACGCAGCACCTTGCAGCAGCGAAGGGCGCAGCAGGAGTGAAGCGGAAGGCAATGAGCGCCATGCCACCCCAGCAAAAAACCGATGCCCATCACAAGATGGCCCATCATAAGATAAATTATGTCGAATTCGCCTCGGCCGATATGGCGGCGACGCAGGCTTTCTTCTCGGCCGCCTTCGGCTGGCAGTTCAAGGCGTACGGTTCCTATCTTGCCTTTCACGGGGCCGGGATTGATGGCGGGATCCATCCGGCCGATCCGGCCGATCCGGCCAGCCGATCCGATACCGGCGGCGCGTTGATTGTCTTCTACAGCCTTGATCTGGCGGCGAGCGAACGGCTTGTCAAACAGCATGGCGCGGCGATCGTCAAACCGGTCTTCTCATTTCCGGGCGGGCGCCGATTTCATTTCACCGAACCGGCGGGAAATGAATTCGCCATCTGGTCGGATTGCTGAGCGGCACGCCGATGTGATGACCGAACGGGAATCATCCGGCTGGAATTCCCGAACCGACCTTCCCGGAGTGGATGTCCCGGAGCGAATTTCCCGGGCCAGACTCCATCTGCTGATCATGCAAGTCCCGGCCATTCAATCCCCGGCCATTCAAGTCCCGGCCATTCACGCCTTGGCCATTCAAGTCTTGGCCGGGCCGTCAAACCTGTCATACTCGGGCATCGCCATTCGCGGAAGCCCCGATGATCGCAAGATCCAGCCTGACATTTCTGACCAGCGCGCTGCGACAGGCGCGGCTCGCCTGTCTCACCATCGCCTGGGTGGCGGCTGTCGGCGCCATTGTGACGGTGCGGCCGGACGGTCTTGTCGCCAGCATCGGCGCGCTGGCCTTCGGCCTGTTCATTGTGCTGACAATGGCGCGCCTGCGCTGGGACAGTCTGGTCATTCTTGCGGTTCTGGCAGCGGTCACCTGGCTGCTTCTTGATGAATTGCCAGGCTTTGCCGACATGCTTTCAGGCGGCAGACGGGTGCTGATTTTCGCCGCCCTGCTGCCGACGATGGCGCTTGTCAGGGCGACGGCGATGACGATGCCGTCGGTTCATGCCACCCAACGCCGACTTGGCGAGCTGCCCGCCAGCGCCTCGGCCGGTGGCCAGCAGCTGGCGGCGCATGTCTTTGGCGGTATCATCAATACCGGCGCCTTCGCGCTGTTGTCTGCGGCCCTGCCCGAGGATGCGGACCAGCCGCGCCGCCGCGCCGCCGCCGAGGCGGTGATACGCGGCATGGTGTCGTCCTCGGCATGGTCGCCCTTTTTCGTCGCCTTCGCGATCGGGCAGAATTTCGTTGCGCCGATTTATGCCTGGATGGCGATTGCCATCGGGGTGCTGTCGGCGCTGTTCTTTACCAGCGTCACGCTTGTCGGTCTGAATCGTGACTTCTCGCTGGCGCGTCTGCGGATGTCGCTGGCGTGCCTGCGGCCGGTGGCATGGCGGCTTGTCATCGTGCTGATGACGGTGCTTCTGGTCGCGCTGGCCTTCGGGCTGACCGCGCTGTCGGCTGTCGTTGTCGTAATGCCGTTGCTGGTGCTGTTGCAACTGTTCCGACATCGCGACAAGGCGGCGGAGATTCTCGGCCAGACCCGCGAGGCGATGCACAGCACGGCGGATGATCTGGTGGTGATCACAGCGGCCATGCTTGTCGCGTTCTTCGCCACGCAGAATGACAGCCTGGCCGGCCTGGTCGCGAATATCTGGCAGGGGCAGATCCCGGGCTGGGTAGCGCTGATGGCGACACCGCTGGCGATGATGAAATTGTCGGTTGTCGGCATTCACCCGGTGATCACCAGCACGGCACTGCTCGCCACTTTCAGCGGTGGTGGGGCGGATGTGCATCCGGCGCTTCTTGTGCAGGCGCATCTGATCGGCTGGGGTGCCGGGACGATGAGTTCGGTGGCATCGCTGTCCGTTCTGTCATGTGGCGGCCTCTACCGGGTGCCGACACGCCAGCTTGTCCTTGGTGACAATATGCTGAGTGGCTTTCTCTACGCGCTTTTTGGCGGCGCGATACTGGTCATCTTCAATTTCATGCTGGGATATGGCTGACCGATCTGGCCTGTTGCTTTGGCTGGCAAATTTCTGCAATTTCAGAGTCACGGAGGGGCATATCATGATTTTCAGGCAATTGTTCGATTCGGTCTCATCGACCTACACATATCTTCTGGCAAGTCGTGTTGGCGGCGAGGCGCTGCTGATCGACCCGGTTTTCGAAAAGACCGATCGCTATCTCAAGCTTCTCGAGGAGCTAGACCTGAAGCTGGTCAAGGTCGTGGATACGCATGTCCATGCCGATCACATCACCGCCATGGGCGCGCTTCGTGACCGCACCAACTGTGTCACGGTGATGGGCGAGCAGTCGCCCGTCGATGTCGTGTCGATGCGTGTTGCCGATGGCGATAAAGTGACCATTGAGGGGCTGGCGATGACGGCGATGCATACGCCGGGACATACCGATGACAGCTATTGCTTCCGCATGGATGACCGGGTGTTCACCGGTGACACGTTGCTGATCAGGGGCACTGGCCGCACCGATTTCCAGAATGGTGATGCCGGCGATCAGTATGATTCGCTGTTCGGCAATCTTTTGAAGCTTCCCGACAGCACGCTCGTCTACCCGGCGCATGACTATAAGGGCGACATGGTGTCCAGCATCGCCGAGGAACGGGCGTTCAATCCGCGCCTTCAGGTCGGCTCGCGCGCCGAATATATCGAATTGATGGCGAATCTGAACCTGCCCAACCCGAAGATGATGGATGTCGCGGTGCCGGAAAATATCCGCATGGGGATCAGTCTCGAGCGCCAGCGCGAGGTGGCGACGATGACCTCGGAATCGATCATCATGGACAATGCCGACGGCTTGTTGCTTGTTGATCTGCGCGAGGAGGCCGAGCGGGTGAAGTCCGGTGTGATCCCCGGATCGGTCCATGCCCCCTACAGCCGACTTGACCAGCATCTTGCGATGCTGAAACAGGCCGGCGAGAGGCAGGTCGTGTTCTACTGCGCGGTCGGTGAACGGTCCGCCATGGCGGTCGATATCGCCAGTCATGACGGGGTCGAGGGCTGCGCCCATATCCCGGGCGGTTTCGTCGCCTGGACCGAGGCGGGTGGCAACGTCGCGCGGGTCTGACCGGGCGGGGGGCGGAACGGAATATGGCGGACCGGAAGATACAGACGATGCTGGTTGTGGGCGGCGGTATCGTCGGCGTGTGCAATGCGCTGGCGCTGCAACGCTCCGGCTACCGGGTCAGCCTGATCGACCGCGGCACGCCAGGGCGCGAGACCTCCTACGGCAATGCCGGTGTGCTGTCCGAATCCTCGGTGGCGGTGCTGAACAGCCCGGGTCTGCTGAAGGCGTTGCCGAAACTGCTTCTCGGGCGCTCGAACGGGCTTCGTTATTCACCGCTTTTCGTTATGAAACGGCTTGGCTGGATGCTGCGTTTCCTGGCCCATTGCACGCCGCGGCAGGGGCGCGCCGCCGCCCGCGCGCTTCGTGAATTGCAGGTTCTCTCGCTGGCCCAGCATAAGGACTGGATCGCCGAGGCGGGGGGTCGGGACCTGCTTCGTCATGGTGGCTGGATGAAGGTGTTCCGCAGCGAAGCCTCCTTCGCCGGTTATGCTGCCGAACTGGCACTCTGCGACGAGGTCGGGGTACGCTACACGGTCTTTGACCGCGAACAGCTGCGCCAGGTCGAACCCGGCCTGAAACCGATCTATGAAAAGGCGGTGCTGTTCGATGATACCTGCGGTGTGTCCAACCCGGCGGCCCTGACCGATGCCTATCTGGCGCTGTTCACCGCCGCTGGCGGCACCGTGGTCGAGGGCAGTGTTGCCGGCCTGCGCCAGATAGGCAACGCTCAGGGTGGAGGATGGGTTGCCACACTTGCCGGTGACGGTGAATTCACGCTTGAAGGTGATGGCGTGGTGCTTGCCGCCGGCGCCTGGACAGCCGAGATCGCCGGCTGGCTTGGCTATGATCTGCCGCTGGGATGGGAACGTGGCTATCACCTTCATCTTGCGCCGGCTGACGGTCCGCAGCTGAAGCGTGCCGTCAACGACATGGATGGCGGATTTGTCATCGCCCCGATGCAGCAGGGGGTGCGGATCACCAGCGGCGTCGAGCTGACCGACCGCGACGCGCCGCCCGACCACACGCAGATCAGGGCATCGGTCGCGATGGCCCGCGAGGCGCATGACATGAAGGCGGAGATTGAAACCGAACCCTGGATGGGACGACGCCCGACAATGGTTGATTCGCTGCCGGTGATCGGTCCGGCCCCGCGGCATCGCGGCCTGTGGTTCAATTTCGGACACCAGCATGTCGGCCTGTCGATGGCGCCCGGCTCGGCGCTTGCCATCACCGCGATGGTGGATGGCACTGCGCCGCCGCTCGACACCACGCCGTTCCGCGCCGACCGGTTTTCAGTCTGACCCGCCGGTGAACGCCGCCTCGCGCGCCCGCACGATGGCGCTGAGAGTCTCGTTGAAAGGTGTCCCGATCCCGTGCCGCGCGCCGATCACCGGCACCATGCCGTTGATGGCATCGATTTCCGAGGCGCGCCCGGCAAGATGATCCAGCCGCAGTGACGGGCTGGCATCCGGCATCAGCGAGGCGAATTCGGTGACATAGGCCTCGACATCGTCGAATGAGAAATTGACCCCTTCGGCAAGACCGCATTGAAAGGCCTCGCCCGCACAGCCAAGCGCCACCGCCCAGGATTCCGCATTCGCCATCAACGCCCCGATATTGCAGTCGAAGGCGGTGCAGGGCGCGCTGAGGGTTACGTTGCAGACGAATTTCTCCCAGATCAGCTGCGTGATGTCGGCAAAGGCGCGGGCGGTGAAGCCTGCCTGCTGCCACAGCGATTCAAGATCACGAAGACGATCGGTCATGCCGCCATCGACCTCGCCAAGCCGGATCATCCGCATGGCGTTGTGGTGCGCATGGCCGGGCCCCTTCATCGAGGCGCCGAACCCGTCGGCGACACCAAGCAGCACATTGTCCAACGGCATATGCGCGGCGATCCTCTCGGCGGCGCCAAGCCCGTTTTGAATTGTCAGCACCAGCGAATCAGGTCGCATCACCGCGGCGACGGCGCGCGCCGCCTCGCCGACGCCGCCGGCCTTTGTCGCGATCACATAGAGATCGCACGCACCGGCTTCAGCCAGATCGGTGGCGGCGTGGATCGCGGTCACGCGCCGGTCACCGCTGACGCCCGCAAGCCGCAGCCCGTTGGCGTTGATGGCATCGACATGGTCGGCCCAGCTGTCGATGGCCCAGACATCATGGCCGGCCTCGGCCATCATGACGGCATAGATCGATCCCATGGACCCGGTGCCGATGATGGCGATCTTTCGTGGTTGCGTGTCGGTCATCCCTCCGCCTTTCTGAAGACAAGTTCGGTTGGCGTCAGGATGCCGGACTCGATATGCGCCGCCAGATTGCGGAACTTGTCGGGCGGCTGGCCGGGGGTCGGCGCCGGTTTCGTTGCGATCACATGTGCGATGAAGGCCCCCGCGGCGGCGGCGGCGTCATGCTCTGCCAGCAAGTCGAACCCGGCATTTCCAGCGGCGGTGATATATGTGCCGGGTGTCTCCACCGCGCTGACAGAGACGTCCGGTGCCCAGGGAAGCGGGAAGGTGATCTCGCCATCACCGACGCGCATCACGTCATAGACGCAGAACAGCCCGCCCGGCACCAGAACCCGCGCCGCCTCGGCCATCAGGGCCGGTTTGTCGGCGATATTCATGCCGACATGAAGCATCACCGCACGGTCGAACGCGCCGCCCTCGAACGGCATGTCGAGGGCGCTGCCATGGTGCAGGCTGACCAGCGCTGCAAGCCCGCAGGCGGCGTTCAGCCGGGTGCCGGCGGTGATGAAATCGGCGGTCAGGTCGATGCCGGTGACATGGCATTGATGCGCCGCCGCGATGGCGCGCGCCGGCCCGCCGGCCCCGCAGCCGATATCCAGAACATGGTGTGACGGGTCGAGGTCCAGCCGCCCCGCCACGCGGTGTGTCGCCGCCATGCCGCCAACATGGAATTCATCATGGGGGGCCAGGATCTCCGGCGTCAGCCGGTTGATATCATGCCCCTCCTTTGCCAGCGCGGTGAAGATCCGCTCGGCAAGGCCCTGTCCCCGGTAATAGGTCTCGATGGCGTCGGGTAAGGTCACGGCGCATCCTCTGGTCGAATGATTGTCGCGTGTTGTCGCGTGTGGTCATCGGGCAGGATAGCAGCCTTGAAAAAAATGGTAAGCACATCCTATCGTCTGACGAGACCACCACCCCTGACAGGCCATCATGATCAATCCAGCCCAGCTGTTGGAAGCCGCCCCGGCGATTCCCTTTCATGCCCTTGCGGCGCTTGCCGCGGCCGGGCTTGGCGCGGTGCAGCTCTGGCGACCGAAGGGCGGGCGGATGCATCGCCGGCTTGGCTATCTGTGGGTGGCACTGATGGCCGGCGTCGCCATTTCCGGTCTGTTCATCCATGAACTCAGGATGGTCGGGCGGTTCAGCCCGATCCATCCGCTGTCGCTGGTCACGCCTGCCAGCCTGTGGATTGCCGTCTCGCGGGCGCGCCGCCGTGATATCGCCGGTCACCGGCGGGTCATGATCCTGCTGTTCTGGCTGGCGCTGGTGTTGACCGGACTCTTCACCTTCTGGCCCGGGCGGGTGATGCATATGGCGCTGTTCGGCCTGTGAGCATTGCAGCCATTATGGCCTGTCCTGTTTTGACTTGTTGCGGCGGGGGGGTATGATCCGCGCAACGGCCCGCGATATCGGGCCAGTGTGGGTCAATTCAGGGTTGCGGACATCATGGCAGAGTTCATGTCGCTCAGGGACGCCGTCGCTACACATCTTTCGGATGGCATGATGGCGGCCTTTGAAGGCTTCACCCATCTGATGCCCTATGCCGCCGCGCATGAGGTGATTCGCCAGCAGCGGCGTGACCTGACCGTCGTGCGGATGACCCCGGATGTGATCTATGACCAGATGATCGGCATGGGCTGTGTGGCGAAACTGATCTTCTCCTATGCTGGCAACCCCGGAGTCGGGTTGCTGCGTCGGCTTCGTGATTCGCTGGAACATGGATGGCCGCACTGGATCGAGATTGTCGAGCATTCGCATGCCGCGCTGGCGCATGCCTATGAGGCTGGTGCCTCGAAGCTTCCCTTCGCCGTGCTGCGCGGCTATGTCGGCACCGACATGCCGCGGGTCAATCCTGAAATCAGGGAGATCACCTGCCCGTTCACCGGCCAGAAGCTGGCCGCCGTGCCGGCGATCAATCCGGATGTGGCCTTCATTCACGCGCTAAAGGCGGACCGCAAGGGCAATGTTCTGATCGAGGGCATTGTCGGCGTGCAGAAAGAGGCGGTTCTGGCCTCCGGGGCCGCGGTGGTGACGGTCGAGGAAATCGTGGACAGCTTCGAGTCGCACCCGAACGCGCTGGTCCTGCCGCACTGGACGGTGGATGCCATCGCGCATGTGCCGGGCGGGGCGCATCCCTCCTACGCGCATGGATATTATGCGCGCGACAATGCCGCCTATATCGCCTGGGACCGGATTGCCGCCGACCGTGACCGGTTCCTTGCCTGGATGGACGAGCATGTTCTTCAGGTCGATGAAACGGTTTTCGCACATCGTGTGACATGGAGTGACAGGTGATGAGTGCGGATTTCACGCCTGACGAGATGATGACGATCGCCGCGGCGCGGATGCTGACCTCGCAGGATGTCTGCTTTGTCGGCATCGGCCAGCCCTCGGCGGCCTGCAATGTGGCGCGCCTGACGCATGCGCCCGATATCACGCTGATCTATGAGTCCGGAACCATCGGGACCGAGCCCTCGGTGCTGCCGCTGTCGATCGGTGACGGGGAATTGTGCGACACCGCGCTGACAACCGTGTCGGTACCGGAGATGTTCCGTTACTGGTTGCAGGGTGGGCACATCACCATCGGTTTCCTCGGTGCCGCGCAGATCGACAGGTTCGCCAATATCAACACCACGGTGATTGGCGATTATGAGATGCCGAAGACGCGGCTTCCGGGTGGGGGCGGCGCGCCGGAGATCGCCAGCCTGTCGCAGAAGGTGTTCGTGACGATGAAACAGTCGCGGCGCGGTATGGTGGAGACGATTGATTTCTTCACCAGCTTCGGTCATGGCGAGGGGGGTGACCACCGCCGCCTTATGGGGCTGGAGACAGCCGGGCCGGTGGCGCTGATCACCGATCTGGCGCTGTGGAAACCGGATGCCGACACCGGTGAGCTGACGGTGACAAGCCTTCATCCGGGCGTTACGGCCGAGATGGTCCAGGACACATGCGGGTGGCCGGTGCGCTTTGCCGCCGACCTTGCCGGCACGCCGCCGCCAGATGCCACGGAGTTGTCGGTTCTTCGCGAACTGAAGGCCCGCACCGCCCGCGCGCACGGCACCGGTTGAAAACCGGGAATCAATGGTCGGCTGTCGAAGGTGACCGGCGCCTTCCCGAACAGCAGGACAGTCTGGTTCTCATCGACTCCATGACCTCGGACAACCGCCAGAAATTGTCGGATTGCCTGTCGAGGTCGGGGTGATGTTGCTGATCACCGCCGCCGACCAGACGGTGGCAAGCGAGATCGCCGCGGTGATCAACCCGCATCGTCTGCATTATCCGCTGACTGGTGACGGGCCGATGCTGAATGGCCTGAAATTCAGCTTCCCGCGCCCGCATCCGCAGGGCAGCCTTCGTGATCGCGACATGCATGGCGCGCAGGTGGCGCTATTGCTGGAATCGCTTGAGGTCTGACGCATTCCGGCGCTGATATTCAGCCGTCATCGCCATTCACCACCACGGTCTGGCCGTTCACCGAATCCGAATTCGGACCGCACAGCGCCAACGCCGCCAGGCTCACCTCGGCCGGGGTGATCAGCCTGCCAGCCGGGCTCATATCGGCAAGGACGGCGCCGGCCTCATCAGCTGTCATGCCTGTCCGCTCGACAATGGTGGCGATGGAACGCGCCGTCATTTCGGTGCCGAGATAGCCGGGACACAGCGCATTCGCGGTGATGCCGGTTCCCGCCAGTTCGGCGGCGATTGATGTCACCAGCCCGTTCATCCCATGTTTGGAGGCGCTGTAGGCGCTGGCGTAGCGGTGCCCGGCCAGTCCGGTGATCGACGAGACGGCGACCAGCCGGCCCCATGATGCGTCAGCCTCGCGAAGCGCCCTGAGGCCGGCCCGAAATGTCAGGAAGCATCCGGTCAGATTGACCGCCATGATGCGCTGCCATTGGTCAAGCGAGGTGCGGTGGAACGGCGCGCTCTCGGCGATGCCGGCATTGGCGATGACGATATCGAAACTGCCGGTGGCGGCGAACAGCGCGTCGGTCGCGGCCTCGTCGGTCACGTCAAGCTGGTGTGCCGTGAGACGCGGTATCGACGCCACGGCGTCATCAAGCGGCGCGCGGCTGCGGCCGGCAATATGGACATCCGCGCCGACATCCGCGAAATCAGCCGCCAGCACACGACCAAGCCCGCCACCGCCGCCGGTAATCAGCACCCGTCTTCCAGAAAGATTCATGCCGGATGTCACCCTGTGTCGCCCCGGTGAGGCTGGCACTCGATTCGCAGAATTTCAAGTCCGGAACATCCGGCACGGGTTATATCGGGCGCAGCGCTGAAAATTGGACTGGCCATGGCAAGAGGAAGGCTGGCAGAGTGGCATCGTCGGCCCGCGCGCCATCGGGTCTCCTGCGCCAGCAGCGCCTTCACCAGCAGCGCCTTCAAGGGATATCATGTCGGCACATTCGGACCATGTAAGGCATTACCGGATCGGGCTGGCGGCGGTCATCGAGATCGATCGGCCGCCGGTCAACGCCATCAATCACGACATCCGCGCCGGTCTGATCGCGGCGCTGACGGCCATTGCCGATGATGCCGGGGTGGAACGGATCATTCTTGCCGGGGCCGGTGAGATCTTCGCCGCCGGTGCCGATGCCGGTGAATTCGACCTGCCGATGGCCCAGCCCGACCTGCCAATGGTGGTGGCGGCATTCGAGTTGGCCACGGTGCCGGTCATCGCCGCGATCAGGGGGGCCTGTCTTGGCGGCGGGCTGGAACTGGCGCTTGCCTGCCGCTGGCGGATTGCCGGCCCGAACGCGCAGCTCGGCCTTCCCGAGGTGATCCTCGGTGTCGTGCCGGGGTCGGGCGGCACACAGCGCCTGCCGCGGCTTGTCGGCATGAAGGCCGCACTTTCGCTGATCCCGGAGGGGCGCATTATCCGGGCCGCAGAGGCGCTGGAGATCGGACTGATCGACCAGCGGGGTGACGATCCGGTGGCGGCGGCGCTGGCGCTCGACATTGCTGATATTGACGGCCGGCCACCGGTCTCGCGGCTTCCGGCACCTTCACCCGACCCCGACTTGGCGGCAGCGGCGCTGGCAAGGGCACGCCGCCGGATGCCGCGCCAGCGCGCGCCCGAGGAGGCCATAAGGCTGATCGGGATTGCCGACAGCATGTCTTTCGAGGACGCGCTGGCCGAGGAGCGCGCCACCTTCCTCAGACTTCGCGGCAGTGACGAATGCCGCGCGCTTCGCCACATTTTCTTTGCCGAGCGCGGGGCGCGGGCGCCGGCGCATCTGAAGGCGGTGACGCCGGCACCGCTCGCCAGCACGATCGTCATCGGTGGCGGCACGATGGGGGCCGGTATCGCGCATGCGCTGGCGCGGGCGGGAAGCGCGGTGACGCTCATCGAGCGCGATGACGCGGCGCTGGACGCCGCACGACTACGCATGGCTGGTCTGTATGACGCGGCCGTCAGGCGCGGGTTGCTGCAGGCTGAGGTGGCTGCGGCCGAACAGGGCGCGATCCGCTTTCGGGCTGGCTATGACGGCATCGAGAATGCCGTCCTGGTGATCGAGGCGGTGTTCGAGGACATGCAGGTGAAACGCGATGTTCTGACAGCCCTTGATGTGGCGGCACCGCACGCGGTCCTGGCAAGCAACACCTCCTATCTCGACATCGACATCATGGCCGGCTGCCTTGCTGACCCGTCGCGGCTTGTCGGCCTGCATTTCTTCAGCCCGGCGCATATCATGAAATTGTTGGAGATCGTCCGCGGTGCGCGATCCTCGGATTGGGCGCTGGCGACAGGCTATGCGCTGGCGAAGCGCCTTCGCAAAATCCCGGTACAGGTCGGTGTCTGTGACGGCTTTGTCGGCAACAGGATGCTGCAAAGGGTGCGCGAGGCGGCGGAGCTGCTGCTTCTCGACGGGGCCGAAACGACGCAGATCGACCGCGTGATGCGGGAGTTCGGCTATGCCATGGGGCTTTATGAGACGCAGGATATGTCGGGACTCGATATCGCCTGGGCGAACCGCAGAAGGCAGGCCGCGACCCGCGATCCGACTCGCCGCTATAGCCGCCTTTCCGATCTTGTCTGCGAGGCCGGTTGGCTTGGTCGCAAGACCGGCCGCGGCTGGTATGTCTATGAAGACGGCAAACCGGTCGGCCCGAACCCTGATGTGGCTCCGTTGATCGAGGCCGAGTCGGCGCGCCACGGCATCATCCGCCGCGAGATGGCCGATGATGTGGTGATGCGGACATTGTTGCTGGCGCTGATCAATGAATCGGCGGATATTCTTGATGAAGGGATTGCCGGTTCGGCCTCGGACATCGATCTTGTGCTTGTCCACGGCTATGGCTTTCCACGCTTTCGCGGCGGCCCGCTATGTCATGCCGACAGCATGGGTGTCGGCATGATCCGCGACCGGATTGCGGCGTTGCAGGAAACCGACCCGGTGATCTGGAGGCTGTCACCGCTGATCGAGCGGCTTGCGAATGATGGGGCCGGGTTTCTGCAACGGACCGCCCGCCAGCCTGCTTGAACGGTTGCAACGCCCGGATATATGATCGCGGCGCGAATCCAGTTTCCGCTTGAACGCGCCACGCCACGCGCTAGGTTAAAACATCAATACCGAATGGACTCTGAAAGAATTAGGGGGAGAAGAGCGATGATGAAAAGATTTGTCGCAGCGTCGTCAGCACTGGCGATGGCGATGGCCCTTCAGGTCGGTGCCGCACTTGCCGATGACGGCGCCAAACGTGGCGGCACCTTGATCTGGGCCGTACAGAACACACCCCGGCACCTGAACCCTGCCGTACAATCGGGAATCGCCACCGGCGAGCCCGGAAACCAGCTGTTCGCGGCGCCGTTGCGCTATGACGAGGACTGGACGCCGCAGCCCTACCTTGCCGAAAGCTGGAAAACCTCTGCCGACGGCTTGACGGTGACGCTGAACCTGGTGAAGGGCGCCACCTTCCATGACGGCACGCCGATCACATCATCGGATGTCGCCTTTTCCATCAGGACGGTGCAGGAAAACCATCCCTTCAAGACGATGTTCGCGCCTGTCGACAGCGTCGAGACCCCGGATGACCACACCGCCGTGATCAAGCTCAGCAAGCCGCATCCGGCGCTGCTTCTGGCGATGTCCTCGCAGCTTCTGCCGATTATCCCCGAACATGTCTATGGCGATGGCCAGGACCCGAAGACGCATCCCGCCAATTCGGAGAATGTCGTCGGGTCGGGGCCGTTCAAGCTTGTCGAGTTCAAGCGTGACCAGCACATCATCCTCGAGCGGAATGATGATTTCTTCATCGAGGGCCGTCCCTATCTGGACAAGGTTGTCATGCGGATCATCAAGGATGGCGCGGCGCGGACCATCGCGCTGGAGAATGGCGAGGCACATCTCAGCGGTTTCGAGCAGAACCCGCGGGACATCAATCGCCTGAAAAAGGCCAGCGGCGTGACAGCGACAAGCCAAGGCGTCGCCTATGCCGCGATCGGCCCGATTGCCTGGCTTGCCTTCAACACAGCGTCTGACGGGCCGACCGGCAACAAGAAGGTCCGGCAGGCCATCGCCTATGCGGTTGACCGCGATTTCGTCAACAAGGCGATCATGCTCGGCACCTCGACACCGGCGCTGACCGGTATCCATCCCGGCTCGCCCTTCTATGAGCCGAATGTCGAGACCTATGACCTCGATCTTGACAAGGCGAACGCCCTTCTCGACGAGGCCGGCTATCCGCGCGGCGGTGACGGCACCCGTTTCAAGCTGATGGTCGATTATGGATGGGCCGGGATCAAGGCGCAGGCAGAATATATCAAGCCGCAGCTGAAAAAGGTCGGAATCGATGTCGAAATCCGGTCCTCGCCCGACTTCCCGACCTGGGCGAAGCGGGTTGGCGGTCATGATTTCGAAATGACCTGGGATGTCGTCTTCAACTGGGGTGACCCGGTGATCGGTGTTCACCGGACCTATTCGTCAAGCAACATCAAGAAGGGTGTGATCTGGTCGAACACGCAAAGCTATGCCAACCCCCGCGTCGATGAGCTGATGGAGATGGCCGGCAGCGAGACCGATCCGGCGAAACGCAAGGCGCTCTATTCGGAGTTCCAGAAGATCATCGCCGAGGATGTGCCGGTCTATCACACCTATGCGCTTCCCTATCACACCGTATATTCGGACAAAATCGGCAACCCGCCGGTCGGAATCTGGGCAACGGTGTCACCGCTCGACCGGGTCTATCTGAAATAGCCCGCCTCATCCGACCCCGCGCCGTTCCGGCGGCGCGGGGCACATCTTGATCGATTCCCTTCCGCGAGCAGATACAGCGGTGACACTACTCAGACAAATGGCCGTGAGGGCAGGCTACGCGCTGGCGCTGTTGCTGGCCGTTGTCGTTCTCAATTTCACGCTGATCCACATCGCGCCCGGTGATATCGCCGATACCATTGCCGGCGACATGGGCGGCGCCACCGAAGAGGTGATGGCGCAGATCCGTGCCGATTACGGTCTCGACAAGCCCTTTGCGGTGCAGCTCGGCATCTATCTTGGCAATGTCGTCAGGCTGGATTTCGGTTACAGTTTCTTTTTCAACACGCCGGTCACCAGCCTGATCGCCGAACGTCTTCCGGCGACCCTGCTTCTTGTCTTCACGGCGCAGATTTTCGCGCTGGTCATTGGCGTCATCCTCGGGGTGATCTCGGCGCGGCGGCCAGATGGGCTGCTCAGCCATTTCGTCACGCTGCTGGCGCTGTTCGGCTATTCGGCACCGGTTTTCTGGACCGGGATCATGCTGCTGATCGGCCTGTCGCTGCTGCTGCCGCTGTTTCCCGTCGCTGGCATGATCGATGTCACCCTGATCGATGCGCCGCTATGGCGGCAATATCTGAGTGTGGCGCATCATCTGTTCCTGCCGGCGCTGACGCTGGCCTCGATCTTTCTGGCGCTCTATAGCCGGCTGTGCCGGGCCAGCATGCTCGAGGTGCTTGGCGCCGACTATATCCGCACCGCACGCGCCAAGGGTCTGTCGGAACGCGACACTGTGTACCGCCACGCGCTGAAGAACTCGCTTGGCCCGGTGGTGACGCTTGCCGGCCTGCAATTCTCCGCTGTCGTGTCCGGTGCGGTGCTTGTCGAAACGGTGTTCAGCT
>Ga0181579_10000721_pt1 | contig 27287 bp, 20 predicted proteins | sample 071ome_24_FD_132996 | JGI IMG/M metagenome (GOLD analysis project Ga0181579, IMG submission 132996) | Coastal salt marsh microbial communities from the Groves Creek Marsh, Skidaway Island, Georgia - 071402CT metaG (megahit assembly) | ecosystem: Environmental > Aquatic > Marine > Intertidal... | reverse complement strand
CCTGTGCCAGAACCCGCCGCCGCCGGCCGCCGAGACGTCGCCGCCTTCGATCTGTGCGCAGAGCCGGCTGAAGAACTGATTGACCACCATCTTCGATGCGCCTTCGAGCATACGTCCGCCGATAGAGGCGACCTTGCCGCTGATTTCGACGCGGAAGTCGTAGGCGACTTTCGTTCCATCGCCATCCGCCGAAAGCACCACATGGCCGGAGCCACGCGACGAACCAAGCGGCCCGTCGAGACCGCCTGACAGCGTCGCAGACTTAGGCGGTTGGAGATCGGACAGCGCCACCTCGGCAACGAACCGCCCCTTGACCGGCCCGACGCCCAGCGTGACGTCGGCGCGGTATCTGTTTTCGCCGATAAGGTCCAGCTTGTGGCAACCGGGGATGACTGCGGCCAGCTTTTCGGGATCGAGCAACGTGTCCCAGACCTGCTGCGGCGACGCGGGCACACGTGTTTCGCCGGAACCGGTCAGCGCCTTGTCTCCATCGGCGGATTTCGAGTCCGCCACAGGCGCGCGCCCCTCGGGCGGCGCCGGTTCCTCGCCATGGATCAGCGCCGACAGCTTCGCCGGCATAAGAGGAAGCTGGATATCGTCGATCCCGAGCGCATCGCACACCGCATTGGCGATGCAGACCGGCGTCGACATGCAGTTGCCTTCCGCCGCGCCCTTGGCGCCCAGCGGTGTGAAGGGTGACGGGCTCTCGATGTGATAGAGCTCCGGTGTCGGCACCTCCATCGTCGTCGGCACCAGATAATCGGCAAAGGTCCCAGTCAAGAAGCTGCCGTCATCGGCATAGCAGAACTCCTCGTACATCGCCGCTCCAACGGCCTGGGCGAACGAACCGTAGACCTGCCCTTCGACCAGCATCGGATTCATCATTGCACCCGCATCGTGCATGGTGACGTACTTGTCGATGCGGATTTCCGCGGTGTCGGGATCGATCTCGATGCCGCAGAAATCGAACACGAAGCCGTAGGTCAGCGACGTATTGATCCGGTCCCTCTCGTCAGGCGTCTCCAGCTCTTTCGGCGACCAGCTCGCCGTTTCGCGAAGTCCTCCCTCTTCCCCGTCGGGAAGCTGGTTGGGCGACCAGTGGGTCCCGCCGGCAATGCGCCGGAAGTTGAGCTTGTTATCGGGATTTTCACGATCGAAAATGTTGCCGCCGCCCATCTCGATCTGCTCGACCGGAATATTCAGCAGCGGTGCGGCAATCCGGATCAGCTTTTCGCGGACTTTCTTCGCCGCCATCTGCGCCGCAACGGCCGTGCCTGGCGAAAACCGGCAGGAATATGTACCGGCGGCGATCGACCACGGATCCTTGTGGGTATCGTGCTCGGTATTGACGCGGATATCTCCCGGTCGAATGCCGAGCTGGTCGGCGACGATCTGCGCCAGAACGGTGCCGTGCCCCTGGCCCTGCGGGGTGGTGTCGCTGGTGACGCTGACCGAGCCGAGCGCATCGACGTTGACGGTCGCCATCGACACCGCGCCGTCCTGCGAACCGCGCTTCGCGCGTTCTTCCGCAGGAACGATGGTCGACAGATACCCCATATTGGACATGCCGGGCTCGACCACCGCAGCGTAGCCGATGCCGTAAAGCTTGCCCCCGGCGCGCGCCTCGTCGCGCTTCTTCAGCAACGCGTCCAGCCTGCCTTCCTTCTTCGCAACCTCGACGGCCCGCGGATAGTCGCCTGAATCGTAAAGCGCGCCAGCCGGTGTCTTGTAGGGAAACACATCCGGGCCCAGCAGGTTCTTCTCGATAACCGCCAGCGGATCGAGCCCCATCTCGACCGCGACCTTATGCATCAGCCGCTCGATGGCGTAATACATCTGAGGCCCGCCGAAACCGCGCACCAGCCCGGCCGGCGTCTTGTTGGTCATCACCAGACGATTTCGGCAATAAAGATTTTCAAGCTTGTATGCGCCGGTCAGCGCGCCGTGCATCCGGTACAACGGTCCAGGCATCGGCGAGCGCAGGAACGCGCCGTAATCGTCAAGCTGATCGATCCGCATGCCCGTGACAGTGCCATCGTTCATAACCGCCGCCTCGATCTCGACGATACGGTTCGGCGCGGACGATGCGGCAGTCAGATGCTCGAGCCGGTCCTCTACCCATTTTACTGGCCTGCCGACGATCTTCGAGCACAGCCCCATCAGCACGATATAGGGCAGCACTGCCTGCTTGACCCCGAAACTGCCGCCCGAATTGGCAGGCGTCCGCAGCCGGACGTTCGATTCGGGCACACGGAAGGCCCGCGCCATCACCGGGTGTCCGGTATAGGGGCCCTGGAAGTTCGAAAACACGTCATAGACGTTGTCATCGGCCTGGTATTCCACCAGCGCGACAAAGCCCTCGATGGGCGTCAGCGAATTGCGCGGATAGTGGATCGACAGGCTCACCGTTTTATCGGCCTCGGCGAACGCCCGGTCGGGATCGCCATAGGTGAACTCCCGGTCCGACATCACGTTCGTGCCGGCATCGGGATGGATCAGCGGTGCTTCGTCTTTCGACGCGGCCAGCGGATCGATGACATGCGGCGTGACGCTGTACTCGACATCGATAGCATCGAGCGCATCCTCGGCCTGGTAGCGGTCGCGCGCGATCACCACAGCCACAGCCTCGCCGACAAACCTCACCCGGTCGATCGCCAGCGCCCATTCGTTGAGCGGCTGTTTGACGATGACGAGATAGGGATCGGAGATCGCCTGGATATCCTTGCCGGTCAGGACGGCGCGGACGCCGGGCATAGCCTGCGCACGGGAAACATCGATGGAAACGATATCGGCGGACGCGTGGGGCGACCGCAAAACCGCGGCATGCTGCGTCCCCGCCGGCACGGGATAATGATCGGCGAACCGCGCCCGCCCGGTGAGCAGGCGCGCATCCTCGAAGCGCTCCACCGACTGGCCAACATATTTCTCCGGGGCATCTTTCTCAGCAACTGCCTGTTCAGCCATTTTTCGGTCTCCCTGTCACCAGCCTCAGCCGATGCCTTTTTCGCTGAGGAACGAGAACATCGCCTGGCGGCACTCCTCGGGCTTCTGGATCTGCAGCAGATGTCCGGTATTCGGGATGCATTCGTATACGTAGTTACCGTCTTCGGCGAGCGCACGGTTGGCGTATGCGGGGCCCGGCGCGCCCTTGGCTTCCGGATCGCAGGCGATCAGCTTCACCGGCCCGCCGAGCTGGTCGTAGCTGGGCCAGAGGTTGAGCGTCATCGCCTGCATGTAGATCGACGCCTCGAACTCACGCGGACAGGCCAGCACCCAATCTCCGGTTTCTTCGTCCTGTCGCAGCACCGATTTCGCCATCAGCTCATGCGCGCCGTCGACCCAGGTCGAATGGCCGCGCGTATCCTTGTATTGCTGGGCAAGCTCCATCGGGTCCTTGAATGAATTCGGCCGCTGCATGGCCCAGTCGTGCAGCCGATGCTCGAACACATCCATGCGCTCATATTCGCGGTGTCCGGCGGGTGGCACGTTGGGCGGATCGAACAGGAACAGCGCGTCCCATTTGAATCCCAGCTCGCAGGCATGTTTCATCGCCGTGCGACCCGACATTGAATGGAAGATGCCGATACTGGTTCTCTCGCCGCAGCGTGCGGTGACTTCACGCAGCACCCGGTCGAGATCGAGCGTCATCTGGGCGTAGTTGTGCATCGGCAACCCTGTGACCGCGAGCGGGTTCTGCCCGTGATTGCGAAAATCGAACAAGCACATTTCGTACTCGTCGCAAAGCGGTCCCCAGAATGGAAAATACCCGTCGGCAGCGAACCCGTTCCCGTTGCCGAGAAACATTCGGGCACCGTCGGGATTGCCATGCATGCGAACGCGGATCGTCGCGCCATCCCCCATGGTCAGGTCAAACTGTTCGCGCGGCTGGGGGACTTCGAAAGACATTCTGAAATACCTCTAACTGGGTTGCGTTCGAATGCCCGTGGTGTAAACCAAAGGAGCGGGGAAATCGACCCCTTCCCGCCCCGCGCCAGCGGAGATTCCCGCCATAATGTCGTTTCGCCTCCTCGTCACGTTGAGCTGTATCACGCTGGTGCTGAACACGATGGCATTCATGACCATCACGCCGGTACTGCCGGTGCTGTTCGACGAATGGCGTCTCAGCGAAACCCAAGCGGGGCTGCTCGGCGGCGCATTCTTCGTCGGCTACGTGACGGCCGTGCCGGTTCTGGTAACGCTGACCGACCGGATCCTGCCAAAGAAAATTTATATCTTTTCAGGCATCCTTGGCACAGCAAGCTGTTTCGGCTTCGCCTTTCTGGCCGACGGCCTGTGGAGCGGGTTCCTGTTCCGCGTCCTCACCGGAATTGGCGTCGCCGGGACCTATATGCCGGCGCTAAAAGCACTGGCCGACGATCTGGAGGAGCCTCAGCGCAGCCGGGCGACCACCTACTACACGTCGGTCTACGCCATCGGCACGGCGGCATCGGTGCTGTCGGGCGGACTGTTCACCGACTGGTTCGACTGGCACTGGGCCTTCGCCGTCGCCGGTATCGGGGTCTTTACCGGGCTTGTCCTCGGCACCTGGGCCTTACCCGACGGAAAGACCGCCGCAATCCCGGCGACGCATTTCGCCGGGTTACTTCGGGTGTTTCGAAACCGGGCAGCGATGGCGAATATCGCATCCTATTTCGGCCATCTCTGGGAGGTTTTTTCCAACAGGGTCTGGATCGTCACCTTTCTGGTGTTTGCCGAGACCTCTCGTGAAGGAACTTTCTTCGTCTCGACGGCGTTGCTCGCGACTCTGGTAGCGCTGGCCGGCGTGCCTGCGGCAATGATCTGCGGCGAGCTCTCCGTCCGGCACGGGCGCGAAATTCTGATCCGGTTCAGCATGATCGCTTCCATAACGGTCGGTATTGCCGTCGCCTTCACGACCGGAGGGCCGCTCTGGCTGATCGCGGCGCTGGCGCTGGCCTATGGCATGACCGGCTATTCCGACACCGGCACCATCAACACCGCAACCGTAGCCGTAGCGGAGGACGACGTGCGCGGCGCAACCATGGCGGTTCATGCCTGCGTCGGGTTCACCGGCGGCATTCTAGGCTCTTTGGCCATTGGGGCGACGCTAGAAGCGACAGGAGGTAAGGACTCGGCAGATGCCTGGACGTATGCTTTCCTCCTCATGGCTGCGGGGTCGGCGTTCGGGCTGATCGTGCGGCTGATCGCCGGGCGCGACCATTTGCCGGCCCTTTCGGACTCCAAGGAAAAGCAATAGGATTCCGAAAGTTCAGAACCGAAATCAGGGGGGAAGCGCCATGCCTTTCCGTCCAGCAGAACGCATCCGGCAGCCCGCCGAACCGATGAAGCCCATCGTCGACCCGGCCGGGTGGTATCCGGCAGATCTGGAAGCGAACGACGACTGGATTTACGAGCTGTCCGAGACCGAGGCCAGCGAGATACGCGACGCCGTCGCAGCAATCGAGGCCAGCGGGAAGAACATCAAGGACATCCGCAAGGAAGACTTTCAGCTGCCGACGCTCGATGAAGGGCTCGCCGCCCTTTACGACGAGCTCAACGAAGGGCGCGGATTCTTCCTTCTGCGGGGGGTTCCGATCGCCGAAATGACCAAGCATCAGGCCGGTATCGCCTTCTGGGGCATCGGCACCCGGTTCGGCCGGACCGTTTCGCAGAACGCCAAGGGGCATCTGATCGGCCACGTGAAGGATTTCGGGGGCGACTACAACGACCCCAAAGTGCGCGGCTACCAGACGAACGTGCAGATGAGCTACCACACCGATCAGTGCGACTATGTCGCGCTTCTCTGCATGCATCCCGCGAAATCGGGCGGGGCAAGCCGCATCGCCAGTACCGTGACGCTCTATAACGAGATGCTGAAGACCTGCCCCGATCTGGTGAAAGAGCTTATCAACGATTTTTACCTGACGCGGCACGGCGAAATTCCGCCGGACGAGCCGCCCTGGTACAAGCTGCCGGTCTTTTCCTTTCATGATGGCTATTTTTCGGGCCGCGGACCCGGCGTACACCTGACCAAGGCACAGGACCTCCCGGGCGTACCGCCGCTGACCGAAAAGCAGTGGGAGGCAATCAGGGCGTTTCGCTCGATGGTTGGGGAGAACCATTTCGACATGGACTTCCGGCCCGGCGACATCCAGATCCTGCAGAGCCACGTCACTGTCCATACAAGAACACAGTTCGAGGACTGGCCGGAGGTTGAGCGCAAGCGGCATCTGATGCGGCTCTGGCTGCTCGATGAGAACGGCCGGCCGCTGGCGCCGGGTTTCCGCGAAAATATCAGCGGCATCGAAGTCGCGGGCATCGAGCTGACCGCGCCGGTCGACAACCTCGTCGCAGCCTGACCTTTCCGGTTAGCGGTCGTAAGCGTTACGATCCGTCCCTACCGAGAAAAGGAGGATCGTCATGGCTGGAACCGAGCGCACGCTGGCGCCCAAGGGACGAGACATCGTTCTTGATATAAACGGACGCAGCGTTTCCGCCTTCTACGCGCTACACCATAGCGGCACAGGACCGGGGCTCCTGCTGATCGCAGATGCAGCCGGTCTCGATGCCGGCATGAAGGCACGCGCCGAACTGTTCGGCGAAGAAGGCTATTCGGTGCTGACGGTCGACGCCAGCCTCTCTTTGGCAGACATTGCCGCCGTCGCGGACGCGCTACGCGCCATGCCGGAGACCGAAGGCGACATCGCCGTCATCGCACATGGCGACGGCGCAACGCTGGCCTGCAGGGCGGCCAGGGATGCCGGGTTCAAGGCGCTGGTCGCCTTCGATCCTGAGGACCTCGCCGACAACCCCGAACTGCTTGCAGACCTCCCCTGCCCCTACGTGCTTCAGTTCGGTACGAAAGACGCGCCTGACGCTGCCAAATCTGCGGAAACACTCCGCAACGCCATGAATCGCAAAGACGGCTCGCGTATCTTCGAATGGGAAGAAGGGGTACCCGGTTTTACCTTGCGGCACAGGGAGACTTTCGACGCAATTGCGGACGACCTGGCCCATACCCGTACGCTGGAGCTGATCCGTCGGGTCCTGGGTCCGTATTACGATTTCGTCTCCCTGTTCGCCGAACACGTCTATCACGAGTTCACCACCCGCGATGTCGACGCCACCATGGCGACCATGATCGACGAACCCTATGTCAATCACGTGCCGACACTGGCGGGCGGGGTCGGGCACGACATGCTCAAACGGTTCTACAAATATCATTTCGTCGACCAGAACGCGGGCGGGCGCGACCGAACGCGGCTGTCCTACACGATGGGCCCCAACCGTGTCGTGCTGGAGACCTACACCAAATTCCGCCACGATTCCGTGATCGACCGGTACTTCCCCGGTATCGAGCCGACCGGCAAGGAGGTCGAGATCGTCACAGTGATTATCGTGAAGTTTCGCGGCGACAAGGTGTGCCACGAACATCTCTACTGGGACCAAGGATCGGCGCTGAAGCAAATCGGTGTTCTGGATTCGGGCGACCTGCCGCTCGCCGGGCCGGAAGCGGCCCGCAAAGTACTGGACCAGACACTGCCATCCAACATTTTCATGCAGGAAGCTTGGCGAACCAGCGAAGGGAAGCCCACCTAGAGAACCGGGTCGATCGGGGTGACAATTTTGACACCTTTCCGGAGGCGGTTGGGTCGCACTGTTCCCGTGCGGTATCGTACTATTTTTCACGTTGCTGCTGGCGGTCTGCGGAACGCCACGGACGTCCCTCCTGATCCAGACACATCCTGACGCCGATAAGGTCTTTTTCGTCGCCAGCAACGGATGGCACAGCGGCATCATCGTCGCGAAAGCCGACCTTCCCTCCGACCGGATTCCCGAGACGAAAAATTTTCCAGACGCACTGTTTCTCGAATTCGGGTGGGGAGATGCTGACTATTTCCCGGCGAAGGAACCCACCATTGTCATGACCTTGCGCGCCGCGTTCGTCCCGACGCCGTCCGTCATGCACGTCGTCGGCCGGCAGGCGGATCCGGCGCGGGCCTACCCAAATGCCGAAATCCTTTCGCTTCCCCTCAACAAAGCGAATTTCAACCGGTTGATCGACTTTATCCATGCCAGTTTCGAGCGATCTGAAGAAGGGCGCGCCACGAACGGCAGACCGGGGCTTTACGCCACGAGTCGCTTTTTTCCCGCCAGGGGACGCTTTCATCTGCTTAACACCTGCAACAGCTGGACCGCCCGGGCCCTCATGTCGGCAGGGTTCGACATGGACCTTCAGGGAACAGCGCGCGCTGAAGAGGTCATGCGTCAGGTGCGCGCGCTCGCCCTGTCCTAATAACTCTTCAACAAAAAATGCGCGGCGGGATGTTGATGGGACGCTGCAGGTCCAATATAGCGGAGCGTCAGAATATTTGCCCCATCGGCACGCATTTCTGGCCCAATGAGCTTAGCGTGGCGCACAGATCGCGCGCCGTAGACCACTCATCGACAGGCGCCGTTTCAACGTAATAGAGCGGATCCCCGTTATTGGCGGGACGCTGTTCGATCCGGACATCCACACCGTGGAGACCCGAACCTTCCGTTTCGGTCAGCGCGCGCTGGAATCGCCTGGCGAGCTCGTCATTTTTGAAGACACCCAGCTGGACCACATATCTTCGGGTACCCGCTGGCCCGGCTTCCGCGACATCGGGCCGGGAAATCCCGTCTCCCTTGAAATCCTCTACCTCAGCGGACTCGATTTCCGGCGACTCCTCCTCCCGCTCTCCGTCCGGAAGCTCCTTAGCCCCGACTTCGGGCGGAAGGCTCGCCGCCTGTTCGGGCGCGCGCTCCACGCCCGCAGCTGTCGCCAGGTCGTTAAGGCGTGCGAGCATTTCGACATTGCTTTTCGGTATGTCAGGCGATTCGTGCCGGACCTCGAAGCTCGGGACGCCCTTCAGGCGGGCACCTGGCAATTCCGGTTTGAAATCCTTCGCCTCGCCGTTCTGCAACATGTTGATGACGAGTACGTCGAGCGGCGTTTAAGGCGGCAGGTCGCCGTCCCTGCCGCTTTCCCAGTTCGCGGTGATCGCCCGGATCTGGTCAGTCAGCGAGGCAAGATCAGTCGGATCGAACCGCTCGGGAACCACATCCAGCCCGACGGCATGCATCAGTTCGCCATGCGCCGTCACCAGCGCGACCTGCGCCTGATGTTCGTCCATTTCCGACTGTAGCTGGCGCGTCGCGATCCGCACCGCCTCGAAATAGTCCGTATTGACGAAATCGGTGTCCGACGCAATCAGCCTGGCCAGCCGACGATCGGCGCGAGCCACCTCACTCGCAAGACGGGTCTGCTGCGAGGCGTTGCGAAACTGGATGTAAGCCATATGGGTCTGGGTCATCACCGCGAGTGTCAGTGCCAGCCGCTGGCGGCGTGCGAGCTCGGCACGCGCCTCCGCTTCTTTCATCTTGCTGCTACCGGAAAACAGGCTGAACAGATTCATACCGAGCTGAAAGCCGGTACTGATCCAGTTGGGCGTAAGGTTAAAGCTGTCGCTGCTGTAATTGCCGCCAGCAGACAGTTTGGCGCTTGGCAGCATGTTGAAGAACGCCTCGCGCGCCTGCCATTCGCCGATCCGTTCGTTATAGTCCTCGACCCGGAGTTCAGGACGGTTGTCGAGCGCGTGTTTTTCCAACTCCGCCAACGACATGGGCAAGGACGGTGACATTGAAGCCATCGAGGCAGGGGCCAGCGTATATTTCGTCCCCGGTTGGATATTCAGCAGTTCGGCCAGCTCAGCGCGGGCCTCGCGCAACTCACGCTGGATCGACAGTGCCTGGCGGATGGAATCGACGATCTCGCGCCGATAGGAAACCGACTTGATCGCGTCATTGGCGCCCGAACGCTCCATCACGCGGGATTCTCGCATCGCGATTGTGATCTGTTTGGCGCTGGCGTTTACACCGCGCATCAGCCGTTCTGCTCCGGCGGCGCGCCAGTATGCAACACGCACCTGCCTCATGATGTCCTGCAAAGCCTTGCGTTCATTCTCGCGGGCAATCAGGACCTCATTCGATTGCTGTCTGGCGCGCGCGTAGCTCACTCCAAGATCGAGTACGTTCCAGGTCAGCCCGGCGCTGCCGGTATTGGTAATACGGTCATCGGAAAGGGAAAGTTCGTTGTCCGACCGGTTGCGAGATCCGTCGAGATCGAGACTCGGCAGATAGTCATATTTGGTGGTGCGAAGTTCCGCGTCCTCGATTTCGCGCTCAATCTCCTTGACCCGCCGCTGCAGGTTGAACGCAACCGCGCGCGCCATCGCCTGATGAAGCGTTATCGGTCCGTCAGGAACGAACTCCATCGCCTTGATCAGCCTGACGTCGGAGTCGACCCGCTCCGTGCGCTCCTGTTGCGTCAACGGCTCAGGATCGACCGCACAGCCGGACAGAACCCCGAACAGGACAAGGGCGAACGCGCCAGATTTGAGAAGCTTGAGGACCACGCCGTTTTCCGTTTGCCGGACAGGCCCCAAGGGATACGCGAATTATATAAAAATCCGGTAAAGTTAGTGGGCTGGAGACACGGCTCCGTTCCAGAGAAAAGCCACGAGAAAATTCCCCTAACTCATTCTATTGGTTAAGAAAACGTTCCACCAGCGCATCCCCGCGAGTGGGATCGGCGACCCGCATGACGCTCTGCATGTTGCGCGCACCGGACGCGAGATAGAATCGTTCGTACTGTTCGTTGCGACTGGCGAGCTCTGTGCCGGCGAAATCCCAGCCGAGACGGAAGATTCTCGCCCGTTCCGCCGAATCCACCCCCTCAGCGCCGCCGAGATAGGCGTCGATCAGACGGCGCAAATCGGCGTCCTCGAACTGCGCGGCGCGCGGCGCGGCCAGCATGAAATGCGATCCGATCAGCCGCAGTATTTCGTTCACACGGGGAAACCAGGTCGGCAGCATACTGCGCAGCGCGAAAAGCGGGCCAACCGACGGCGTCCAGAACCCGTTGCCCTGATCGAACGCTTCCATCTCGGCGGTCGCCACGGCGCTCCGCGTAAATTCCGCATAGCACCAGATTTCGCCCAGCATCTGCTGCGTGCCGGGATCGCCAGCATTCACGGCCTCCGCCATGCGCCGTCCGAGCGCCCAGGCGAAATCCAGCTTCACCGCCGCCCGGATCATGGTCTGGTGCATGATATTGGGCATCCAGGTCTTCTGCATGACCGTGTTGTAGACGCCGAGATTGCCGTCGACGAAGACGCGGTCGCGCGGCACTTCGACGTCGTCGAAGATCACGAACGCATCCTGCTCGTCGAACCGGCCGGATAGCGGGTGATCGAAATCATTGCGCGGCGTCGACATGCTGTCGCGGCACAGGAATTTCAGCCCGGGCGTTGACATCGGCAGACAGAAACACAGAGCGTAGTCCTCGGAGCCTTCCGGCAGCGGCGTACGGGGATAGACCGCGATCTCGTCGGCGAACGGCGCAAGCGTCGCCAAAGCGCGGGCGCCGCGGATCAGGATGCCGTGCTCCGTGTCCTCTACCTTGTGAACCGTGATTTTATCGCCGGGTTTCGGCGTATCGCCTTTCGCCTTGTCTGCGGTCGGCGGCACGATGGCATGGGTCAGCGACAAATCCTCGCTGGCGATCATCTTCTGATAGGCGGCCAGATACGCAGCGTTTTCCTCGTTACCGTTTGCCGCCCAGGCGTCGATATCGCCCGCGAACCCGGCGAAGGTGACGTTCAGGTAATCGGGCGTGCGCCCCATCAGCCCAACGGAGAATTCCGCGATTTTTTCCAGACAGGCATGGCGGCGGATCAGGTCGTCGCGCGAACGCGGCACGATATGGCTACGATTGACCGTCTCCCCGGTATCCGGGTCAGGCGCCAGGCAGATATCAGCGTGCTCGTGCTGCAGGTCGTAGACATCAGCCAGCGCGTGCGCTGCACCGGAGAGGCCCGGATGATCGACGACATCTGCGACGCGCTCGCCATCGACCCAGATTTCGCGTGGCCCGCGCAGCCCATTGAGAAAGTCCTTTCCAGTCCGTGCGGGCATGGTTTCGATCCTGCTTGCTGAAACGTTCGCCAGATGCTTAGCGAATATGGGCGGGCAAGGAAAGCCGTCAGCCGCCCTCAATCGCCTCGCGCTTGAGTTCCAGCTCCAGCCACTGTTCCTCCGCCGCTTCCAGCGCGGCAGTCGCTTCCTTCAACTCATCCGCCGTCCGCTCGAACGCCGCGCGGTCGTTTTCGAACAGGCCTGCTTCCGACAGCTTTCCGTTCAGCCCGTCGATCCGCGCCTGAAACTCCTCCATCATATGCGGCAGGGATTCGAGCAAATGCCGGTCGGTGAAGGACAGGCCCCCGGATTTCTTTTCCTGTCGCTCTGGCTTCGGCTCACGAGGTTTGGCAGGTGGTGCTGTCGGTTTTTCGGCTATCGGTTCGGAAGGATCGCCGTGCTGCGCCTGCATATCGCTGTAACCGCCGGCATAGATCACCCAGCGCCCCTCGCCTTCCGCTGCGATCACTCCTGTCACCACCCTGTCGAGGAAGTCGCGATCATGGCTGACAAGCAGCACGGTGCCGTCGCAATCGGCCAGCATTTCCTGCAGCAGATCGAGCGTTTCGAGGTCGAGATCGTTGGTCGGCTCGTCCAGCACCAGCAGATTCGACGGACGCGCGAGCGCGCGGGCCAGCATCAGCCGCCCGCGCTCGCCGCCCGACAGCACGCCGACCGGCGTGCGGGCCTGTTCGGGCGCGAACAGAAAATCCTTCATGTAGCCGATGACGTGCCGCCGCTGCCCGCCCACATCGACGTAGTTTCCGCCGCCGGTCAACGCATCCGAGAGGGTGCTTCCGGGATCGAGGCTCTCGCGGCGCTGATCGAGCGTCACCATCTGCAGGTTGGTGCCGAGCCTGACAGCGCCGTCATCGGGCTCCAGCGCACCGGTCAGCATGTTGAGCAGCGTCGTCTTGCCAGCCCCGTTAGGCCCGATTATGCCGATCTGGTCGCCCCGCTGGATGCGGATCGAGAAATCGCGCACCAGTGCCGGCCCGTCGTAGGATTTCGCGATATTTTCCGCCTCGACAACGATGCGGCCCGACCGCGCGCCATCGGTCGTCGTCAGCTTTACCGCCCCAGGCGTAAAGGATTTCTGGGATCGCCGTTCCTCACGCAGCGCATGCAATGACCGCAGCCGCCCCATATTCCGTTTGCGCCGCGCAGTGACGCCCTTATGCAGCCACTCGGTCTCGACCGCCAGCTTGCGGTCCATCTCGTGCCGCGTGCGCTCTTCATGCTCAATCACTTCGTCGCGCCATGTCTCGAACCCGCCGAACCCCTTCTCCAGCCGGCGCGTCACGCCGCCATTGAGCCACACCGTGGCGCGCGACAGGTTTTCGAGAAAACGCCGGTCGTGGCTCACCAGCACCAGCGCCGAACGGCTGGTTGTGAGCTCTTCCTCCAGCCACTCGATGGCCGGCAGGTCGAGATGGTTGGTCGGCTCGTCGAGGAACAGAATATCGGGCTCGGAGGCCAGCGCCCGGGCCAGCGCGCAGCGACGCGCCTCCCCGCCGGATAGAGACGCCGGATCCTCGTCCCCGGTCAGGCCGAGCCGTTCGAGCAGATACTGCGCCCTGTAGGGATCGTCCCCCGGCGCGAGCCCGGCTTCGGCATAGGCTAGCGTACTCTCAACCCTGGAAAGGTCAGGCTCCTGCGGCAGGTAGCGCGTCGTCACCCCGGGATCGATATAGCGCTCGCCGTCATCGGGTTCGAGTTCACCAGCCGCAATCCTGAGCAGGGTCGATTTGCCCGATCCGTTGCGCCCCACGAGACACAGCCGGTCGCCTTCCGACACGGAAAGCTCCGCCCCGTCGAGCAGGTTCGTATCGCCGAGACGCAGCGAAATGTCGCGGAGGATCAGAAGCGGTGGGGCCATAATTGCTTACGCAAACTCTTCGGGATCGATATTCATGGCCTTGCGCACGTCGTCGAAGCGGAAACCGCGTCGCAGCAGCCAGTTGGCATCGCGCTGTTTGAGCTTTTCGTCCGGTTCGCCGCTTCGCCATGGACCGCGCCTTGCCCGTTTGAGCGCCAGCGCCGCCATCGCCGCCGGATCGTCCTCCTCCGCCTCCAGCTCCGGCAGAGCTTCCGTCAGCGCCGTGGCGAGTTGCGCCTCAACCGTTTCGCGATCCACCTGAGCCGACCTCGTAGCGTTATTTACAGCAGCGCGGGGCGCATAGCCGGAACGCAGGGCGGCGCGTAGCCTGGACGACGCCGCCTCCTGGTCATTGACGAGGCCGGCCTCCGCCATGCGTCTTGCGATATCGGGAACATGTTCTGCCATCGCGGCGCGTTCTTCAGCGTCTGGAATTTCACGATAAAGGCGTGTTTCCAGATAGTTACGGAGTTTTTCTTCAGAAACAAGATAACGTTGACAGTAATATACTGCGATATTGCGCAGGCGCGTCTCGGTCATCTTGCGGGGCTTTCGCTCCCGCTTCTTTTTCGCCGGTTTAGTATCGTCCGCCATACCGCATTTCGGGCCTCATTCGGCGGCGGAGCGCATCTGCGGCAGGCTGAAGCCGTACTTCCGGTCCAGCCCTAGCGCCCGGCAGATTTCGAGACCGCGCGCCAGGTGGTCCGGCGCGATCGGCTTCAACGGCTTACGCAGGGGACCAGCCGGCAGGCCGACTGCCTGCATCAGGCATTTGACCGCCACCGGGTTGATCGCCGAATAGGTGAAATGCAGCATCGGCAGGTTGGTCAGCCATGCCTCGCGGCAGGCCATCGCATCCTCCCATCCTTTCCAGGGGGTCGATATGGTGACCATCTCCTGCGGAATAAGGTTGCCCGACATGTTCGCCGTCCCGTGTCCGCCGAGCGCCATCAGCGGCACCACGAGACCGAGATTGGGGCTGTCGCAGCACATCATCGACATATCCGGGTTGCCGGCCACGGTCTGCGCGATCTGACCGACACGCGCCGTGGATTCCTTGTTCACGAGGATATTGGGATGTTCCGCCAGCCGCAGGATCGACGTATGCGGCAGGTCGGTCTTCACCCGCGGCGGGTTATTGTAGATGCCGACCGGAACCGGGCTCGCATCCGCGACCTCCAGGAAATAGTCCGTGATGTCGTCTTCCGGCGCGCAGATATAGGGCGGCGCGGCGATAATCGCGCCGTCGGCGCCTTCCTTGCCGGCATATTCGCAATAGCCGATTGTCTGTTCGGTACTGGGACCGGTACAGCCGTACCAGAACTCCATCGCACCGGTTTTCATTTTGATGGTTTCGGAGATGACCTGCCTGCGTTCATCAGGCGTCAGCATAGAGACCTCACCGGTCGAGCCCATAATCAGCACAGCGGAGGTGCCGTTCTCTTCCTGGAACTGGAGAAGGCTACGGAATCCTTCGAAATCGACCGACCCGTCTTCGTTCATCGGGGTAATGAGGGCGACGAACGACCCCTCGATGCGTCTCTTGGCCATTGGATTTCTCCTCAAAAAAGTCTCGCGGCACTGTCCATGCCGGAATTACCGATTATCATAGGGTTCCCAACGGGTTTGACAATCGCGGTGTGAAACGTGATCGACCGGACGATAGAGACCGACGTACTGATCGTTGGCGGCGGAGGCGGCGGGCTGCGCGCGGCGATAGCGGCGCATGACGAAGGCGCGCGGGTCACCGTGATTTCCAAAGGAATCGTCGGCAAGTCCGGACTGACGCAAACGGCGGTAACCGGCTTCCAGGCTGCGTTCGGCATCGCCGACCCGCGCGACAATGCCGACGTGCATTTTCAGGATTCCATCAAGGGCGGCTACGGGCTCGCCGATCCGGCGCTGGTGCGGACCTATACCGGCGAAGCCGTCGCTGCGGTCGAGGACATGGAAGAGTTCGGCTGCCGTTTCGACCGCGACGAGAACGGCGCGCTTTTCCAGCGCAAACTCGATTCGTCGCAGACCTATCCGCGCTCGATCAAGAAGGGCGACTCGCTCGGCACGCCCATCATGCAGGCGCTACGCCGGCAGGCGAAGATTCGCGAAATCGAGCAGCTTCACGAGATCTACGTGACGAAGCTGCTGGTCGCCTCGGGCCGCATCGCCGGAGCCGTCGCTATCGATTTCCGCACCGGCGAAACCCTCTCTATCCGGGCCGGCGCTGTCATCATGGCCACAGGCGGCGCAGGCGAGCTGTTCCCGGTGAATTCCAATACGCCGGATTCGACCGGAGACGGGCTGATGCTGGCGCTCGACGCCGGGGCGGAGCTGGTGGACCTCGAATTCATCCTGATGCTGGGTCACGCCATGCTGCACCCGGAAGCGGTGCGCGGCATGCTGTTCACGTTCCAGTATCTGCTGCCGAAAGGCGCGCGCGGTCCGTTCAACAATGACGGCGAGCCGTTCCTTGCCAATTACGACCCGGAAGGCAGCGACAACCCGGCGCGGCACATATACGCCCGCGCCATCTTCGGCGAGGTGCGCGCCGGACGCGGCACCCCGCATGGCGGGGTGTGGTTCGACCCCGGATCGGTACCGCTTGAAGTTCTTCAGGATACGCTGCCGTCCCAGACCAAGTATCTGCAATCCTTCGGCCTGGATGTTTCGAAACCGTTCGAGGTCGGCGTCGCGGCGCATTACATGTGCGGGGGCATCCGTATCGACGTGAACGCCGAAAGCACCCTTCCCGGCCTGTTCGCGGTCGGCGAATGTTCTGGCGGCGCGCACGGCGCGGCGCGGGTCGGCGGCAACTCGCTGACCGAAATCCTTGTCTTCGGCAAGCGCGCCGGCCGGAATGCCGCTGCGGCGGCAAAAGGCGAACTCGCTGACTTCAACAATGGAGAGGCCGATGCGGAAGCGAACAGGGTCCTGTCCCTGCTGGACCGCGATACGCAGGGCCGCCGCCCGTCCGCCATCAAGGCCGATATCCAGAAAACCATGAACGACTATGTCGGCGTGGTGCGCAACGAAGACGGGCTGGCGTCCGCCGTCGCAACTTTCGACGAACTGGCCGAACGGGATCTGCCCGCGATGTCGCCTGCAACCGACGGGCGCGTCGCCAATTACGACTGGATCGAAATGCTGGAAGTTTCGGCGATGACGCGGCTCGCGAACCTGATCGCCTCGGCCGCAAGGATGCGCAAGGAAAGCCGGGGCGCGCATTACCGCGAGGATTTCCCCGACACCAACGATCGCGACTGGCTGCGGAATACCCGAATCCGGCAGGAAAACGGCGCCCCCGCCCTCGTCCCCGTTGCGGTCGCCGCTGACATGGCAGGCGCAGCCTGATGACGACTCTTCGCCTTACCATCGAACGCCTGACGCCGTCCGAAGACGAGGCGCCGCACGACGAGAAATTCGAACTCGAGATCGACGGCACGATCTCCGTCCTGCAGGCAATCCGCCGAGTCCATCGGGGCGTCGACGGCACGCTTGCCTTCCGCAACTGCGACTGCCGCCGCGGCGTGTGCGGCCTGTGCTCGATGATGATCGACGGCAAGCGCCGCCTCGCCTGCATGTGCGTCGCGGAAGACGGCATGCGCATCGCCCCGCCACCCAACCGGCGGGTGCTCAAGGATCTGGTGTTCGAGCTGGATTGAGCGCCCTGTTTTCGGCGTTTTCTCTTTCGGATTGGGATGAATTGCGTCACCCTGCGCGGCGCAAACACGTTTAAGCGGAGCGAGATCAATGGATGGGAATGGCAGCGGTCGCTGGGTCAGAAATGCGGCGCACTGGGGCGCTTTCGAGGCGCTGGTCGAGGACGGGCGAGTCACCGATATCCGGCCGTTCGAGCATGACGCAAACCCGTCGCCCCTGCTCAAATCGATGCCGCAATCGATCCATTCGGAGCTCCGCATCGACCAGCCCTATGTTCGTCGGTCCTATCTGGAAAGCGGCCATAAAGCCGACAGCGCCGGTCGCGGCAATGACGAGTTCGTTCCCGTCGACTGGGACACGGCGCTCGATCTGGTTGCGGGCGAAATCCGACGCGTACGGGATGAATTCGGCAATGAGGCGATCTATGCCGGCTCCTACGGATGGGCCAGCGCGGGCCGGTTCCACCACGGGAAGTCTCAACTTCAGCGTTTCATGAACCTGCTGGGCGGCGCGGTCGTCCATGAAGGCACCTATTCCTCGCATGCCGGCAGCACGCTGGTGCCGCATATCGTCGGCGACGCCCGGCTGGTGACCGGCCCGGTGACCGAGTGGGGAAGCCTCGCCGAAGCCTGCGAGCTGTTCGTCGGATTCGGCGGGCTGCCGCTCAAGAATTTGCAGGTCAATCCGGGCGGCACGGGCGATCACCCATCGCTCGCCTGGCTGGACAAAATCCGCGAATCCGGCCTGAAGTTCGTCTGCATCGGTCCGGTAAAGGACGACGGTCCCGGCGGGCTCAACGTCGAGTGGCTTCAGCCGCGCCCCGGCTCCGACACCGCCCTGATGATGGGGCTCGCCCATACCCTTGTCGCGGAGGGCCTGCACGACGAGAAGTTCCTCTCCAGTTACACGACCGGTTTCGACCGCTTCCTGCCCTATCTGACGGGCGAGACGGACGGTCAGCCGAAGGACGCGGACTGGGCGGCAGCGCTTACCGGGCTGGATGCGGAGACCATCCGCGGTCTCGCCCGCCATATGGCGGCGCACCGCACCATGATCAACGCCACCTGGTCGCTCCAGCGGGGAGATCACGGCGAACAGCCATTCTGGATGGCGATCGTACTCGGTGCGATGCTCGGACAGATGGGGCTGCCGGGCAGCGGCGTCGCGCTTGGATATGGCTCGATGTCTCGCATGGGCAACGCCAACAACTCCGCCGGGCCGTCGATGCCGCTAGGCAGCAACAAGCTGCGGCGGATCATTCCCGTGGCCCGTATCGTCGACATGCTGCTCAATCCCGGCAAAACCATCGATTACAACGGGCAGAAAATCACTTTCCCGGATACGAAACTGATCTACTGGTGCGGCGGCAATCCGTTCCACCATCATCAGGACATCAACCGGCTGCTCGAAGGCTGGCTCAGGCCTGACACGGTCATCGTGCAGGAAATCTGGTGGACCTCGACGGCACGGCACGCCGATATCGTCCTGCCGGCCACGACGTCGCTGGAGCGCAACGACATCGCCGGCGGCAGCGATTCATACATCCTTGCCATGCACAAGGCGATCGAGCCGGTTGGCGGCGCACGCAACGATTTCGATATCTTCGCCGATCTGGCGGAGCGGTTCGGTGTCCGCGACGAATACACTGAAGAACGCGACGAGATGGGCTGGCTGCGCCATATCTACGATGTCGCCCGCCAGCAGGCCGCGCGGCACGGTATCGAACGCCCCGATTTCGAGGCGTTCTGGGAGACCGGCTATGTCCGGCAGGAACCGAACAGGAAACCCTTTATCCTGTTCGAGGATTTCCGCAACGATCCAGGCGCCCACCCGCTGATGACGCCGTCCGGGAAGATCGAGATTTTCTCCGAAACGGTCAGCGGGTTCGGTTACGAGGACTGTCCCGGCCACCCTGTCTGGATGGCGCCCGCCGAGTGGCTGGGTGCGGAAATCGCGCGCGACTATCCGCTGCATATCGTCTCAGGCCAGCCGGAACAGCGGCTGCACGGCCAGTTGGACCATACCGGCGTCAGCCGCGAGGCCAAGATCGCCGGCCGCGAGCCGGTCTGGATCAACAGCCAGGACGCGGTGGCAAGGGGAATTGAAAACGGAGATATCGTCAGGGTCTTCAACGCCCGCGGCGAATGCCTCGCCGGCGCGATGGTGACTGACGACATCATGCCGGGTGTCGCGCAGATTCAGACCGGCGCCTGGTACGACCCGGCGGACCCGGCGGCGAAAAACTCGCTCGACCGGCACGGCAACGTCAACATGCTGACGCTCGACAAGGGTACATCGAAGCTGGCCCAGGGGCCGAGCGCCCAGACAGCCCTGGTCGAAATCGAAAAGTGGACGGCAGACGCCCCGCCGGTCGAAATTTTCGATCCGCCGGTCAGGGCGTCGGCCTGACTATTCCATACTGTCGACGATAATCGCGTTGGCGGTGGAAACGCCGTGACGCATCTCCTTTAGCGGTGCGTATTCGGGCGAGTTGTACCAGCGCAAAGCCGCTGCCCTGTCTGGAAACTCGATGACCGTCATCCGTTCCGGGTCCCAGTCGCCCTCGATGACGGCGATATCGTCGGTGCGCACGATTTTGCGCCCCCCGTAGAGTTCGATCGTCGCGTTTACCTTCGACGAATATTCCGCCATTACGGCGGGATCGCCGGTCAGCGTCACACGATAGGTGATGTACCAGGAAACCATCAGGAGTGCCCCCTCTCGGACCGGTTGACGACAAAACAGCCCTTCATCGAAACCTCCCTGTTGTCAGGCAAGGCTGTGCTGTGCATGTTGCCGCAGATTTGCCCGGACGTACATCAATGAACGACAAGAATACTCCCCCGGTAACCGGTGGTAACTCCGCCGGTTTCGCCTTTCTCACTCTCGCCGTGTTTTCCTATGGCGGGCTGTGGCCGGTCATGCGCGAGGGTGTCGAGTATCTGCCGCCCCTCTGGTTCGCGACGACACGCGTATTCATCGGGGCTGTTGTCCTGTTCGCCATTCTGGCCGCAACAGGACGGCTGCGTTTCCCTTCCCGTCAGGATATGCCGGCCATCCTGAGCGTCGGCATATGCATGATGGGATTATACGTCTCTCTGGTGCATTACGCCGTGCAGTTCGTCCCGGCGGGCCGGGGCGCCCTGCTGGCCTACCTGACGCCTCTCTTCGTGACTCCGGTAGCGGTCCTGTTCCTGGGAGCACGCCTGACGTTTTTGCGTTCCTCCGGCCTGGCGCTGGGCCTGGGCGGCCTCTTCGTCCTGTTCAATCCGGCCGGCTTCGACTGGAGTGACCCCGACACGCTGCTTGGCAACGGTTTGTGTCTGCTTGCGGCCATGTCGTGGTCGATCGCCATAATCCAGATGCGTCGGCACAGATGGAACCTGACGCCGCTACAGCTCGGCCCCTGGCAATTGCTGGTGGCAACCATCGTCGCCCTGCCCTTCGCCCTGTTCCTTGAACCGCGAAGCGACTGGAGCGCCGATACCCCGATGTTCGCCCTGGTGGGGTATGGCGGGGTGATCGGTACGGCTGTCGCGATGTGGGCGGTCGCCAGCACGATCCAGCGTCTGGGCGCGGTAACCACATCTGTGGGTCTGCTTGGCGGACCGGTGGTCGCGCTCACGATCAGCGTTCTTTTTCAGGGAGAGGCGTTGACGCCGACCCTGGGCGGCGGGCTCGTGCTGATCCTCGGCGGCATAGCGCTGGTGACGCTGGCCCAGAATCGTCAGTAATCGCGAAAAACGGCGATTTTACCGCTTGTAAGGCACCATCGGCAGCTTGGCGTCGAACCAGCCTGACCCGTCGATGACGTTGCCCTTCAGGCCTTCCCGAACATTTAGAACCTTCTTTAAGCCAGGCTCTTCGAGCGCCCATTGCGCCCGGGTGGAACGCACGCCATAGCGGCAGATCAGCGCCACCGGTTTGCCGAAATCGTTATCCAGCGCCTTGCGTACTGTTTCGATGAATCCCTGCATCCCGCCGGGGTGATGGATCGAAATGGGAATCCCGCCCTCGGGGATGGCGGTATCCCGCCATTCGTCGATAGATCTGACATCAACGAGGACGATTTCCTTCTTCAGCGCCCGTTCATGAGCTTCTTTGACCGAAATAACTTCAGCGGCAAGAGTTGGGCTTCCGGGGAAAAATGCGGCGAGTGCCGCCAAAAAAATCCACGAACGAAAAAACAAGCGCATCGAACAGCCTTTATCCGATCGAACAGCCTTTATCCGAGTGTCGGGTCCAGAACGATCTTACCATGCGGGACGCCGCTTTCCATGATTCTGTGCCCCTCTGCGGCCTGGCTCAGGGGAAGCACCACCTGGATACTGGCACGCAGCCCGCCCGAAGCCGCCGCTTTCATGGTGTCTTCCACGTTTCGCTCGCTGTTTCCGGTGCCCCCCATGATCTTCAGATTTCGGTGATAAAGAATGCCGCAGTCGAGTTCGACCTTGCCGCCGCCATGCGCGCCGGCCGTCACCATACGCCCGTACATGGCCATGGAAGCGAGCGCCCTGGGCCAGGTTACGGGGTTGGAAATGTTCTCGAAGACAACGTTCACCCCTTCGCCGTCGGTGAACTTCATGACCTCTTCGGTCAGATCGTGGGTGTTGTAATTGACGCCGCGATCCGCGCCGAAATCGAGCCCCACCTGTACGCGCTCGTCCGAACCGGCGGCGCAGATGACCCGGGCGCCGACATTCTTGCATATCTGGATGCCGGTCGACCCCAGACCGCCAGCCGCTCCCATCACGAGAACGGACTCGCCGGATTTCAGATCAGCCAGATCGAACAGAAGGTTATGCGCCATCGGCCCGTGCCGGAGCACGGCAGCGGCTTCTCCGAAATCCAGATTGTCCGGAATCCGCACAGCCTGATCGGCGCAGATTTTGACGTAGTCCGCATACCCGCCCCAGCAGGCGACGCCGAGCATGCCGCCACCGGGACAGTGCGACAGGCAGGCGACGCGGTCGCCGACGGCAGGAGACGAAACGCCCTCTCCCACCGCATGGACGACTCCCGCCGGATCGACGCCGGAGACATGCGGCGGCTTGACGTTGCGCCGCGCCTGGCTGGGATGCCCCTCGCGCACCATACAGTCGAGCGAGCGGTTTACCGTTACCGCATGCACGGCGACGACGATCTCGCCCGGTCCGGGGACCGGATCCGGCACGTCTTCGTATTTCAGGACCTCGGGCGGACCGAACTCATGAAATATGGCTGCCTTCATCGCGACTGGTCCCGGAGCCGGTGGTTACGGGCTATTCGGCCTCGCGGACCATCACCTTCATTTCGCCGATATAGTCGCAGGCGCAATGCATCTCGTCGCCGGGATGCACTTCGGAAACGCCAGGCGGAGAACCGGTGAACAGGACATCGCCCGGATAGATCGTATAGAATTCCGAGGCGAACTCGATCAGCCGCTGGCAGTCGAAAATCAGGTCCTTTGTGTGCGCGTCCTGCTGCAGCTTGCCGTTCAGGTGAACCGTGAACGGGACGTTGTTGGGATCGGGGATTTCGTCCGCGGTGACGAAATACGGGCCGAGCGGGGCGTAGCCGTCGCAGGATTTGCGGAACGAGCGGTCTTCGACGCCGCGGACCGTCATGTCGAGCCCGAGCGTATAGCCGGCGATGTAATCCATCGCATTTTCCTTTTTCACCCGGCTGCCCTGCTTGCCGATGATCATGACAAACTCGACTTCATGATCGTTGCGCCGGTCGGGGAAACGGATGGCAACGCCTTCGCTCGCCCCCACGACGGCCGAGTTCGATTTCAGGAAGATGCCCTGGTTCTGGATGCCGGACGGGCGGGTCGGTCCCTTGTCTTCGCCGGTCACGTGCGGCTGCGCCTTCATCTCGGCGATATGGGCCTCGTAATTGATCGGCGCGGCCATGATCTTGCTGGGACGCGCCACGGGCGGCAGCAGGAAAACCTCCGAAACGTTCTTCGTCGGCGCCGATTTGGCGACCTCTTCCATCTTCGCACGATACTCGGGCAGCGCCGCAATTACCGGGTCTCCCAGCATATCGTAGCGCGCCTTCGCGCGGATCTCGTTCTGGATATCGGTGATGTCGTGGATCGTGTCGCCGATCACGACGCCGAGGCGGTCCTCATCAAAACGGCAAAGCTTCATTCTCGGGTCTCCCAGATTTCTCGTTACGGGTTTCTTCGTATCTAGACGCGCCGGAATATACACCGGCTTGTTTTTTCCGGGTAGGGCGACTTCCTCAATTGACCCAGCCCTTATTAGACCTACTTCGATGTTGGCAGCAGGTCTGCCGCAAATTACCATTCCGGCGAAAAGATCTTATCTAGCGGAGAATGAAATGGCTGACCCTCGCGTGACCGGACTGAGAAGCATCGAATACAGCCTTCCTGATGTCGAAACCTCGGCGAAGTTTTACGAGAAACTCTGGGGTCTCGACCCGGTCGAGGTTCGTGACGGGGCGCATTATTTCCGGGCGACCGGCGCCGAGCATCACATCGTCGTCCTGCATGAAGGGCCCGACGCCACCGTCAAGCAGGTCAATTTCGCCGCCGACAGCAAGGCAGACGTCGACTCCCTGCATGCGAAACTGGGCGGGCTCGGGGTCTCCCTCGCGGGCGATCCCGCCCCGCTGGCGTCACCGGGCGGCGGGTACGGTTTTTCCTTTACGGACAGGGATGGGCTTTCCTACGCGGTCAGTTCGGACGTCGCAGAACATCCCGATACGACCATGGCGGCGGACCGCCCGTTCAAGCTCAGCCACGTCGTGCTTAACTCGGAGAAAGTCGACGATCAGACCGACTGGTTCTGCGACGCGCTGGGATTCAGGCTCAGCGACAAGACCGCCCGGATGAATTTCATTCGCTGCAGCATGGATCATCACTCGATCGCCTTCGCCAAGATGGGCGGACCGTCGCTCAACCATACGGCGTTCGAGGTGCCCGATTTCGACGCGCTGATGCGCGGCGCCGGCCGCCTGAAACAGAAAGGCTTCGAGGTTGACTGGGGCGTTGGGCGTCACGGGCCAGGCAACAATATCTTCACCTACTTCCGCGAACCCAACGGGCTGGTGGTGGAATACACCGCAGAGGTGGACCAGGTCGACGATAGTTACGAGGTTGGAGGCCCCGACGACTGGGCGCAACGCGTGTCCGGCCCCGACCGGTGGGGTTTTGCCCCTCCCCCTAACGAAAAAATCCGCGAAGCGATGCACGGCAACCCACAACCGCCCGGCGTGCCGGTCGAATAACGCCGCCTCGATACGGGCGTTATCTCTCCTACCTGCGATATTTGTTCCTGATCCTTCCTTGCATGGCTGATCGCCATCGCGTAGCCTTTTTGTCAGAAACCGTGTCCTTCGATTAAAGCAACAACCGGACGCGTTTTCCTGACGCCGCAGCGAAATACCGAATTTTCGTTGCAAGGGCTCACCAATAACGAATTCGATGGGAGGATTCGCGACATGAAATTCATCAGAACCACAACCATTTCTGCCATTGCCGGCGTGCTCGCCATAGCGGGCTTTTCGACCGCCGCCGACGCTCAGTTCTTCAAGGGTAAACGCGTCAACGTCATCGTCAATTACGGTGCCGGCGGCAACACCGACATCCAGGCGCGGATGGTCATGCGCCATGTCATCAAGCAACTCGACGGCAAACCGCGGCTGATCTACCGCCATGTTTCGGGCGCGGGCGGCTCTGTCGGCGCGAACTTCCTCGGAGAAGCCGGCAAGACCAACGGCTCCATGATGGGCGTGTTCACGATCCCGATCATGGCGCAGGTCATGAAGGCGCCGGAACTGCGCGTCGACCTGTCGAAGTTCATGTATGTCGGCGCCGTGGCGCAGCAGACCATCGCCCATGTGCGCAAGGACGCCATCCCGGGCAAGACGATCAATAGCTACAAGGACCTGCTGTTCAATTCGGATCATCCGATCCGCACCGGCGGACACGGCCCGACGAGTTCCAAGGATCTCCGCACCCGGCTTATCTTCGAGGCGCTGAAGATTCCGCTCAAGCACGTCACCGGCTACAAGACCGGCGGCAAGATCCGCGCGGCGATCCTCAAGGACGAGCTCGATTTGACCGCCGATTCTCTAGCAGGGTACTACGGTCGGGTCATGAGCCAGTTGATCAAGCCGGGCATTTCGGTTCCGGCCTGGCATATCGGTTCGCCGGGTCCGAACAACACGATCCTGCATTCTTCTTCGGTTCCGAAGGACATTCCGAGCTTCCAGGAAGTCTACGAGGAGAAATTCGGCAAGGGTAAACGGCCGGACAAGATGCTGTGGAATGCCATCCGGACGATCGGCGCTTCGCGCGAAATGCTGCGCATCATCGTGTTCCGGGCAGGCACCGACCCCAAGATCGTCAACGAAATGCGTGCGGCCTGGGCAAAGACCATGAAGGACCCCGAGTTCCTCAAGGAGTACTCCAAGGTTAACGGAAGCGCATTCGACGGATTCGACGGCGCGAAAGCGCAGTCGTTCATCAAGGAAATCGTCGAAGTCGATCCGGCGCTGCAACAGTTCCTTCTGGACTACGCGAACGCAGCCAAGGGCTGATCGGACTGCTTTACCGAACGACAGGGGACGTCCATCCGGGCGTCCCCTCTTCGTCGTTACCACGGATATCCGGGAATAGACCGTCATGACTTTCATGGAAGCCATACTGGATGGGCTGCGGCTCGTCCTCATTTGGCCCGCCCCGGGCTATATGCTGCTGGGCGTCGCTATCGGCATGTTTTTTGGCGCTGTGCCAGGCCTCGGCGGTCTGGTCGGTATGGCGATTATCCTGCCCTTTACTTTCGGCATGGAACCGCAGGTCGCCTTCTCGTTCATTCTCGGCATGTACGCGGTGACCACGACGGCGGATACGCTGTCCTCCGTGCTGCTTGGTATCCCCGGAACAGCAGCCTCCCAAGCGACAATTCTCGACGGTTACCCCATGGCGCAGCGCGGCGAGGCATCCCGTGCGCTCGGCGCCGCCTATACGGTTTCCATGTTTGGCGGCGTTATCGGCGCGGTATTTCTGGCGGCCTCAATCCCGCTGGTCCGTCCGATAATCCTCTCGTTCTCGGAGCCTGAATTCTTCGCTCTTGCGGTTCTCGGGCTGACCATGGTCGCGGCGCTCAGCGGCCGGTCGATCTTCAAGGGCACGGCTGCCGCCTGCTTCGGCCTTTTGCTGGCGACCATCGGCTTCGCGGAATTCGGCGGCGTCCGGCGATACTGGTTCGGATTCAACTTCCTGCTCGAAGGTCTGCCCATCGTTCCCTACGTACTGGGACTTTTCGCGATCCCGGAAGTGCTCGAACTTGCCGTCCGCAACACCTCTATTTCACGCGTCCATAAGGACGAGGTAGAAACAAGCGGAATCCTGAACGGAATGAAGGATGCCGCCAAGCACTGGTGGCTGGCGCTCCGCTGCACTGCCATTGGCGTCTATATCGGCATGCTGCCGGGGCTTGGCGGTTCCATCGTCGACTGGGTCGCCTACGGTCACGCAGCGCAGAGCGAAAAGAACTCAGAGACCTTCGGCACCGGCGACGTTCGCGGCGTCATCGCACCGGAAGCCGCCAACAACGCCATGAAAGGCGGCGCCCTGCTGCCCACCATCGCTTTTGCAATCCCGGGAAGCGCCTCGATGGCGATCCTGCTCAGCGCGTTCTTCATCCAGGGGCTCGAACCCGGCCCAATGCTGCTGACAGACAAGCTGAATATCACCTTCACCCTGGTATGGACCCTGGTGCTCGCCAACGTCGCCGGTGCCGCGGCGCTGCTGCTCTGG
>Ga0181579_10000717_pt1 | contig 27321 bp, 20 predicted proteins | sample 071ome_24_FD_132996 | JGI IMG/M metagenome (GOLD analysis project Ga0181579, IMG submission 132996) | Coastal salt marsh microbial communities from the Groves Creek Marsh, Skidaway Island, Georgia - 071402CT metaG (megahit assembly) | ecosystem: Environmental > Aquatic > Marine > Intertidal... | reverse complement strand
CGGAACTGAAGCGCCGTCGCCCTCGGATCATCCATGGCGATGGTCTTGGCGACCACCGGGGCCAGGGGGTCGGTCATGTCCAGCACCACGAGGCTATCCTCGGTGGTAATATAGAACCAGTTGCCGGCGATGGTGATGTGCCGGGCGCCGGTCAGCACCCCGTCCGGGTTCCAGGTCAGCGCGCGCTCGAAGAAATTGTTGCGCGGCTCGCCATCGGCCAGCGTGTTCACATCGACCACGATCAAGCCCTCGACCGCGTCGGTGACAAAGGCGTAATTGTAGATCGGGTGGAACGGCTGTTCCTGATTGGTGACCCGCATCAGGTCGCCCTTGTTGCGATCCGGCGCGATGGGCTGTTCCGTCGGCAAGGCCATGCAGGTGGCGTTTTCGCTCTTTACCCGCGTGCCATGCCCCAGGGGCGAGAACGGCGCGGTGATGATCCGCTGCGAGATACCCTTATTCGCGATGCTGGCCACGTCATAGGCCTGGAAACCGCCCTTGCCTTCGGCGACGAACAGATACTCGCCCCGCAGTTGCAGGCAATTGGCGACACCGGGGCTGGAATGATCGTAGCTTTCCTGGAGCTCGCGACCCTCGTCCAGATGATCCTGGTACCAGTCCGGATAGGCGTATTTCTGCAGGTAGCTGCCGATCACCGCCTGGGGCTCGTCCCATTCGGTGACCCGGATCGCCTCGATGCCGTCCTCGCCTCCGACCCAGGCGTTATAGCCGACGAAATTCACGAAATTGGTGCCATGGAGGAGCAGTTGCGCCATCCGGGCGTTGTTGTCATTGGTCTCGGAGAGATGGCAATCGCTACAAGTCTTGGTCTCGGTCTTGCGCACGGTGTGCGGGAAATGTGGCGCGAAAGCCTGGCTGGAAAAGCCGGACGCGGCGATCGGCGGCTGCTGGATGTAGATCTTCTCGCGGTTGATGTTGGTCGAGGACAGGATCAGCGCCGAGGTTGAGCGGATCGGCGCGATGGTGTTGCCCTTGGGCGTGGCGTGAATGCCGAGCTGGAACATCTGGTCGCGCACGACCTGCGGGTTATAGGTCGCGTAGTTGCGGGTCTCGCCGCCCTCGAAGTGATGGCGTTCGGTCTTCCAGTTCGCCTGGATCGGCAGATGACAGCCGCCACAGCTGGTGGTCCAGGAGAGATGGCAGGTGAAGCACTCCATCTCCTCGTCCTTGTGGGCGCGGTCATCCTTGGCCACGCCCGGCCCCCAATTCTGGTTCGCGGTATCATTGGAGACCAGCTTGGCCCGCGCCGCCTTGGCGTTATAAGCGGCGTGATCCGGGTTGACCGAATCCTTGACCAGGCTCAATTCCCATTCCAGCTCTGGCCACAGCGCCGAGCGCTGATAGAGCTTGTCGCCGCGCCACTCAAAGCGCTTGGAGCCATCGGCATTGCGAGTCAGCGAGAAGTCGGTGCCGCCCGGCGGTGCGGCGGGCCCGGAGCTGCGCAGGCTCGGATAGTCGTCCGCCGTGCCGTGACAATCCTTGCACGTCACCTCGATCGCGTTCGCCACTTCGCCGTAGAGATGGCCGTTGGAGTGCGAGTCCTGCTCGAAGTGACAATCGACGCAATGCATCCCCACGTCGAGATGGATCGACGACATATGCACCGCTTTTTCGAACTTGTCGGGATCATCCGGCTCGACCACGTTGTTCTCGGCGTCCAGCAGATTGCCGGCCTCGTCCTTCTTGAAAATCGCCCGGAAGTTCCAGCCATGGCCGTGATAATCGGCGAACTGGGTGTTCTTCAGATCCGGGTTCATCTCCGAGACCTGACGCAGGAAGGCCGGATCGCTCCAGAGGCCGCGGATCACCGCTTCCTCGGGATTACGCTCAAGCATCTCATGCATCTCGGCGTTGCTCGGATAGCGCTGTTCCTTCGGCCACATGGACGGCGCGTCGGACTCATAATCCCACATTGTGTAACCGAGATAAGAGTTCAGGAACACGTTCGGCTGATGCATGTGACAGATCATGCACTGGCTGGTCGGGATCGCGCTGGTGAATTCATGCTTCAGCGGATGCCCGGACTCGCCCTTGGGAATGGTCGGATCGACGGTCTGGGTCTCGCCGCGATGACCGAATTGGGCATAGGGGCCGGAATGCCGGGGGTCGCGGTCATTGGCATAGACCACGTGACAGGACGCGCAGCCCGAGGACCGATAATCGCCGGGCTGCTCGTTGGTGCCCAGGAACCACATCAGCGGGTCGTTGAGGCGAGTCTTGGTAATGTTGATCACCGGCACCGCGATCCGAAGTCCCGTTCCCGGCCCCCGGTTGGATTGCTTCAGATCCGGGCGCCCCGGTTCCTCGAGCCGCTGGATCTGGCCGAGTGAGTTGGGAATGCCGATTTCCGGGAACAGGTTTAGGATATTCCGTCCGCCGCGCTCAAACACCCGGAAGATATCGCCCGGCGGGATTGCCTCCCAGGCCGGCAGAGGGACCAGTTGTTCCAGCACCCCGGTCTTCTTCATCTCCTCGGTGACCGGGATCGCGGCCTGTAGGATCGCGGCATTGCCGTCCCGGTCATAGGCCTCGCCCATGACGTAGTTCTTCAGCGGTACGATGCCGTTATTGTACGAGGCCCCGCCCCAGAGCATCGCGCCGGTGGCCATGATGCTGCTCTTGGCGGCGCGGATCTCGCGGGCATGGCAGGCGCCGCAAGCCTCGTCCACCACGCGATAGTCGCTGGGATTGACGAAGCGGACATATTCCGGGCTCTCGCGATTAAGCAACGCATAGGCGCCCGGGGGATTGGCGCTGCTCGGATAGTTCCAGGTCTCGGGCAGGGTCGGCAGCAAATGCGCGGCGTCCATGGCCTCGCGATAAGCGGTGTCCGACGGCGCGCCGTTGGCCGGTCGAGTAACCGCCACGTCGCCCCCATGGCAATCAACGCAGCCGAGATTGACCGAGCCCGAGCGATGCATGCTCGGCTCGTCGGTTTTCTCGTGACAACTCATGCAGCCGGCGGACTTCTTGTCCGCCTCGGCCTTGGATTGTCCGGCGGGCGCCGGCGGCGTGGTGGTATAGGTGACGTGCCGTGGTTTCTCCGGCCCGCCGGCGGCCAACGCGTCCCAGGATCCGAGCGCCGTCAGCCCCAGGATAATCGCAACCGCCAATATCGAGATTGCTCGCATCACCGGCGCCTCAATAGGTCAAGATCAGGTTGGCGAGAACCGAATAGAACGCGTCTTCATTGGCCGCGTCGGCGCCGTAAAGCTCACAGAACCCGTCACCGGCGAAAAGCACGGCGCCGGACAGCCGGAACACCACATTCTGCGAGAAAAATGGCCTGTAGATCAGCGCCGCCGAAAGGTCCCAGCCGATCTCACGGTCGATATCCTGCTGATTGCGCGCGACTTCAAGTGTCGACGTATCGTCGAACTGCATGTAGTTGAGATTGGTCGACAGACGAAGCTCCGGCAGGATGTCGAAATCCGCCCCGGCGCCAATCAGTCGAAAGCCTGGATTGTTGAAGTTCGACTGGCCATGTTCCTTGGAGGACCGCAGCGATGGCAACAACGCGTTGCGGGTCGATAGAACCACACCACCACCACCGATCAGCGGCACGGTCTGGCGGATCCAATAATTGGTATCGGAACCGGCAATCTGTGGGTTCTCGAAGATCGCGTCGAACCCGGTTTCGGTATCGTCGAACGGATCGGAATCGCCCGAGGCATAGACCAACGATCCCCTGAGCCGCACCCAATCGAAATCGATCGAGGGCTCGACCGCGAAGAAGAACGCGCTGACATCGGCCTTTCGGTCGGTGAAGGCGCTGTCACGGTCGCTACCGAAGGCATAGTAGAACGAGTGGGTCAGGTTTAGCCGGCCGAAATGCCCGTCACCGCTGAACCCGAGATAGCCGATATCGTAATTGCGCCCGCGTTCGCTGCCGAAGGAGGACGGGCGTTCGATGAACGTATTGTCGTTGAAGAAGAAGTCGTTACCTTCGCGGTTGCGATTGTAGATCGCCGCGAATTGGCTCTGAAACCCGAGAACCGGGAAGTCCTGCCAATACAGATTGGCGATGAAGATGTCGTCCTCGCGCACCTTGCGCCCGACATGGTTCAGGCCGCTATTGGTGTCTTTCTCCAGCCGCCGGAACCAAGCGAGGTTATACTGGAAGATGTTGTTGTCCCGATCACCGAACAGCCGCACCCCGAGCTGGGCGTCCTGGAACAGAAATCCACGAAAATCAGCGTTGAACGGCTGAATGCCAACCCGGATCGAGTCGAAGTCGTAGCGGTCCGACACATTGCGGATATGGTAGTCGATAAAGGCTTCCTGCAGCGAGATATGTCGGTCGTTGCGGGTCGTGCCCTGGCGCGGATCGGCGCGCAGCACGCGCTCTTCCTCGACCACCGCGCGGTTGAAGTTGATCACCGGCACCAAACGAAATTCCAGGTCCGGTGGCTTGAACGCGGTATCGCCCTTGATCAGCGAGGCACTGATGATCAGGTTCTGATTAAAGATCCACTGATTGACCTCGCCGAACAGATCGACGGAATTGTCCCGATTGGTTGACTGCACGCCCACCGGCGTCGGCACCGAGCGCGGCTCGTAGACGGTATCCGAAATCACCGACAGATTGACGAACCAATCATCGCCGAATACCGGGCGGTCACCCTTGAGCGGATTGCGGTTATAGGGGTCGACAACGCTTTCCTTGACGCCCAGCGATTCAATCAACCGCCAGCGGTCGGGCACCGAAATGCCGTCGATCTTGGCCGGATCGCGGTTCTTGGGCGGTGTCACCCGGCGCAAGATCGCGCCCGGAAGCGGCTTGGTATCCTCAATCTCGGCGGGAGGTGTCTTGCCGGGAATGCGTCGCTCCTGCGCCTGGCCGGACGCGATGGCGCCGGCCAAAACCGCGGCGGTCAACAATCCGGTTAAGAGAAGTCGAGCGGGCATCGATTACTTTCCGGCGCAAACGTTCTGGGCATTGGTATCGAGAAACGGCAGGAACGGGCAGTTGACGTAGCGCAATCTGGCGCCCTGGACCACCAGATTATCGGCCCGAACCGAGCGCGGGGCATTGCCGATCCCGGTACCAAGCTCAACCCCGGCGTTATGCAACCCAAGGAACGAGATCATATCGTCCTGGTCAACGCCGTCCCCGGACACCCCAATACCGCCCACTAGCGCGGAGCCGCGATAGATCGGCACACTACCAGGGAAGATCTGAATGCCATTGGCGAGGCGGCTCTCGCCGGTTTGTGGGCGCACGGGGAGCGAGGTGCAACCCTGGTCGGTGTCCGCGACCATGATGTCGGCTGTCTGATCTTGCAGCAGAAAACCCACATGCGCGAGCAGATTGTCCAGCACGAGTTGAAACTGCAATCCGGTGTTGAACGGGCTCCATGCGCTAAAGGGTTCACTGAGGGGACCATTCACCGTGCCGTCGATCCCGTCGGGATAAAGCGGGCGCGAAAGGTTACCGCCGGATCGGTCCGCGAACGCGATCCCGTCTGATAACGCCGAAGGGCCGATAAAGGCGCGCACGGCTGTAACGAAACGATCCTGCCCCGCGTCGATCAGTTCCTGCGCCGCGACGGTATTGGAGAAAAACGCGGCGGTTCGGGCCTTTTGCAGGGACACATCGGTACCGAAGATAGGACCATCCGGCGTGCGCACGATCCCGAGTATCTTGCCATTGGTATCGACCACGGAAATCGTAACCTGCGCGTGACTTCCCAGGGGACGCCGGATCTGAGCCCGTGCCCGGGTCGCCACCGCCAGAGCGTTACGCAAGATCACCGTCACCTCGGCGGCGCTCAGCTCAACGCCGTTATCCTCACTGCCGGCGCTGGGGGCAAAACGTGGCGAATTGTTCTGGTCGACCAACACGAAGGCTGGGATTGGCGCGAAAATCCCGCTGGTATCGGCGCGGTATCCCGAACCACTATCGCCGAAGGTCTGCCCGTCTCGAATCGTTCCATCAAAGTAACTGGGGATCGAAATCAAGGCGCCGACCGACGTATCAAGCAAACTGGAGAAAGCTGGCGCGGCGGCGGCGTTGGAAAGCAGCGAGCCCGCGTCACGATCGGTATATCGAAAGGTCTTGCCCTCAACCGTGATCCGGTTGCCCTTGATGTCGACCGGCGGCTCGAACCCGCGCTGCGCCGCGATCGCGATCAACTCGTCATTGTCGGTGTCGAAATCCGTGATCGAGGGATCGGTACTATAGGCTCCATCCGAGATCACACCGACCCCCCCGACCATCTCCGATCCCTTGTAAAGTGGCAGGCCACCCGGATCGGCCGACAAGCCCAAGGGTGAACGTTTCGGGCCAACCGTCACCGCGTTGGTATTGATATTCAGATCCGAGCACGGCAACTGGCTGAACTGCACCCCGAATAGCGGACCGCTCGGCGAGAACCGTTCCTTAGGGTTGAAATGTTCCTGGACGATTTGGTTGGCCGTGCGGGTCGTGAAGGCATTGCCGCTGGAAGACAAATAGGCTCCGGTGATCGCCTTGGCGATGGCCGCGACCGGCCCGGGAAGCACGGTTCCTTCAAGCCCCCCCTTGCCGTCGACTCCGTTCGGGTGCGCGGGATCGGCGGTAATGACGAAACAGCCAATCGGTATCGGAGGATTGGGTATCAACTCAGTGCAATCCGCCCCGACTGTATCGGTGGCTCGATTGGCGCCCAGCATGTTGTAGACCGCGAGCACGTTGCCGACCCGGTCAGTGACCGCGATCGCCGCGGCGGTTCCTCGGGCCCGCGCCTCGTTCACCGCCTGGCTAATCACCGATTGGACATCCGCGATCGTCAGATTAGCGGCGATTGCCGGCCCCGACAGCACAAGCCCGCCCATGAGGCCAGCCAGGATCGCGGCGCGCTTCAGTCCTCGATAAACCCAGGAACCAGCAATCATTGCCCGGCTCCCGATCCAGTGGCGCGCAACTCGAAGACGCCGAACTTCAAGGTCGATTGAGTGTGGTACGCGACCGTGACGGTGACCGGAAACAGCTCCCGCGACATGTCTTCATCCTTGAGGATCTTGAAGGTGATCTGGCCATTCACCACCGGGAACCGGTTGTCGATCAAATTGGACAGCCGTCCGTCCCAGGGTTGCCAAAAGCCGAGATGGTCGCGCCGGAGCGACTTGCCGCTGGCGGTATGAGCGGTCACGAAACTGGCGGTCACCGTGTCACCGTCGACCGTAACATCGCGCGTGACCGTCACCCGGGATGCCTCGACGCCAACCGCCGTCAGCCGCGCGCCGACCTCGCTCAAGCGATCCGCCGCCGAGGCGCCCCCCGTCGTCGCCAACATCAATCCGAAGACGAGCGCGAGGAAAGTGGCGCGAAGATTGGTCACGACGACGTTCATTTCCCGGCCTTCTCTTTCGGTTTGACCATCGGCGGCTGATCCGGCGTATGGAAGCCGTGACACATTATACAGGTGCTCGGCACCCGCGCGGTGCTGGTTCCGCCGCCGTGACAATCCCGACAGGTCTCGATCTTGGGCAACAGCACATCGGTGCTGGACATGGACTCCGCCGCATTGTGGCAATCGGTGCATTGCATGTCCCGATGCTTGTCATGCGAGAAGTGTGATTTGGGCTGCCAACGCTCCGTTAGGCGCACTGGTTGGACCGTCCATGCCTCGGGATCGGCTCCCTTGACGACTTCATGACACGTGCCGCACTGGCTGGCCGAGAAGATATAGGACGCCGCCTCGATCGCCCGCCCACGCGACCAATCCAGCGCCTCCTTGCGCTCCGGCTTGGTAAGCGGCGTGCCTGGCCGGCGGCGCACCACGTCGGGCGCTTTTTCGTCCGGCACACCGCCTTCCAGCGCCCGCGCCGCGTAGAACTCCTTGAGCTCGCGCAATACCATCTTCGGCTTGCCATGGCTGACCTGGCGCTTGGGCGCGGTCGGCTCGAAGGTCAGTTGATGACATTCGGCGCAATGGGTCTCCATCTCGACCTTGACCATCAACCCGCCACCCGGCTCCGTCACGTGGCAACTGGTGCATTGTAGTTGTCTCGTGCCGCCGGTCGGAAGACGCATCTTCTTCTCGTTCATATGCGTCTTGTGGGTGAATTTCAGGTTCGAGATTTCCTTGGGGGCGTCGTCCAGGCTGATCCGGGTCCAGACATCCTTGGACGGATCGGTGGAGACCGTCGGCCGGAACTGGGGATGATCGGCCGCGAAGTCGGACGCGTCGGCCAGGGTAGTGTTCGGCGCGTCGTCGCGAAGGTCCCCATGACAATCCGAGCACAGCCGTTGATCGGCGTGGAACATCGGGTTCGGCCCCTGATGATCCTTGTGACAGGACGCGCACCGCGCCTCGGTCAGATCGTCATCGGGAAAGGCCACGGGGTCGGCATGGTGCCGGATATCGCCGTGACAAGCCGCGCAAGCCCGGTTCGGCGTCATCTCGAAGGCTTTCTGATGACAAGCCGCGCAGTCATCGGCGAAGAACTTGTGCGCGTCCATCATCTCGCCACTCTTCCAGGCGACATCAAAGGACAGGTCGTTTTTCACGCCCATGGGGCCATCGGCGGTACGTCCCTCGTGCAGGAAATGCCCGCTGATCGGCAACGCGATAAACCCGGCGATGATCGCCAGGAAAAACAGCCAGGCCCAGGTGCGCTTGCTCATGCCTCCGGCGGCCAGGCTTGTGCGGCTGCGCGCCATCAGATCCTTGACGTCATCGCCGACGGGTTGAACGAGTTCGACCGTGATCGCGGCATCCTTGCCCTCCGGCGGTTCGACCACGACAATCTCATAGGGTCCGACGCCGATGGTATCGCCGACGGAAACCTCGGCGTTACGGGTAACGTTGCCGTTCAGTCTAAGATCCGCCGCGCCGACAGCCTCGCAAAACAGGCCGTTCGGCGTGTGATGCAGGGTCGCCATGCGCAAGGGCACCCGCGGGTCCGGCAGATAAACCTCGTTCTCGGTTCCCCGGCCGATCCGCACAACCTCGGCGGAGACCGCTTCTTCCTTGGTTGAGACCCCGCCCTTGGCGCGCCGGGTCAGGAATGCGAGTCGCAGCTCCATCTCGGCCTCACCAGTAGTAGAAAACGGAAATCACGTGGCCGGCGAGCGCCGCCAGCAACGCGAAGGATAGGGGCACATGGAAATACAGCCAGATCTCAAGCATCGCCTTGAGCTGAACATCCCGCCGCATGGTCCGTAACAGCGTCGATTTCTTGCCGAGCAGACTGATCAGCTTGCGCACGTCGCCGCCATGCTCCGGCCCGACGGAAGCCGCGAGATCGCGAATGCCCGCGAAGGCGCGCTCGGTGCCGCAATTCGGATCATGGCCGCTCAACTGCCGAGCGATGGAACCGCCGATGCTTGTCTCGTTGCAGGACACCAGCACAAGCGAGGCGATTTCATCCGGCATCGCGCTTGCCACCTGGCGGCATTCGCGGTCGAGTTCGCCAATCCCGGCATAGACCTCCTCGGTGGTTATACCCCGGCGGTTTTCGGTCATCAGCCGCGGATATCGGGCATAGGCGTAAATCCCGAAAAACCCGCTGGCGATCACCACCATCATCAACCCATAAGCCAACGTGTGCAGATTCCAGCCGAACTGAAAACCGGTATGCAGGGTGGCGACAATGATCAGGCTCAGCCCGAGATAGACATGCGCCGAAAGCCAGCCTTGAAGCTTGGTTACCGTGCCGTAACGCCGCTTGCGCACGCCGAACCACATCAGCCAGAGGATCAGCGCCGCGCCAATGCAACCCAGGCCATAGCCGAGCCACGTCCCCCCGTTCGGCTCGTCCGGTGGCGCGTGCCAGGCATAAACGGCAATCGCCGCGACACAGAGCAGCGTCGCGATCTTTAGATACCGAAAGCCGGCATATACCAGAAAGCCCTCATGCATTTAGGCTCTCCCCGACTTCGTCAAGGCGGTGATCGAGAAGAACTCCTCCGGATTGACCCGGATCGCCGCGCCGGTCGGACAGGCGCTGACACAGGACGGCCCGCCCGCGATATCCTTGCACATATCGCATTTGGTCGCGGTCTCGCGCGCGCCCTCCGGCTTGGCCCTGGGGGTCTTGTCCTCGCCGGGCCCCGGACCGGCTCCGAACAACAGCCACTGCAGCAGCCCCGGCTTGGGCGGCGGCGGATAGGCCATGTGGATCACGTTATACGGGCAGTCGCGCGCGCAATTGCCGCAACCGATGCACTTCTCGTCGATGAACACCTCGCCATTCGGCGCCCGGTGGATCGCGTCGGCCGGACAATCGGACATGCAGTGCGGGTGCTCGCAATGCCGGCACGAGGTCGGAACATGCAGGGTGCCGAAGGTCGGCCCGGCCTCGCGCTTGAGGCGCGATTTGCCGCCATGAGTCTCGGCGCAGGCCTTCTCGCAATTGTCACAGCGCACGCATAGCGCCTCGTCAATCAGTAGAACGTCGGTGGCCTCGCCCAGCCCCTGATTAACCAGAAAGTCGATGATGTCGCCGGAATCCGGGCGCTCCTCAACCTCGACATTCTGCACCAGTCGGTCGCGGAAACGTTCCTCGATCTCGCTTTTCAAGGCCGGCTCGCGGGCGAGCAGACGCTTGAAGGCACCCGCGTCGACCTTGATGGTTTCCGACGCCACCGTCGCCTTGACGGTCGCCGAACGCGGCGCCTCGGTCAAAAGCGCCATTTCACCGACATAGTTACCAGCCGGGATGTAAGAGAGCACCACGTCGCGCCCACCGATCCGACGCGAAACCATCATCGAACCCGACCGGATCAGATAGACGTCGTCGGTGGTCTCGCCTTCCTCGATCATCACGTCGCCCGCCGAAAAGCTCTCGATGGTCGCCGTGGTCACCACCTCTTCCAATAGCGCCGGGTCGATATTCGGCGCCAGATGGGTCTGGATCTGTCGCGAGATCGCGGCCTCGTCGATCACCCGCTTGGCGGCGTCGATGGAGCTGATCAGCTTCAACATCGCCCGACGCGGGGTCTCAACCAGGATCGAGTCCTCGTGCGCCAGGATCGTCGCGGTGCGCCGCCGCCCGGACAACAGCCCCATCTCGCCGAAAAAGGCGCCGGTACGCAGGGTCACCACCCCGCTCGGGTCATTGGGGTTGATCTGAATATCAACCGCGCCGTCGACGATGGAGTAGACGCTGTTGGTGAAGTCGTTACGCTCGAAGATGATGTCTTTCGGCCTGACCCGGTGAATCCGGCTTTCCAGCATGAATTCACGCAACTGCAGGCGTGACATGTGCGAGAGCAGCGGAACATTGTTCTGGATCGCCTCCAGAACCTCGTCAACCGACATCCCCTCGATTGCCGCGAAGCGCTCCTCCAGCAAGGCCTCGTCCGCCGGGCGAACCGGATTCCCGAGGATGGTCTCGACCACCTCGTAGCCCTGGTTCATCGCCTGTTTGATCAGCGGGTAGCCGGCCAGCGCGCCGACGATGTAAAGGCCCTCGACCGAGGACTCGTATTTCGCCGACAATTCCGGGAGCGCCGAAGGGTCGTCGCTGGAGAACTTGATGCCGCAGGCCTCAACGAAGCGACGCGGTGGATTGGCGCCGAGCCGGGCGATGATCCGGTCGCATTTTACCTCGGCCTCGCCCTCGGGAGTCTTGAGCACCATCAGCCCCGGCTCGACCCGGGCCGGCGTGGCGTTGAAATAACACTCGATGACTTCGTTCTCGATCGCGCCGTTGATGGCGTTCAGGTTGCCCTGCTTAGCGCGCGCGAACTCACCTTTTCGATTGATAATGATGACTTCGTTCTGTTCCGTCAGACCGATGGCGTTTTCGATCGCCGCGTCACCGGCGCCGACCACCACGATGGTCTCGCCGTCGTATTCCAGCGGATCATCGAGCTGATACTGAACCCGCTCCCAGTCCTGACCTGGCACGCCCAATTGCCGCAGATTGCCCTGCACGCCGATCGACATGATCACATGCTTGGCCCTGACCGTCTCGTTGCCGTTTACAGTTAGCGTGAAGTCGTCCTTGGCACCCTCGATCGCGGTTACCTCGGCGTTGTAGCGGATATTGACCGCGTGCTCCTCCAGCCCCGAATCCCAGGTATCGAGGATATCCTCCCGCACACCCGCCTCGAATTGCATGTCGCTTTGCAGCGGCAATACATCGGGCGTCGCCATGACGAATTTTTTCTTTTGGTACTTATAGATCGTGTCGGAGGCATGGTCCGTGCGTTCGAAGAGCACGTGATTGACGCCTTGTTTCGCGGCCCGCGCGGCGGCACTCAAACCCGCCGGTCCAGACCCGACGATGACTATGTCGAATTCCGTCGTCACAACCTACCCACGCTCCATGTCGGGATGCGAATAATTTTAGGCATCGCCGCTGCTCCCCACTTCGTGTAAGATACGGCGAGGAAACCGCTTCGTCAAATGAAGGATGGGCGACAAATTTTGTTAAACACTCGGTTTTGTCGTGAAAATCACATCCCGATCGCCTTATCGTCGAGCCCGGAACCGGTCGGCGCGGCAATGCGGCTCACGGGATCGTTATCCCGACATTCCCCCGACAGTCCATCGTGTTCGCGACAGCGCCCTCGGGCTTTGGCCTTGTCAGTCCGCGTCGAATGGTGCCAAACTTTGTCGGAACCTGGGAATTGAAAGGACAATGTTGCGAAAAACTCGGATCATTCTGTCGGCCATGATCGTATCGGCGCTTCTGATTTTCGTGGCGATCGGAGATTGGTTGTCCTCAAGGGAACAAGGGCATGACAGTGACTCGAGCCTATCGGGGATGGGTGGGGGAAGCACCCTCGCGGCGCTGGAGGACAGAGCGAGAAACGAGCCCGCGAAGGCGGTGAATTTTATCCGGCTCGGCGATGCCTACAAGGCCTCCGGCCGACTTGGCGAGGCGGTTTCAGCCTATGTTTCCGCTGCGGAACTCGCCCCGGGAAACACGGAGGTTCAGCGCGCTCTGATTTCGTTAAAGGCGATGGCCGAGGCGAAAGGGCGACACTGATCGAAGCAAAATCGTCACCAACAGGTGATATAACTCGGCCAGGGATCAACCGAGCAAGAATAATCGGGACGAGGCGTGACAGAGGGGGAAGCGGTGAAATGATGGGGATGTCGAGGATCAAAATCACAGATGTCGCGAAGCGGAATGCGCTGGCCGTGTTGTTCATCCTGCCGGCCTTTTTGCTCGCCCTGGGAACGGGGCCGGACGTCACGTCGTCCGCGAACGCCCAAACCCCGCAATACGGCCAGGACCTCCATATCGGCGTGACATCTTGCGCCGGCAGCACCTGTCATGGCGCGACATCGCCCTGGGAAAATTCGACGGTCCTGCAGAATGAGTACGTCACTTGGTCCCAGAAGGATGAGCATTCCAAGGCGTATTCCAAGCTCCTGAATGAAGAGTCAAAGCGGATCGCGGCTAATCTCGGCCTGCCGAACGCCCATGAGGCGGATCTTTGCCTCGACTGTCACGCCGACAACGCGCCCAAGGACAAGCGGGGGCGATTCTTCCAGATTTCCGACGGCGTGGCCTGCGAATCATGCCATGGCGGCGCCGAAAGATATCTCGGGATCCATATTTCCGGGGCCGCGAACCATCAAGACAACCTTAATGCCGGTATGTACCCGACCGAGGATCCGGTAAAGCGGGCGGAACTGTGTCTCTCCTGTCACTTTGGCGAGGACAAGAAATTCGTGACCCATCGGATCATGGGCGCCGGTCATCCCCGAATGAGTTTCGAACTTGATACCTTCACCGCCATTCAGCCGGCTCATTTCGAGATCGATAACGACTATCGCAAGCGCAAGGCCGTGGCCAACGGCGTGCGCACCTGGGCCATCGGTCAAGCTATCGCGCTGAAACGCCGGGTCGATACCGCCGCCGACCCCAAGCGTGGCTGGGACGGATTGTTCCCGGAACTGGTGCTTTTCGACTGCCAAGCCTGCCACCATCCCCTGACCGCCCCAACCTGGCAACCGAGGCCGAGCACGGGTCTTCCGTCGGGCGTGGTGCGCTTCGATGATTCCAACGCGCTTATGCTGGGTATCATCGCTGATCACGTGGATAGCGAGCTTGGCGCGACCCTGAAACGCCAGATGAAGGATCTGCAAGCTTCCACCCTCCAGGGATTGGAGGCCTACAAGACGGCGGCGAACGCCTTGAAGGAGACCGCCGACGGCCTGGTCGCCAAGTTCAGCACCCATGCCTTCGGCAAGGATGACATCGCCGCGATGATGAAGGGCGTTCTCGCCCAGGCGGCGGCGGCGGAGTTTTCTGACTATGCCGGGGCCGAACAGGCGACGATGGCCTTGAGCGCGATCGCGGCGGCCGCGCGGGACGCCGGCATGACCGAGCTCGCCGACGGTATAGACACGCCACTGGCCAAGGCCTATGCCGCCCTGGACAAGTATGACGGTTGGGATCACCCGGGCTTCCAGGCGGCGATCGCCGAGATCAAGTCCGCGCCCTAACAGACGTTGTTGACGTCGATCGAAATCAAAGAGGCCGGCTCCGTTCCCGGAACCGGCCTCTCGTTACCCTGTCCTAAATCCTGATCCTGGAAACCCAGGGGGAGCCGGGCTGTTCAAAAGCGTCGCTTAAGCGGCCTTCCGCTCGAGCTTCGGCGCGCCACCGGCGGTGCCAATCGCAATTTTGCGCGGCTTCTTCTCTTCCGGAACCTCGCGGACGAGATCGATATGGAGCAAGCCATTCCCCATTTCCGCGCTGGTCACGATGATGTGGTCGGCCAGATCGAACTTTCGCTCGAAGGCGCGCGCCGCGATGCCGCGATGCAGATAGGTTTGAGCCCCGACCGCGTCGTCCTTCTCGACCTTGCCGGAGACGGTGAGGCTGTTCTCCTTGACCGTAACGTCAATGTCGTTCTCGCCAAAGCCGGCGACCGCCATCGTGATCCGATACGAATCCTCGTTCCGCTTTTCGATGTTGTAGGGCGGATAGCTCGGTTGCGTCGAAGCCTCGGAGGCCTGATAGGCCGCGTCAACGAGGCGCGCCATGCGGTCAAAGCCGATGGTGGAACGGAAAACCGGGGAAAAATCGATCGTGCGCATTGTCCAAATCCTCCTTGGAAGCAACGTGGACATTTCAAGTGGCCCGCCAACTGGCCGAGCCGGTTCAGTCTTCTCCCGACCCCACCTTGGGCGATCGGACCAACTGAAATTAAGGGATGTCGAACCGCCGTTCAAGAGATCTCGTGAAAAAAATTTTGGCCCTGTTTTCGGGCCTGAAACGACAAACGGACGCTCAAGAGCGTCCGTTCGGGCAACTGAATTTCTAGTGGATCAGCTCTTGAGGCCGAGCCCCGCGAAACGCTTGTTGAATTGAGCCACGCGACCACCCTGGTCAAGCACGCGGCGCACACCGGTCCAAGCGGGATGCGACTTGGGATCGATATCCAGGCGCATCACATCGCCTTCCGAGCCCCAGGTCGACTTGGTCGTGTATTCGGTACCATCGGTCATGACGATGGTAATGTCGTGGTAGTCGGGATGAATATCCGCCTTCATCGTGCCTGCTCCCGCGCGGGTGCGCATCAAAACCCAAGGGTATGGCCCAGGGGCCTAGTGGGACTCGTCGTGCGAGTCGTCATTCAAGGCGCGCGGTATAGCGGGTTCCGTCGATGGGTTCAAGCGGAAAGCGGGTTCATTTCCCCTCTCCGCCCGGGAACCGTTGTGTTCGCTCCGGACCACTAATATTGTGCGCGAAACCGTGACACACGGATTGGGATGACGTGAGCCTCAAGGACGACCCCACGATCGAGCGCCAGCGCGACCTCTCGTCGCTGCGCATGCTCTTGCCCTATATGGCGCCGTATCGTTGGCAATTGGTCGGCGCCGCGATCGCGTTGATGGTTGCTGCGGGAACCGTGCTGGCGATGGGCACCGGCCTGCGGTTTCTGATCGACAAGGGTTTCGCGGTTGGCGATCCGGTGCTGCTGGACCAGGCGGTGATCGTTCTGAGCGGTGTCGTGCTGCTCTTGGCGCTTGCCAGCTATGCCCGGTTTTTCCTGATCTCCTGGGTCGGCGAACGAGTAGTCGCGGATCTTAGAAGCGCTGTCTTCAATCACGTGGTCGGTTTGAGCGCCACCTTCTTCGAATCGCGCCGGACCGGAGAGTTGATCTCGCGCATCGGCACGGACACCACCTTGGTGCAGACGGTGGTCGGCTCGTCTGTTTCCATCGCGCTTCGCAACACTCTGATGTTCGCCGGTGGCCTCGTCATGCTGCTGGTGACCAGTCCCAAACTGGCCGGGTTGGTTCTTCTGGTGATCCCGCTGGTGGTGGTTCCCATCGTTCTGCTTGGGCGTCGGGTGCGCAGGCTCAGCCGCGCGTCGCAGGACCGGGTCGCCGATGTCGGCGCCTATGTGGAGGAGACGCTGAACGGCATTCGCGTCGTCCAGGCCTTCGGTCATGAGGCGGTTGACCGCGCGCGTTTCGCCGACCGTGTGGAGGAAGCCTTTCGAACCGCCGTCTTCCGCGTGCGCAACCGGGCGGCGCTGACCGCCATCGTCATCGCCTTCGTTTTCGGTGCCGTCACCATCGTGCTTTGGATCGGCGGACGCGACGTGCTGTCCGGTAGAATTACGCCGGGCGAGCTGTCGGCCTTCGTGTTCTATGCGATCGTCGTCGCCGGTTCGACCGGGGCCCTATCCGAGGTCCTCGGCGATCTGCAACGCGCCGCCGGCGCCATGGACCGACTGATGGACCTACTCGCCACCAAGGCCGAGATCGCGGCGCCCAACAATCCCGAGGTCCTGCCGAGCCCCGCCGAGGGCAGGATCGAGTTCGACGCGGTCGAGTTTCGCTATCCCTCGCGCCCGGATCAGGCGGCGCTCGCGGCCTTCACCCTGACCGTGGAACCCGGCGAAACGGTGGCCCTGGTCGGGCCGTCCGGCGCCGGCAAAACAACCGTGTTTCAACTGCTCCTGCGGTTCTACGACCCGAGGATCGGTCTGGTGCGTCTGGATGGAGTTCCGCTGGTCAACGTGGATCCCAAGGCCGCGCGCGAGCGGATCGGCCTGGTCCCCCAAGACGCAGTGATCTTCTCCTCCAACGTGACCGAGAACATCCGTTACGGACGCCCCGAGGCGAGCGACGCCGAGGTGCGCGCCGCCGCCGAGGCCGCCCATGCACTGGAGTTCATCGAGAAACTGCCGAACGGCTTTGACACCGATCTTGGCGAGAAAGGCGTGCGGCTGTCGGGCGGCCAGCGCCAGCGTCTGGCGATCGCGCGGGCGATCCTTCGCGATCCGGCGGTGCTGCTCCTGGACGAGGCGACCAGCGCGCTTGACGCCGAAAGCGAGCGTGCGGTGCAACAGGCGCTTGAGCGGATCATGGCCGGGCGCACGACCCTGGTGATCGCACACCGTCTGGCCACGGTACTGAGCGCCGATCGTATCGTGGTCATGCAGGATGGGCGCGCGGTGGCCAGCGGAAGCCATCACGAACTGCTGGCCACGAACGCGCTCTATGCTCGTCTCGCGGCCCTACAGTTCGATGTGCACGACCCTCGCGCCCTGGTAGAGGCCCGCGGCGCGGCGGAATAGCCACGCGGTCTATACGGCCCCCTTCAACATCGCCTCGGCCTCGCTCCAAATGCCTCGGACGAGATCCGCGGCGGGTCGCGTCTGGGCCAGGGCGGCGGACTGACCGGCCCAGGCCTGGATACGGTCGATGTCATTTTCCTTCACACCCTCGGCTCGCATCGCGCCGGTCAGGCCACGCTGTACCGGATAGGGCGCCGGATCCGGCGTATCCGGCGCGTTGGCGGCGCGGGCATAGGCGGTGGCAACGCTTCTCCCGGGCCGTCCGGAAAAGCTCCGAGTGACGATTGTTTCCTCGGGCGCGGTCCGCCCGATGGCATCGGCCCAGGCCGGCGCGATCGCGGCCTCCGGCGTCCTTAGCAGACCTGTACCGATCTGCGCCGCCGAAGCTCCCAGCATCAGTGCCGCGGCGACGCCCCTTGCATCGGCGATCCCACCGGTCGCGATCACCGGAACCTCCACAGCGTCGCGAACCGCCGGCAATAGCGAGAACAATCCGACAAGCGCGCGCTCCGCCTCGCCCGCCTCGTAGGCTCCCCTATGGCCCCCCGCTTCCATGCCCTGGGCGACGACCGCGTCGGCGCCGGCCTCGACCGCCGCGCGCGCCTCGGCAACCGTGGTTACGGTGGCGAACCACTTGATCCCACGTTGTTTCATCCGCGCCACGAAATCGTCGGGATAGAGCCCCATGATCGACGAGATCACCGCCGGCCCCGCTTCCAGCATGGCCTCGCACTGCGCGTCGAAGTCCAACACCCCACCGTCACCCGCGTCCTCCGCAACCTCGGGGCCCCATTGGCCGAGAAACGCCCGAACCTCCGCCTCATGCTCGGCGTTTCGGATCGGCGCGGGGTCGGGTATCCAGAGATTGAGTTGGAAGCCGCCATTGCTGGAGCCGCGAAAGGTGGTCGCCCAATCTCCTATGGCATCGGGGCTCATCAGCAGGGTCCCGCAAGCCCCCATGCCGCCGGCATTGGCGACGGCGGCGGCAAGCGGCGCGGGACAGGCGCCGGCCATCGGCGCCATCAGGATCGGCACGCTGATGTCATGGGCCTCGCAAAATCGTTTGGCGCGATCCAACGGCGAGGATGGGACAGTCATGGCGGCTCCTCCCGACAAATGCGCGGTAACGGGACCGCGCGTGTTTCAACAGGCGCGCCGAACGGGTTTACCGTCGCCCGGAGCATTTCATGATGCTAAGGGATACCGGGATAGTGGTCGATCCCCGGATAGGCATTGGAGAGCGCTGATCATGGAACGGGTCAAGCAGATCGAAATCCTGAAGGAGTTGATGTCCCAGGTCGCCGAGAAGCGCAATGTCGACGCCGGACGCATGGTCGAAAACCCGGTCACCAGCTATACCTGCCCTGACATGGCGGCGCGGGAATGGGACGTCTTTTTCCGTGCTCACCCCCAGATCATCGGATTGACCGGAGATCTGCCGTCACCCGGCACCTTCATGACAGTGGACGATTTCGGCACCCCGGTACTGGCCTGCCGCGACGCCGAGGGAAACTTCCGCGCCTTTCTGAATGCCTGCCGCCACCGGGGCGTCAAACTGGTAACCGAGGAGCGCGGCGAGAAGACCCGCTTCTCCTGTCCCTTCCACGCCTGGACGTACGACAATTCCGGCGCGCTTTTGGCGATCCCCCAGCCCGGCCATTTCGGCGCGGTCGACAAACCCTCGCTCGGCCTGATCGAACTTCCGGCGGTGGAGAGCCACGGCTTGCTTTTCGTGCATCCCAAGCGGGACGGGACGATTGATGTCGACGCACTGCTGGGCGGGCTGGGCCTGGAGATCGCCAATTGGAAGTTCGAGCGCCTGCAACGCACCGGCGAGACCGCGATCACCAAGCGACTCAACTGGAAGCTTGCGAACGACACGTTCGGTGAGACCTACCACTTCCAGAAGCTGCACAAGAACACGTTGGGACAGCTCTTCCACGGCGACAATCTGGCCTATGAAACCTTCGGGCGGAACCATCGCTTTGTCTTCGCCAGCCGCTTCATCGACATGCTGCGCGAGGCGCCGGAGGAGGAATGGTCGCTACCGATGGGCGCGACCCTGTTGTATTTCATCTTCCCGAACATCCAGATCATCGTCGGCCGCGGCACCACCAATCTGGTGAAGATCTATCCCCACGGGGACGACCCCGCGCGTTCCACCAGCCGGATCTGTCACTATTTCACCGAGAACGCCGTCGCCGCCGAGGCCGAGGCGCTGGCCTTGGGCAACGCGCTGACCCTGGACGAGGTCTATGACTTCGAGGCCCGCAAGAAAAAGACCCTGACCTACGCGGTGATCAACGAGGTCTTCGACAGCACCATCGAGCAGGAAGACTACGCCATGGGCGAGCGCATCCAGTTGGCGGCGGAAAGCGGAGAGCTCGACACCGTGGTCTTCGGCCGCAACGAACCGGCCCTGCACCACTACCACGACAGCTACCGCGCGGCGCTGGGGCTGGAGCCGCTGGGGGAGTACGGGGCGGGGACGTGAGAGCCGATGCCCAGACTGGCGATATCATGAATCCCGACACATTGCGGGCCAATTTTCCGATTACCGAGCACGCCATTTACATGGATCACGCGGCGGTATCGCCGATCTCGATGGGCGTGCAGGCCGCCATGTCGCGGCAAACTTCCATCCAGGTTCACAACATGACCACCTCGGGCAGGTTGTTTGCCCAGGAGTATTCGGATCTGCGAGAGGCGATCTCTAGGATGACCGGGGCGAAGCCGACGACTGTCGCCTTTATCCAGAACACCTCGCACGGCTTGTCACTCATCGCGAATGGCCAACAGTGGAAACACGGCGACAACGTAGTGGTTCCAGCGCTGGATTTTCCGTCGAATTTTCTGCCGTGGAAACGGCTGGAGAGCCTGGGGGTCGAATGCCGTGTTGTCGAAGCCGTCGATGGCCGGGTTACGGCGGATGCCGTCTCGCCCGTTCTGGACGGCCGGACACGGATCGTCGCGATGAGCGGGGTCCAGTATTTCAACGGCTATCGCCCGGATCTCGCGGCGATCGCCGAATTGGCTCACGACAATGGCGCCTTTCTGGTGGTGGACGGCACCCAGGGCGCCGGAGCGTTTGATTTCAATCTCTCCACCCTCGGCATCGACGCACTCGTGGTCAGCGCCCATAAATGGATGTTGGGGCCACTCGGCATCGGTTTCATGGCGCTTTCCGACGCCCTGCTGGAGCGGACGGAACCGACCGAGGTCGGCTGGTTGAGCGTCAATGACCCGTTCGCGTTCCGCCGGGAGTTGGATTGGTTGCCATCGGCCCAGAAGTTCGAACCGGGAACTGAGAATTCGGCGGGACTATTCGGGTTGATGGAGCGCTTTAGGGAAATCGAGGCATTCGAGTTGCCCTTGATCTCGAACCGCATCCTGAAACTAAATGATCTGTTCGCCGACGGTTTGAAAGGGCTGGGATGCACGGTGACCAGCCCTTGGGAAGAGGGCCGAAGATCTGGAATCCTGACATTCCATCACCCCAAGGTCGATCCCGCTTCCACGGTCCAGACATTGAAGGAACGCGGAATTTTCACCAGCGCCCGACACGGCAACATCCGGATCTCGCCGCACTACTATAACTCCGAGGCCGAGGTTCGAGAGGTGATTGATCAGATCAGCGGATTCATTGCCTAAGGTTTGTTTCTTTCGCGGCGTTTGTCAGCGCGAAAACAAGACTGAGCGCTCTACGTGTACCGGTTCTCCATCTTGATGGAGCCGTGGTCCTTCTGGTGAAAATAGTTGGCGCTGAAGAACTCGTGGATCAACTCGGCGTATAGCCTGGGCTCATACGCGGCCGGCTCGTCCGGGGTGACGCATGACGGAGCGACCTTGATGGTCTCGTAGGGATTGGGGCTGTGGAAATAGGCCAGTGAGTAGCGGTCGGTCTCGCCGTCGACGATCACGCCGTGCGGCGTCGACATGAAGCGGTCATTGGACATCCGGCGCAGGATATTGCCGATATTGACCAGAAAGGTGCCGGGAACAAGCGGCGGCGATAACCACTCTCCCGACGGCAGACGGATCGCCAGGCCGGGAACGTCCATGCGGGCGAGGATGGTCATGAAGGAATTGTCGGTATGCGGCGCGGTGCCGAAATCGTTGTCCTCGATCACCGTCGGCGGATAGTGCAGCATCCTCAAGGTGGCGTTGTTCTCGTTGGCGAAGGACGGGGCCAGGAAATCCGCCTCCATCCCGAGCGCCACCGAAAAAGCCGGCAGGAGGCCTTGGCCGAGGGCGTTCAGCGCGCCGAAATAGTCCAGCACCCCCTCACGAAAACCGGGCAGTCCGTCGGGCCAGCGATTGACGCCGCGAAACGGCCGGGGCGACAAGGCGTCCGGGTGGTCCGGGCCACGCGGGTGGGTGATGAAGAAGGACTCGTTCTGGTTCGGCTTGGTCGCCTTGTGGACCGTGGAATGGCGCTGCATGCTGGTATTCATCGCCATGTAGCCGAGATTGTCGGAGTCAAGCGCCAGCGCCTGCTTGGACCCCAACGGCAGGGCATGGAAGCGCCTGGACTGCTCGAAGGTCGCCTCGATCAGCGCTTCGTCGACCCCGTGGTTCGAAGTGTAGAAGAAACCGATGGTCTCGCAGGCCCGGCAGATCTCCGCCGCCGTGGCTTCCAACGCGCCCGGCTCGCCCTTCAGATACGGGCCGAGATCAATGATCGCGAGTTGGGCCAGCGCGGCGTCATGATCGCTTGGGGCGTTTTCCTGAAACAGATGCATGGCCTCTCCAATTCATGCAGTGTCCGGGCCAGTTTCCCGACCGATGTCCCGTGCCCCGAGTGAACTTGCCCCCCGTTACTAGCCGCCTTGCGAAGCCGGAGGGGTCGTGGGGTCGGGAACCGTCATCCCGAGTTCCGCCGCCTGTCGGGCATCGAACGCCTTGCAGGCATCATCGTGGCAATGGCCGCGAATGCCGCCACGCACGTCCCCGGGTTCGATCCCGCGATAGAAATCCCACCAGCTCTCGGGCATCCGCGCCGAGCCCGGCGGCGCCAGCCAGAGCCTATACAACAGGCGCTTTTTCTCAGGCTCGTCGAAATCCTCGTACTCGGTGCGGGAATGCAGCATCGTGTAGTTGTTCATGATCTGCAGATCGCCGGGCGCCAGATACATGGTGAACATGTTCTCGGGCCGTTGCAGGATTTCGTCCAGGGCCGCCATGGTTTCGCGTTGCCCATCGGTCAGCCGCGGCGCGGTCTCGATTCGCTGGGCGCTTTGCACGCGGTTGCGGTTCCATTTGCCGAAGATCAGGCCGTCGGCGTAGTCGAACAGCGGCTGGGTATAGAACGGTCCTTCGTCCTCGGTTTCCTCTTGCTGGCGGCTGAAGCTGAAATCTTCCTCCGCGATTTCCGCCAGATCCGACCGCTCGACGCGCAACACCTCGCGGGCCGTCAGACTGCTGGAGATCATACTCTGGCCGCCGGCCTTGGCGGTGTTGAAACAGCCGAGCGTGGTCAGATCCGCGCCGTCGACATGGAAATCAAGCTTGGCGTTCGAGGAATAGCCACGTCCGCTGGCGGCGCGATAGTCGACGCCGACATCCCGCACCGCCGCGATATATTGACTGGCCTTGCCCTGGGGCCGCGCCACGCCGGCATGGAGCCCGATCGCCCAATTCAGAAGCTTGAACTCTTCCTCGGTCAGTTCCGCTCGAGGCAACCCATGCACCAAAGCCAACCCGCGCCCATAATGTGCCTCGGCGAGGGCCGCGACGATAATCTTGCCGGCGGGGCCGAGATCAAAATCGCCGCGGGTGTAGTCAAAAAGCGGGCGGTCGGGATCAAAGGCCGCCTTGACCGTTCGCGCCAGTTGCGCGCCTGCGGCATCGTCGATGCTGAACACCCAACTCGGGTCACGTTCGAGATCCTCGACCCGCCATGCCGCGCGCGCCTGCGTATCGGCTAGTTCCATTCCCGTATCCTCGTTGCGGATCCCGCGATCAACCGTCCCTCTAGCCCTGCTTGGCCAGCCGGGTTTCCACCAGCTTGGCGAAGTAACTCGAGCCGATCGGGATAATCTCGTCGTTGAAGTCATAATGCGGGTTGTGAACCTCACAGGCCCAGCCGTCCTCGCCGGTGCCCTGGCCGATCGTGACATAGGCGCCGGGCACCACGTTCGACATGTACGAGAAATCCTCCGACGCGTTGATCCGGTTGTTCATCCGGTTGACATTCTCCTCGCCGACCAGATCGGCGGCCACGTCGCCGGCGAACTTGATCTCGTCGTCATTGTTGATCAGCGGCGGGAAGACGACCCGGAAATCGACCTCGGCCTCGGCCCCCATGCCCTGGGCGACGCCCTTGGCGATGCTTGTCAAACCCTCTTCGAGCTGGGCCATTACCTCGTTGGAGAAGGTCCGCGCCGTCCCCTTCATATAGGCGGTGTGCGGGATCACGTTATAGGCGTCACCGGAATTGATCTGGGTGATCGAAAGCACCGCCATCTGTTGGGGGTCGACATTGCGGGAGACAATGGTCTGGGACGCGGTGGCGATATGGGCGGCGATTATCGTCGGATCGATCCCGCTCTCCGGCCGCGCGCCATGGGCGCCCTTGCCATGCACGGTGATATCGAACAGCGCCCCGCCGGCCATGGCGGCACCGGGACGCATGCCAATCAGGCCTTTCGGCGCGCCCGGTCGGTTATGCATGCCGTAGACCGCGTCGCATGGGAACTGATCGAACAAACCATCCTCGACCATCGCCTTCGCCCCGCCGATGCCTTCCTCGGCGGGCTGGAAGATGAAGTGCACACAGCCCTCGAAGTTACGGGTCTGGGACAGATACTGGGCCGCGCCGAGCAACATGGTCGTGTGCCCGTCATGGCCGCAAGCATGCATGACACCCGGGTTGTTCGAGGCGTGCACGAAGGTATTGGCCTCGGGGATCGGCAACGCGTCCATATCGGCGCGCAACCCGATGCTTCTGGTATCGTTACCGACCCGAAGCGTACCCACCACCCCGGTCTTGCCGATGCCGGTGGTCACCTCAAGCCCCCATTCCCTGAGCTTCTCGGCGACAATCGCCGAGGTCCGCTGTTCCTCGAATCCGAGCTCGGGGTGCGCGTGAATGTCCCGGCGGATCGCGGTCAGGGAGTCATGCGCGGCGGCGATTTCCGGATAGATCTTCGCATCGGTCATCGGAGGTCTCTTTCGGTGGTGGAAACAACAAACAGTCGCCATTCCGGCGAAGGCCCATTGTTGTGGTTATTGTCGACCGTCGTCCTGGCACAAGGCAGGACCCCGGCTAACTCTCATCCACGGGATCAATGCTTGGTCGATCATGGCAACCACCGCTAAGTCCTGCCTTGCGCCAGGACGACACGCACGATTGTGGAAACCCTCACACCAACCATGTTTGGGCATGGATGACGACTAGCGGGCCTACCAGACGCCGGTATTGCCCATGCTGGCCCAAGGCTCGGCGACCTCGAGCGCGCCGCCCTTCTGGAGCAGCTCGATCGACACACCGTCGGGAGAGCGGATGAAAGCCATGCGGCCTTCCTTGGGCGGACGGTTGATGGTCACGCCGGCGTCCATCAGCTTCTGGCAAAGCTCGTAGATGTTATCGACCTGATAGGCCAGATGGCCGAAGTTGCGACCGCCGGTATATTCCTCGGGATCCCAGTTATAGGTGAGCTCCAGGGTCGGCGACCAACTCTTGGACTCGGCATCGCCGGCATCGTCGCCGGCGGCGAGAAAGATATTGGTGTAACGACCCGCTTCGCTCTCGGTGCGCCGCACCTCGACCATGCCGAGCAGATCGCAATAAAATTTCAGCGAGTCATCGACATTGCTGATTCGAACCATCGTGTGCAGGTATTGCATCTGTTTCTCCTTCGCGGGACCGGGCACGGCCCCGGCCTGAATTGTATCTGGGCCGCAGTCTAGCGATCCAACGGGGATTGCAAAGTGTAAAGCACCCGGAGCCGATTTCCGCCCCCGTTCCGGTCGCCAACCGCCCTCTTACGACCGCCCTGACGAAGGCCAGGGACCGGCGACAAAGGACACTCTTGCCCGACGGGTCAAACCCGTGCATCACTCCATCGATCCCGATCCAAGAAGCACCCGCCTTGTCCCAAAGCGAACCCAAGCTCGAAACAGAGAAGCCCGTCGATGCCTCCCGCAACGCCTATCGCTGGGTGATGCTGGCCGGGGTGTGGCTGATCTATTGCAGTTTCGGCGTGACCGTCGCCTCGATCGCGCCGCTGGTCCCCGAGATCAGCCGCGACCTCGACATGAGCTACGGCGCCATGGGCATCGTGCTGGGCGCCTGGCCCTTCGTCTATATCGGCGCGTCGCTGCCCTGCGGCATGCTGCTGGACCGTATCGGGCCGGCCAAGGGTCTGTTCCTGGCGGCGCTGATCATGGCGCTTTCCGGCGGCTTGCGCGGTTTCGCCCAGGGAGACATCACCCTGATCCTGGCGGTCGCGGTATTCGGGCTCGGTGGTCCGATGATCTCGATCGGCGCGCCCAAGCTCATTGCCCTGCTCTTCGAGGGGCGGGACCGCGGCCTGGCCATGGGGATCTACATTACCGGGCCGGGCATGGGCGGCGTGGCGTCGATGGCCCTGACCAATAGCGTGATGATGCCTGCGCTCGGCCATGACTGGCGGCTGGTGGTGACCGCCTATGCCGGCTTCACGATCCTTTCGGGGCTGATCTGGCTACTGATTTCGCTGCACCCGTCGGCGCGGGCACTGGAAGCCCGACTGGCGGCGGAGCCTCGGGGCGCGATCCTCGATACCTTCCGGCGTCTGGCGGCGATCCCGACGGTTCGCATCGTGCTGATCATGAGCATCGGGATTTTCTTCTTCAATCACGGTCTTAACAACTGGCTACCGGAGCTGTTGCGCTCCAAGGATCTGGATATCGCCACCGCCGGGTTCTGGGCGGCGATCCCGACCGGCGTCAGCGTGCTGGCGGCCCTGACCATTCCGCGTCTCGCGACACCGGAGCGGAGGTTGAAGGTCTTCGCGCTGCTGATTCTCGGCGCGGCGGTAACCACGGCGTTGTTGCATCTTCAGCCTGGGCCGGCGCTGGGCATCGGTCTGATCCTCCAGGGTCTGGCCCGAGGCGCGATGATGACGGTAGCGCTGCTGATGCTTGTCGAGGTTCCCGGCGTCGGCGCCAAGCGGGCCGGAACCGCCGGCGGGCTGTTCTTCACCGCGGCCGAGATCGGCGGGGTCTCGGGGCCCCTGGTTATCGGCCTGTTGCACGACGCGACCGGCGGGTTTACCGCGGCATTGATCATGTTGAGCGTGATCTGCGCCGCGCTTCTCGGCATGCTCTTGATCCTGCGACAATCCATGGAAAGGGACGCGACGCGATGACCGCCACCCTGCTTTGCTTCTCCTATGGCTCGAACATGTCGACGCCTTAAATGAGCGAGACCTGTCCCGGCGCCGAGCCGGTCATGCGGGCGGAACTCGCCAACCACCGGATCGAGTTCCGACGCTACTCCAATGATCTGCGCGGTGGTCTTAGTACCATCATGCCGGCGCCGGGCGAGATGGTGCCGGGCGTTCTATTCCGCGTCCCCCGCGCCGAGATCGAGGCTTTGGATCTGCTCGAGGATGTCGACAAGGGTTTGTATCGCCGCGAAAGTCATCTGGTTCTGGGAGCCGACGGGGCCTGGCATCGGGCCGAGCTGTATCGGGTGGCGCGGCCGCGCGGCCCTTTCGCCCCATCGCCACGCTACGTCGGTTGGATGATCGAGGGGGCGGTGGAACATGGCCTGGACACCAAGTATGTCGAGGGATTGAAAAGGCTGCTGGGTTGAGCCTTCATGG
>Ga0181579_10000714_pt1 | contig 27409 bp, 27 predicted proteins | sample 071ome_24_FD_132996 | JGI IMG/M metagenome (GOLD analysis project Ga0181579, IMG submission 132996) | Coastal salt marsh microbial communities from the Groves Creek Marsh, Skidaway Island, Georgia - 071402CT metaG (megahit assembly) | ecosystem: Environmental > Aquatic > Marine > Intertidal... | reverse complement strand
TTGAGAACTACAAACTTCTACGTGGCACATTCACCGGCGAAGAATGCGCCGGTGTCGTCAAGGCGAATGCCTACGGCCTCGGTGCCGATCACGTTGCGCCGACCCTATACCAAGCAGGGTGCAAAACTTTTTTTGTCGCCCATCTGAATGAAGGAATTGCGTTGCGCGGCATCTTGCCGGAAGCCGACATTCATATTCTTAACGGCCCCCTGCCCGGCAGCGAAAGTTATTTCGCCGAACACCGCCTCGTGCCGGTTCTGAATAGCCTTGGTGCCATCGAAGCCTGGAAACATTTTGCACAATCTCAAAACGGGCGAAACATTCCGCCGTCAGATATTCACCTCGATTCCGGTATGTTGCGCCTCGGCCTGCCGCCGGATGAAATCAACCGGCTCATACAAGAACCCGAACGGCTCGACGGCGTCACGGTTAATTACTTCTTAAGTCACTTAGCTTGCGCGACCGAACTCGAGAATCCACTCAATCAACAACACCTCGAATCGTTTTTGTCGGATGTAAAGATATTACCGGAAACAAAAAAATCGTTTTGCGGCTCGTCCGCCATTTTCATCGGCCCCGAATTTCATTTTGATTTAGCCCGCCCGGGGGCCGCTTTGTACGGCATCAATCCGCTTCCCGGCCGGCCCAATCCGATGCGCCAAGTCGTTCGTTTGCAAGGGAAAATCCTGCAAGTGCGTGACGTTGACACCCCCCAGACCGTTGGCTATGGTGCGACACACCGGGTCACCCGGAAAGGAAAAATCGCTACAGTAGCCGTGGGTTACGCCGACGGCTTTTTCCGTTCTTTAAGCAATTGCGGTTGCGGATATGTCGGCGACATCCGAGTACCAATCGTGGGACGCGTATCAATGGACCTCATCACACTTGATGTTACCGAAGTCCCCGAACAGCAACTTCAAACCGGCACGCTGATCGATTTGATCGGCCCCCACTACGATATCGATGCCATTGCCGAAGACGCCGGCACGATCGGCTATGAAGTCCTCACGGCAATGGGCTCACGTTACGAGCGTGTCTACAGCAGCAATAACGGATAACGGTAATGAATTTTCTCCAGCCGATCGGACGCGTGTTCCTTAATTTCCTTGCCGCCACCGGCAAGCTGAGCATGTTTACCGGTTCAGCCTTATTACACTGTGTGCGCCCGCCGTTCTATTTCCGCATCATCGTCCATCAGATGATCGAGATCGGGTATTACTCCCTGCCCGTCGTTGGCCTGACCGCCATTTTCACCGGTATGATTCTAGCCCTGCAAAGCTACACCGGCTTCGCTCGCTTCTCCGCCGAAGGCGCCATTGCCAATGTCGTGGTTCTCTCCATTACCCGTGAATTGGGGCCGGTGCTGGCGGGACTGATGATCGCAGGCCGGATTGGTGCCGCCATGTCTGCCGAAATTGGCACCATGCGCGTGACCGAGCAAATCGACGCCCTGACAACCCTGTCGACCAACCCGATGAAGTATCTCGTCGCGCCGCGCATTATGGCCGGAATCCTCATGTTACCGATTGTCGTCTTGATCGCCGATATTATCGGTGTGTTCGGCGGCTATCTGATAGCCGTCTACAAACTTGGATTTAATCCCGCAAATTACCTGAAGAACACCTGGGACTTTTTAGAGGCCATGGACGTGATCTCAGGCTTGGTCAAGGCCTCCGTTTTCGGCTTTATCGTCACCTTGATGGGCTGTTACCACGGCTACAACTCGAAAGGCGGCGCCCAAGGTGTCGGCACGGCGACAACGAATGCCGTGGTCTCGGCCTCAATTCTTATTCTCTCCATGGACTATGTCCTGACTGAACTGTTTTTTGCCGGAAAATAATGAACGACGCCCAACCCAAGATCCGTCTTAGCAACGTGCACAAAGCCTTCGGCGCGAAAACGGTCTTGAACGGTGTCGAGCTCGACGTCAATAAAGGTGAATCCGTTGTCATCATCGGCGGATCCGGCAGCGGCAAATCAGTTACGCTGAAATGCATCCTCGGACTCCTGGAAGCCGATTCAGGCAGCATTAAAGTCGACGGCGAAGAGATGGCGAATGCAAGCGCTGAAGACCGAGAACGCGTCAATACGAAAATCGGCATGCTCTTTCAGGGCGCCGCCCTTTTCGACAGCCTTTCCGTTTGGGAAAACGTCGCTTTTGGATTGCTGGCACAAAAAACAGTATCCCGCGTCGAGGCTAAAGATATCGCCATCGCGAAGCTTGCCCAAGTGGGCTTAAGTGCCGGTGTCGCCGAATTATCGCCGGCTGAGCTGTCTGGCGGCATGCAAAAGCGAGTCGGCCTGGCCCGCGCCATTGCCATTGAACCGGACATCATTTTTTTCGACGAGCCGACGACCGGCCTCGATCCGATCATGGCGGATGTTATCAATAACCTGATCGTCAAAACGACCCGCGAAGTCGGTGCGACCGCCCTCACTATCACCCACGATATGGTCAGCGCGCGTAAGATCGCCAATCGAATCGCCATGCTGTATCAGGGCAAAATTATCTGGTTTGGACCGACTGAAGAGATCGATCAGTCAAACAATCCCTATGTCGATCAATTTATTCACGGCCGCGCCGAGGGACCCATTAAGATGGGGCTCAGAGCTTAAACGGCCCCGAAAGGAAGACGTCATTGGCACGCAGCAAAACGATTTTCATTTGCCAAGACTGCGGCGCAAGCTTTCCGAAATGGAGCGGCCAATGCGAGGCCTGCAGCGCATGGAATACGCTCATTGAAGAAACCCCGGCCGAATCCGCCCCGAAGGGACTGGGCGCTAAAAAAGGCCGAACGATACAGTTCGTCGGACTCGACGGCAGCGGTGAAGAAGCCCCCCGGCGCACCACCGGCATCGGCGAATTTGACCGGGTGTGCGGCGGCGGCCTGGTTGCCGGGTCCGCGATTCTCGTCGGCGGGGATCCGGGCATCGGGAAATCAACGGTCCTGTTACAGGCCTGCGCGGCATTATCAAAACATGCGCGATGCGCCTACATCACCGGCGAGGAAAGCATTGAGCAGCTTCGCCTGCGCGCCCGCCGGCTTGGCGTGCAGGATTCGAACGTAGACCTAGCGGCTGCAACATCTGTACGGGATATTGTCGCAACCTTAGATGATGTCAAAGGCCCGGACGTGGTTGTGATCGACTCGATCCAAACCATGTATCTCGACAATCTCGACTCCGCCCCCGGTACCGTCACTCAGGTCCGCACCACGGCTCAGGAACTGATCCGGCTCGCCAAGCGGCGCAACTTTACGGTCATCCTCGTCGGCCACGTCACCAAGGAAGGCCAGATCGCAGGCCCCCGGGTGCTTGAACACATGGTCGACACGGTTCTCTATTTCGAGGGCGAACGCAGCCATCAATTTAGAATCCTCCGTTCGGTTAAAAACCGCTTCGGCCCAGCCAACGAAATCGGCGTGTTCGAGATGATGGACACGGGCTTGGCGGAAGTGAAAAACCCATCGGCGTTGTTCCTGTCCGAACATGACGATGATATCGCCGGCGCCGTGGTCTTTGCCGGTATGGAAGGCACCCGGCCGATGTTGGTGGAAATCCAGACCCTTATCGCGCCCTCGGCCCTCGGTACGCCGCGGCGCGCCGTCATCGGCTGGGATAGCGGCCGCCTCGCCATGATATTAGCGGTTCTGGAAACCCGCTGTGGCCTCGCCTTTGCCGGACAAGACGTCTATTTGAATGTCGCCGGGGGCTTTCGCATCACCGAACCGGCTGCCGACCTTGCCGTCGCTGCCGCCTTGGTCTCCGCCGCAACGGGCAGACCGGTCCCGGCCAATACCATTGTATTCGGTGAAGTCGGCCTCTCGGGCGAAGTCCGCTCGGTTGCCCACCGGGAGGCCCGGATCAAGGAAGCCACCAAGCTGGGCTTCACCCAGGCGCTCGGCCCCCATCAACGACGGCAAAATGATAAAAAAAGCACAAAAAAACCGGCGGCGGATGGTATAGAGACGCAAGCCATCAGCCAATTATCCGAACTCATGACTTTCTTTAATATCACCGCCCCCCTCGAGACCGCGAACGACCATCAAGGAAAACGTGTCCAACATGGATAGCTTGCCCGTTAACGCAACCGATCTGGTCATTTTTGTGGTCTTGCTCATCTCCGCCTTGCTCGCCTTCGCGCGCGGTTTCGTCCACGAGCTTTTATCAATAGTCGGCTGGATCGGCGCCATCTTTGCGACGATTTACGGCTATCCTTATCTCAAACCATTTGCCCGCGATCTCATTGCCTGGAAAATCGTTGCTGATATCACCGCCGGTGCGGTGATTTTTATTGTCAGCCTCATCGTCCTTTCCGTCATCACCAGTACCATTTCAAAACAAGTGCGTACCAGCGCCTTAAACGCATTGGACCGGGCCTTGGGATTTTTATTCGGCATCCTGCGCGGTGCCGTAGTGGTATGCCTAGTCTATATCGGTATCGAGTGGATGTGGCCGCCGAAGGATCAGCCGAATTGGTTGCGCAGCGCACGGACCATCACACTGGTTGAAAATGGTGCGGCGTTATTGAAATCTTTTGTTCCTCAATCCACCCGGGATAAAAGCAAGAAAGCCGCCCAGGACGCCGAACAAAAAATTCGCAAGAAGATCAATGAACGCATATATAAGGAGATGGTTTCACCGTCGCCAAAAAAGACATCCGAACCATTGCCGGAAGGTTACGGCAGCAAAGAACGCCGTGACATGAACCGGCTGATCGAGGGCAGCCAATGACATCAAGGCTTGATGATCTGATCAATCAAGACAGACTCCATGAAGAATGCGGCGTGTTCGGCGTGTTCGGTCATGAAGAAGCCGCCGCCTTGACGGCCCTCGGACTCCACGCCTTACAGCACCGCGGCCAGGAAGCCGCCGGCATCGTCTCGTTCGACGGTGAACATTTCCATAGCCACCGCGCCTTGGGTTTGATCGGCGACAACTTCAATTCCGAAGACGTGATCAAACCACTCAAAGGCTCGCTTGCCGTCGGCCATACCCGGTATTCGACGGCAGGCGAAACCGTGCTGCGTAATGTCCAACCCTTATTTGCTGATTTTCAGTTCGGCGGGCTTGCGATTGCCCACAACGGAAACCTCACAAATGCTTATCGCATTCGCCGCGATCTGGTGCGCCGCGGTTGCATTTTCCAATCGACCAGCGATACCGAAATCATTGTTCATCTCATCGCCATTTCACTCGGTCACCGAGTCGTCGACCGTGTGACCGATGCCTTGCGCCAAGTTGATGGTGCTTATTCCTTGGTTTGCATTACCCAGAAAAAACTCATAGGCCTGCGCGACCCCTACGGCGTTCGCCCTCTCGTCCTTGGACGGCTCGATGGCGCATATATTTTGGCTTCCGAGACTTGCGCCCTCGACATCATCGGCGCCACCTTTGAGCGGGATATCGAACCAGGCGAACTCGTCGTTATTGATGCCGACGGCCTGCATTCCCTTAAACCGTTTCCCACGGCACCAAGCCGGTTTTGTGTTTTCGAATATATTTATTTCGCCCGCCCCGACAGCGTTATGGAAGGCAAAAACGTTTACGACGTGCGCAAGCGCATCGGTATGGAGCTGGCCCGCGAAACACCCGTCGAAGCGGATTACATCGTGCCGGTGCCTGACTCAGGCGTACCGGCGGCCATCGGCTACGCCCAGGAATCCGGCATCCCATTTGAGCTTGGGATTATCCGCAACCATTATGTCGGACGCACCTTTATCGAGCCGACGGATAACATCCGCCACTTAGGCGTTAAATTAAAACATAATGCCAATTTGGCTTTTCTCGCCGGCAAGCGAGTCGTGCTGATTGATGATTCCGTCGTTCGGGGCACAACGTCCGTTAAGATTGTCGAGATGGTGCGAGCTGCGGGCGCAACAGAAATTCACATGCGCATTTCAAGCCCACCGGTCACCGACTCATGCTTTTACGGTATCGATACCCCCTCGCAGGACGAACTATTGGCCTTCAACTACACCCTTGAGGAGATGACCCGGCATATCGGCGTCGACAGCCTCGCCTTTATTTCAGACGACGGACTTTACCGGGCCGTTTGCGGCGAAAACCGTAACGAAGGTGATCCGCAATATTGCGACGCCTGCTTTACCAGTAACTATCCAATTCGCCTGACCGACCAGGAAGACGGCCTTGCGCCGCGGCAATTGTCCTTACTGGCCGAACCGGACTAGCCGGTAATTTTATGACGGACGAAAAACGCCTTTCTGGCCGCATTGCGCTCGTCACCGGCGCTTCCCGGGGTATTGGCCGCGCCGTCGCCAAACGGTTCGCTGAAGAAGGCGCGCACGTCATCATCAATGCCCGCACGCAAGGAGCCTTAGAAGAGCTGGATGATGAAATCCAAGCCATCGGCGGCCAAGCAACATTGGTACCAGGCGACCTCACCGATTTCGATATGATCGATCAAATGGGCCGGGCCGTGTTCGAGCGTTGGAAAAAACTCGATATCCTTGTCGGCAATGCCGGTGTTCTCGGTACCCTCTCGCCAATTCCCCATATCGACCCGAAAACCTGGGATCAGGTCATGGCCGTCAATGTTACCGTCAATTACCGGCTGATACGCAGTTTCGATCCGCTGTTACGCGCCTCCGATGCGGGCCGCACTATCTTTGTCTCCTCCGGTGTTGCCAGCAAGCCACGTGCTTATTGGGGTGTTTACGCGGTTAGCAAGGCCGCCCTTGAAACCATGGCGCGGATTTATGCCGAAGAAGTGAAATCGTCGAATTTACGCGTTAACATTATCAACCCGGGCGCGACCCGAACCGGCATGCGGGCCGAAGCCATGCCCGGGGAAGACCCGGAAATACTAAAAACGCCGGAAAGTATCACCGGGCTTTTTGTTGACCTTGCCGCGCCCAGTTGCCAAAAACACGGCGAGATATTTGATGCCAAAGCGGATGCATAATCAACGCAGAACCAAACTTTAAGGACAATCATGACGAAAACCGAACAAGACCCCCGCCTTTTAACCCCCGGCCCACTGACGACGACGGCACGAACCAAGGAAGCCATGCTGCACGACTGGGGATCACGCGACCAAAAATTCATCAATATCAACAAGCGGGTCCGTGAACGGTTATTGGAAATCGCCGGCGTTTCGGACACGCACGAATGCGTCCCCATGCAGGGCAGCGGCACGTTCGTCGTCGAGGCAACTCTCGGCACGCTTCTGTCCCGGGACGGCAAAACCCTCGTCGTAATCAATGGCGCCTACGGAACGCGCATGACCCACATGCTCGATAAAATGGGCCGCAGCTATGTGACTTATGAAACGGCGGAGAACGAACCGCCTAATCCGGACGACATTGATAAACTGCTGACCGACGACGATGCCATCGATTTCGTGACCATCGTTCATTGTGAAACCACCGCCGGCATTCTCAATCCGATTGAAGCGGTCGCGCAGGTCATTGCCAAACACAAGCGCAACCTGATTATCGATTCCATGAGCGCATTCGGTGCTATACCCCTCGATCCCGCACAAACGCCTTATGCCGCAATCGTCTTTTCCGCCAACAAATGTTTTGAAGGCGTACCCGGTTTGGGCTTTTCCATCATTCGCCGCGACATCTTGGAAGGAGCCGCGGGCAACGCGCATTCCCTCAGCCTCGATCTGCACGATCAGTGGAAAGCCCTCGAAGCGGGCGGACAATACCGGTTCACGCCGCCGGTTCAGGTCATTTGCGCATTCGAACAGGCCTTAGATCAATTCGACGCGGAAGGCGGCGTCGCCGGGCGCAACAAGCGCTACGCCGACAACTGCCGCATCCTGCTCGACGGCCTGCGCGAGATGGGCTTTAAGACCTTGCTGTCGGATAACCTGCAGGCGCCGATCATCGTTTCGGTTCATATGCCGGCCGATCCGAAGTTCATCTTCAAGGATTTTTACGACGCAATGGAAAAGAAAGGCTTTGTTTTGTACCCAGGCAAACTCACCATTGCCGACACCTTTCGTGTGGGATGCATCGGCGCGCTCGATGAAAACGATATGAACGCTGCCCTCAGTGCCATGCGTCAAACTTTGAAGGATATGGGCGTCAAAAGCGGTGCGCCTGCACGTGTGTAGATTAAATTTCCATGAATTGCATCTCAATAACACCCGATCATTATTTGGCGGTTGAATGAAATGACGTTTCGTCGTCGCCTTACATATTTTGCACATTTATTTAAAGCTGTATTCAAACAGCATCATCTAAAATTACGCCCTCTACTCATGAGGCTTATTCCGAACAATAGCGTCGTCATTGATGTCGGAGGGCACGCCGGTCAGTTCGCAAAATTATTTACTCATATTGTAAAACAAGGCCATGCATTTACATTTGAACCCGGCCAATACGCACTTTCCATCTTACGATATGCCATTAAATTTAATTTCATAAATAATGTAACCATCACACCGCTCGGTTTGTCCGATAAATGCGAGTCGCAGCCCCTTGTTGTTCCCATTAAAAGCTCAGGTGTTGTTAGGTTTGGCCTTAGTAGTTTTGGAAAAACAGAGAATGATCAAGCTTGTGAACAAGATATCGTGAACACGACGACACTGGACGACTTTTGCTCCAAACAAAAATTAGACCGGATTGATTTTATTAAAGCGGATATCGAAGGGTGGGAACTTCGCATGCTAGAAGGCGGACGCCAATGCTTGTCGAAATATCGCCCTGCCCTCATGATTGAGGTCTCTGAACAGCACTTAAATCGGGCTGGTGATTCAGTTCATAAGCTATGGGAGTTCATGCAAACTCTAAATTACAAACCGCATATAACAAATTCAGATTGTAGTAAATTCAATATGCTCGCAAAACCCCAAGAGGGAGATATATTTTGGCTGCCGGCTGAGACCCTCTAACAGCATTGAACAATGCGCATGAATATCATGACAATCGATAATTTTCTCCCCTTTGGGCCCATAGTAGTCACCTCGCATAGAATTACGATCTGAAGCAGTTGTAATTAGTAGGTTATTTATTACCCACTAACGCCCTGACATCGTGTCCCGTTGGGGCCTCGTGAGCGCGAAGTTCGAATTCAGGCAATATCGCAAAGACATGATCAAAGATATCCGATTGGATGTTTTCGTATTCGACCCAATCGGTCGTGTTTGTAAAAGCATAAATTTCGATGGGGATTCCTTCGGCGGACGGATCGAGTTGCCGGACGATGAGCGTCAAGTTTTGGTGAATTTTCGGGTGTGCCTTTAAATAGGAAACAAGATAGGCGCGGAATGTTCCGATGTTCGTCAATCTGCGGCCATTCAACCCGATTACCGCATCTGATTTTGTCTCTGCTTTATCTTCTTCGATCTCCTTCAATTTTCCTGCCAGGTAAGCACCCAATAAATGAGCCTTTTTCAACCGTTGCAACAGCTGGTCGTCTAAAAACCGGACACTATTGGCTTCCAATAGAATGCTGCGTTTAATCCGCCGACCGCCGGTCTCTGTCATGCCCCGCCAATTCTTAAATGAATCGGAAATTAGCGCGTAGGTCGGTATTGTCGTAATTGTTTTGTCCCAGTTACGAACTTTGACTGTTGTCAGAGCAATTTCAATAACGTCACCGTCTGCACCGTATTTCGGCATCTCCAGCCAGTCTCCGACAGACAGCATTTGATTTGCGGATAGCTGAATACCCGCAACCAATCCGAGAATGGGGTCTTTAAAGACCAACAACAACACCGCCGAGATAGCGCCAAGACCGCTTAATAAAATAATCGGCGATTTGCCCATCAAGGCGGAAATGGCGAGTAAACCGATAAAAATAGAGGCGATTAGCTTAATCGTTTGAAGCAAACCGCGGAGTGGAAATTGTATGCGATGGGCTCGCTTCGACATCATCCTCTGAAATGCATTGAGAAATGAAAAGAATGCGAGGAGGCAGAACAGCAGAATCCATTGTTCCGCTACGGTTTCGATGAGCCGCCGCAGAAAGTGAAAATCATCCAACCAAAGGCCAATTTGTGTATGAACAACGGCACCTTGGAATACATATGAAATTCGTTGAAATAACCGGCCCGACAGGAGTTCGCCCGACCATTGTTGCTCTCGGTTGCCAAAAAAACGCTCAAGCAAGGGGCGCAAAAAACCGTGCAGAAAGAAGTGTAAGGCGATCGCAAAAAGGGCAATCCACAGCAAGACAATGCCATCAAATACGATATCGGATACACCGGGCACATGGGTCTCAAGCCACGATAATAGAAATTCTTTGAATTCGCCGTGTAGTGTTTTCACACTTTTTATTTTGCTGTCGCTCATCAATTTAGGCCTTTCCAGAAGCAGCCACGATTAAAAAATGTCTCTATAATTCACCTGAATGGGATCAACGCGATGGCCGCCAAGCGGCGGCACGCTCCTCCCCTTTTTTAATATCGAATTCAGTCATCCGCTTGGCCAAACGTTCGCGTGCGGCAATGGGATCGTAGGTGCGCTCCATTTTAAGACACATGTCCCGGCCCGGGATCGCGACCGTATACCATTTATAAGCCTCGACGGGATCGCGATTGACCGCCCAGCCTTCTTCGTAAACACCACCCATGAGAAACTGCGCGCAGTGATGACCCAGGTTTGCCGCCTGGCGGAACCAGGCGATGGCCTCGCTGACATCTTTCAAAACGCCCCGGCCGCGGTAAAACATCATGCCCATCGCCAAGGCAGCTTCGCGCATGCGGCCCTGACGGTATGCCAATTGATACCAGCGCACGGCCCGCACAGGATCCGGACGAACGCCCTCACCTTTATCGAAAATTAGACCGAGCTCATATTGGGCTTGAATAACCCCATTCGCCGCCGCTTTTCGATACCAATACAATGCCGTTTGAATGTTTTGCGCGGCACCCTGCCCGGTTCGATAAAGTTTGGCTATTTCGAATTGCGCTTTCGCGTCACCTTGTTCCGCTTTCGGTTTTAAAGACCGGTACAATTCAACATAGTTAATCGATTTACTGGCATCACGGTCTTCTGCGGGGATCAGCCAATAAACACTGCCGATCGCAACAACCGCCAATAAGGTAACAATGGTGACCCGCCAAAACATAACAATGTTATAGGACGGACACTCTTTCTAAGGGAGTCGGAATTTACGGAAGTTTATTATGAATTACGGATGGTCTTCATCCGGATCATACTTCGGGCGCAAAAAATCCATGGGCGGCATCTGCGGTGCCGGTTTGCCTTGATTATGCTTATCCCGGTTATTGACCGGCACCCGCGGATCATAAGGATTGGGCCGGTCGTAGCAAGTCGTCGTGCCAAGCGTCGGATAACAGTACAGGTTCGTTTGCTGAAGATTTTTTTCGTCTTCCTTGCAGTAATGATGGCCTCGCTGGTAGCGCGCGGTCGAACAATCTCTGCCGCTGCCCAATGAAATCACATGATCGGGAATGGTCTTGCCTGTGCTGGTCGTACTGACGACTTCGGCGATGCCGTAGCCGGAACATGCCGATAACGCTAAAAGCGCTACGATACCGGCGATCAGCACCAATATGCGCAAGGAAAAAAATCGGGTAATCGACGTCATCGGGACCCCCACTCCCATCTAGAGCCAATCAAGTAACCACAAATCCAGCCTGAGAATGACTCAATGCTGGTTAAAGAGGCCTTAACGCAGCCCTACTAGGCCTTGCCCCTGAATTCATTGCCGATTCAAAGCCCTATGGTTAACGACCCATCGGCCGCCTGACGTTAACAAAGGTTAACAGCTGCGGAAAATACTTATTTATTTTTCAAGTACTTAGCTTTATTTTCCGCAACTCATTAAGGTTGTGACCTGTATCACAGCCGAGACCAAAAAGTTCGGACATATTGCCCACACAAGAGGCCAAGAACCTAAGGAGAAGAACGTGAACGCCATCGACATGACAAGAAACGGCGCGGCGCCGGCACAAAAAGCCAAATCGGCAGCACCCGCAAAAAAAACAGTCGGCAAGATCCTGCGTGATAAAGAAGCCGAATTTATCGGCCCTGTAACTTTTGCCCTTCAGGTCGCCTGTGTCGTAGCGTTAGTTTGGGTTTCTATCCACTTCTGGGCCTAGTCTGCCGATTTAACGAGTATTCTCCGAAGACAAAGGCCGCATCCGCGGCCTTTCATTTTGCCCGGTTCAAAAAATTTTTATTTTTGTTCCACCATGTAACGTTTCTTGGCGTAGGGCAGAATACCGCCCGCTTCGTAGATCCTTTCGACCACCGGCGGGTATTTTTTCAACGCGACTTCTTTCCCGGTATCGACATTACGCACAACACCATTCGGATAATCGATCTCGATGGTTTGGTGATCTTCGACAATGTCCGTAATGCCCGGCGCGACGAAAGCAGGTTCCGCAAACCCGATCGAGTTGCGCAGCATCAAAGGAGCCAACGACTCGGCGACAACAGCGGCGGCACCGATCTGATACACTGCCGTGCCCGGGCGGCTTGAGCCGCAACCGTAGTTCTTACCCGCAACGACGATGTCGCCTTTCTTGACCCCCTTCGGAAACTCGGACCGGAACGTTTCGAGCGTGTGCTTATACATCTCTTCGGGGTCGGGATAGAGGTAGTAGGGATTGATGCCGTCGGTATCCAAGGAATCCCCGAACAGCCAGAGTCTACCCTTGATGACTTTCTTCAAAACCGAACTGTTTTGTTCTGACATGACCGCGCCCCCCTTAATTTTTTAGCTCGGGGAATACGTCAAGCGGATCGGCGAGTTCGCCCGCGACCGCCGCCGCCGTGACGGATAACGGGCCGCCCAGGAAGATTTCCGCTTCCCGGCTGCCTTTGCGCCCCTTGTAGTTTCGTGTCGTCGAACTGATACAGACCTCGCCATCGGATAAGAAGCCCACCATCGGCTGACAGATGCTGCAGCCCGGCGTCACCACCTGCGCGCCCGCCTCGACCAAGTCCGTGATCAGCCCCGCTTTTAGGCATTGCGCATAAATATGTTGCGAAGACGGCGAGAGAATAAAGCGCACGCCATCATGAACTTTTTTCCCTTTCAGCATGCGTGCGGCAATTTCAATATCCTCGAAACGCCCGTTGGCACACGAACCGATCATCGCCTGATCGATCTTCTTGCCGGCAACTTCGGCAATCGGCGCGACATTCCCGAACTTGTTCGGTTTGGCGACGACAAACGGCATCTCATCGACATTCACGGTGATTTCCTGATCATACACCGCATCCGGATCGGCCGCCGTCGGCTCATACGTTTCATCCGTGCGGCCCTTGAGATATGCTTCGGTCTTATCATCAAAGGGAAACACCGCGAACTGGCCGCCGACTTCGACGCCGTGATCGGCGATACACATGCGGCTATCCATGGAAAGCTGTTCAACCAGCGGCCCGGAGAATTCAAGGGTCTTGTTGTCGCCGAAGTCGTCGCCGTATTTGCCGGCCAAATAGAGGATAATATCCTTCGAGATCGGATAATTCGGCTGATGACCTTCAAGATTGATCTTGATGGTCGGTGGCACCTCGAACCAGAGATCGCCGAATAGGGCTGCATACGCCGCACCCCCGCCGACCTCCGCGCGCGCCAGCATGTTCAACGCACCGTAGGAAATGGTGTGCGAGTCCATGCCCACGATCAGCATGCCCGGGCGCGCGAGCCCCCGGTCCATAATCATTTGATGGCCGATGCCGGGTTCGGCATCCTGAAAAATTTTGATCCCAAGCCGTTTGACCTCCTCGCGGGTGACCACGTTGCTGTCGGCGAGCGCTTGGCTGAGCGCCGGTTGATGATGGTCCACGAAGACGTAAATTTTTTCCGGGTCGAACACCCGGGGCAGCCCTTCTGGGAATCCCATCATCTCGGCTTCTTTTTTAATTCTGGGGCCAAAACCGTATTGAAACCGAACCGCGTCGACCTTGGCTTCGATGATGTCCCCGGTCTGCACCGGTGTTCCCTCGACATTATGACGGGAAAAAATCTTTTCGGTAATCGTTTGTCCCAATACTGCGGCTCTCTTTGTGAATACTCTTTATTTCGCTAATGCGAATTTCCCCGCTTCCCGTCCGGCGATACGCCCGAACACCGAGCCCGCCATCAAACCGGTGCTGCCGGGATAATTGTTGTAATAAAGACCGCCGACCAATTCACCAGCGGCGTAGAGTCCGGGAATTTCAAGATCTTCGATATCCTGCACCCGGGTCGTGGTATCGATTTTAAGCCCACCGAAAGTAAAAGTAATGCCGCAGCCGACGGAATACGCCTCAAACGGCGGTTCCTCAATGGGATTGGCCCAATTGGTTTTATCGATTGCCAAACCTTCCGTGCAGCGGCCGTCTTTGATGTTTGGATCAAACGTCACGTCGCGTTTCACGGCGGCGTTGTATTCCTTGACCGTTGCCAGAAAATTTTGGAAATCGACATCTTGCATCTTATCGCAAAGTTCTTCCAAAGTATCGGCTTTGACTTTTGTCGCGCCGCGCAATTTATATTCATCGCGCAACAAGTGTGTCACTTGTGAATCAAACACCTGCCAAGCGAAACTGCCCGGTTGCTGCAGCACGACACGGCCGTACTTCGCATAGGTATAGTTGCGGAAATCCGCGCCTTCATCCAGGAAGCGCTTGCCTTCCGAATTGACCATGATGCTGAATGGATAGCTGTGCCGGTAACCGGCATGCGGCTCGTTCGGATCGCCGAAGGTCGGCGCGTAACGCTCCCAGGCCACCGAGTGACAGCCCGACCACTGGCCGTAGGATTGTGCGCCAATATCGAGCGCCATCTGGATACCGTCGCCGGTGTTATAGCGGGTGCCGCGAACTTTGGCCTGATCGAAGCCTGGGCCGAGATACTTGGTGCGCATTTCCCGGTTTGCTTCAAACCCGCCGCTCGCCAATACGACCGCCTTAGCGTGGATGTCTTCTTTCTTACGGCCGACCGTCACACGAACACCGGCAACACCTTCATCGTCTTCGAGAAGTTCAATAGCGCGGGTTTTATATCGAACATCGATGCCCTTTTTCGCAGCACACTCGTATTCAGACTCAATCAATCCCGCGCCGCCGCCGTTAGCATAAATCACGACACCGCCGAAAAACTTAAACTTACCCTTATGATTGAAAGCCTGGCGACCGTAATTCGCCAAGAAGCGAACCCCTTGGCTGCGAAGCCATTGAACCGTATCGAAACTGTTATCGACAATGACCTCGGCCAAATCCGGATCGATGTAATACTGGGTAATGCTGAATAGATCGTCGAAGTATTGGTCGCGGGAATATTCGCCGAAATCCGTTTTCGCGATTTCCTCATCCGTCAGATCGGGAACAACGGCTTTAATATCATCGGCACCATGATGGACGATGCGAAAGCCGCCGCCGGTATAATGAGAATTACCGCCCCGAGTTTCTTCGGGTGCGCGCTCCAGCACCAGAACACTCGCGCCTTGTTCTTTCGCCGATAACGCCGCACAAAGCGCCGCATTTCCGCCACCGACAACGATGACATCGTAAGTTTGATCCGCCATGACTCTCCCTCTTGAATCCGGCCCACCGGGACGCGGGCCTTCACTAATTTTGAACTTGGCTCTTGATGGTGCCCAAGGATTAAGGTGTATTTTAACGCATCTTCCCGGTTAGTCGAGACGATAACGCGCGACGGCCTCCTCGTCCCATTCGAGGCCGAGGCCGGGCGTGTCGGGGATGATCGCCTGGCCGTCTTTGATCGTTATCGGTGTTTGCAGCACCGGTTCGGCCCAATCGACGTATTCCAGGTAATGGCACGTCGGGGTTGCCGCCAGCACGTGCACGCTCACCTCCGGGTATAAATGAGACGACATCGCCATGTCTGCGGCATCGGCAATGCGCGCCGCCTCGAGCCAGCCGGAGACGCCGCCGATACGCCCGATATCAGGCATCGCATAATCGCACGCCTCGATATGGATCGCTGCGGCCATGACGGCAGGGCTGTTGAAGTTTTCACCGAGTTGGATCGGGATCCTCGAGGCCGCTTTGATGCGTGCACAACCAAGGAAATCGTCATGGCGCACCGGCTCTTCGATCCAGGCGGGATCAAATTTCTCCAGCAGCGCCAACCGCCCGATCATGTCCTCGGGTGTTAAGGCCTGGTTGTAATCGACCATAACGACGGTCCCGGCAGGCACGGCTTCGCGTACGACCTTGGCGGCTTCCCGGTCGGCCATCACGTCACGCCGCCCCAGGCGCAGCTTGACGGCCTTGAAACCTTCGCCGAGCAATGCCAACGCTTCATCGGCCAGTTCTGCCGGTTCCTTCAGGCTGAGGCCTTTTGAGTTGTAAGCGGGGATCGTGTTCCGGTTTGAACCGAGCAGTTTATAAAGCGGCAACCCGGCGGCCTTCGCGCACGCATCCCAACAGGCGATATCGAACGCCGACAACGCCATGCCAAGCGAGCCCTCGGTGCCGACAAGCGTAAACCGGCCGCGCAGGGATTTGTATAAGAATCGCGGATCCGCCGCTTCGCCACGGACCATCTCGTCGATCCGCTCGATAACGGAGACGAGAAAGGGCGCCGCCAAATCCATGTAGCAAAACGCGTAACCGTGCCCGGTGACCCCCTCTTCGGTTTCGACATCAACCAAAAGCAGCGGGGCAACATCGACGCTGCCCCGGCTCGTAATCAACGGCGTTATAATTGGCGCGTTGACGGCACGGGCGCGAACCGAACGAATTTGGAGCGACGGCAATTCCATGAGTTGCCGTTCCTACATTAGTGCTGGTGCCGGGCAAGACCGCCGTCGACCGGCAGAACGATACCAGAGATGTAGTTTGCGAACGGCGTGCAGAGATACACGACCGCGTGAGCAACGTCTTCAGGCTCGCCAGGCTCACCAAATGCGATCACCGGCTCTTCCGTCTGTACGGTATCGATGCGCGGGTGCGTCTTGGCGGCTTCGGTACCGTTGATCACGCCCGGCTGGACGCAATTGACGGTGATGCCGTGCTTGCCGATGCCCCGGCTTAAGCCTTTCGACCAGCCTTGCAGCGCACCGGATGCAGCGTATTCGATGCCGAAGTCCAACGGCTCCGAAGATCCGACCAAATTCACCACCCGGCCCCATTCGTTCTTAATCATACCTTTGACGACTTCATGGGTGAGCTCGCGCGGGAAGACGAATTCGGTACGCATTTCGGATTGCCAGTCCTTCGGATTGATATCGACAGGCGTCGAAATTGCATCGCGCAATCCGCTGGTCGCGTTCACGAGAATATCGACCGCGCCCGCTTGCTTGGCGACGTCGGCGGCAGCACCCTCTTTCGCGTAATCGACGGCAATGTCACCGGCTTTCGCATCGTTCGCGACTTTGGTGACCTTCACGCCTTCGGCGGCCAGCGCATTTGCAATCGCCGCACCCAAAACATTTTCACACCCTGTCACCAGGGCCGTGCGTCCGGAAAGTTGCCAATCTTTTGCCATGATCGTTTCCTTTCCTAATATGCGTAACGGCGAAAGCCGCTATCGACGGGAATAACCGTGCCGGTGATGTAGCGTGCCAACGGCGATGACAGAAACACAATTAAATGGCCGATGTCTTCGGCGACACCGAAGTCGCCCGAGTTGATCCACTTGCTGGTGTTCTTGCGGGCTTCCGGCGAATAGTTGCGCAGGATCTGCTCGCTGACGATTTTACCCGGCGGAATGGAATTGATCGTCACGTTGTGCTTCGCGACCTGGCGCGACAACCCTTTCGCCCAAGCATGGCAGGCCGCTTTTGTCGGGTTGGCCGTGCGCATATCACGCGGTTCAGTTTTACCGGTAATGTTGATGACCCGGCCGAAATTCTGATCGATCATTTGCGGCATTAACGCCAATGTCAGCGAACGGATCGAGCCATAATTCAACTGCATCTCGCCGTCCCAAATTTCTTCGGGCGCATCGAACGGCATGTTGCCGGGATAATCAGGGTTCTTACTGCGTCCCGCCGAGTTGACGAGAACATCGACATGTCCAAGTTTCTTGATCGCTTCTTCGGCGATTGGGGCCGTCCCGCCCCGCTTGGTAAGGTCGGGCGTCACGATAGTCTCGGGCCGCGGGCCGCCATCTTTTTCAATTTCATCGGCAAGTTCCTCGAGCAGTTCGCCGCGCCGGGCGGCAACCGCGCACTTCACGCCTTCGGCCGCCAAGCACTTTGCCGTGCCGCGGCCGATTCCTTGGCTGGCCCCCGTGATCAAGGCCGTCCGGCCTTCCAATTGCAATTCCATCGCCATGGATAAAAATCCTCCCTCTTTTTTAATCCCGGTGTTTGGCATACGGCCGAAGGGCCGCGTCGATGGTTCTATTCACCGGTGTGTCGATCCCGAGTTCCGCGCCGAAACGGGCAACCGCGCCCGACAGCCACGCGACTTCAAGCGGGTTGTTGCGCTCAAGATCGTGATGCATGGATGAGGTCATGTCAAACGGCAAGCCATCGATAAATTGAAGTTTTTCATCGGCGTAATCTTCAGGAAAATCGACCCCCTTGGCCCGCGCCACTTGGACGGTTTCGTTCATCACATCATAGAGGAACCGGCGCATCCGGGGGTCTTCGCGAATGGGGCCAATGGTTGTGCGCACCAGTGTCGTGGTCCCGCTCAGGCCCACCAGAAAGACGAACTTATCCCAAATAGTGCGCTGGATGTCCTCGCTGGATTCGGCGACAACCCCGCCGGCTTCGAGGGCCACCCGCAATCTCTCCACACGATCGGACAGACCACCGTCCAACTCACCGATAACGACCCGCTGCATGGTGCCAAGGTGGTAAATCACGCCGGGCTCAGAAATGGATGAGGCGATTTGTGCGATACCACCGATGAGGTGCTTCTTGCCGAGGATATCCGCAAGGATGTCATCGGACTCGACACCGTTTTGCAAAGAAACAACCGTTGTCTCAAGCCCGATCATCGGTTTAACGGCTTCGGCAATTTCTTCCGTACCCCAAAGTTTAATCGCGATGATTACATAATCGACCGGACCAATGTCGGCGGGCGTGTCGGTCGCCTGAACCGGCTTGATCAAAGCATTGCCTAATTCGGCACTATCGACCTTCAGGCCGTTTGCTTGCATGGCGGCAAGGTGCTCGCCGCGGGCGATGAAGGTAACGTCCGCACCCCCTTGTGCCAGGCGCGCGCCGAAATAGCCGCCGACCCCGCCACTGCCCATTATCGCGATTTTCATGATTTACGCCGCTTCGACCGTCAGAATAACGCCGACTGTGCCTGTGACTTTTACGGCGGTGCCGGCATCCATGTCCTGTCCGTTGACCTTCCAGGTCGTGTCATCGATCCGCAGTTTTCCCGTGCCGTTAACGATCGGCTCATCGAGCGTAAAGACGCGTCCGACATACTGCTGCCCTCGGCGATTCAAAAGCGGATGATCCGTTGACGTTGGATTGCGCCGAATGAATGCCCTCCCTGCAAAGACGCTGACAACGGAAAGAATGGTGAAGATGAGAAACTCAAGCTCCCATGTCAGTGCTGTTGCCAGCAGAGCGATAATGCCGGTGATAAATGCCGCGACACCCAACCAAACGAAAATGATACCGGGCGCTAGAATTTCGAGCACGACGAGGGCACAGCCAAGAATAAACCAATGCCAAAACGTGAGCTGTTCTAAGAATGTTGCGACTTCCGACATAGCAGTAACCTTATCACATGAAACTTCTATTTTTCAGCCGATAATTATGTCGTTGAATCGGGAATGCGCGACCGCGATGAGCTGGCGCCGTCGTCTTTAGATCCAAACGTCTCTTTAGCAATTTCGGCAATACCGGCGATAGAACCGATCACGCCAGAAGCTTCAAGCGGCATGAGAATAACTTTTTGGTTGCGGGCCGAGGCGATTTTTTCCAAAGCGCCGACATATTTTTGCGCAACAAAGTAATTGATCGCATTAACATCACCTTTGGCGATAGCCGTTGAAACCATATCGGTTGCTTTCGCTTCGGCCTCGGCTTCCCGTTCCCGGGCTTCCGCATCCCGGAAAGCGGCCTCCCGGCGGCCTTCGGCTTCAAGAATGGCAGCCTGTTTTTCACCTTCGGCTTTCAAGATTTCCGCCTGCCGGAAACCTTCGGCATCAAGAATATTGGCGCGCTTATCCCGTTCCGCTTTCATTTGCCGTGCCATGGATTCGACCAAATCGGTCGGCGGTGAAATATCGCGAATTTCAATCCGCGTGACTTTAACACCCCACGGTGCCGTCGCTTCATCAACGACCGTCAGCAATTGCGCATTAATTGCATCACGTTTCGATAAAAGTTCATCAAGATCCATCGAGCCCATAACCGTTCTGATATTGGTCATGGTCAGATTGAGAATAGCGCGAACCAAGTCACGGACTTCGTAAGCCGCCTGGGCGGAGTCGATGACCTGAAAGAACACGACGCCATCGACGGTCACCATGGCGTTATCTTTGGTAATGACCTCTTGCGACGGCACATCGAGAACCTGTTCCATCATATTCATCTTGGCGCCAATTCGGTCAACAATGGGAATGATAAAATGCAGCCCTGGCGTCAAAGACCGTGTAAACCGGCCAAACCGCTCGACGGTATATTCCATACCTTGGGTAACGGATTTAACGCCCATAAAGACCAGCAGGACGCCGAGCACGAGAACACTAACGGAAAAAATCGAAAATTCAGTAAACCCCATAAAGCTCTCCCTTCAGCAGCATCCAATCACACGCTGCCGTTCAATCAATCATATGATTGAGTGTACCCCTTTTAGATAGGCCGTTTTTAACAAAATGCAAGTTTTATGGTAAATTTTGATGATAGTTACGTTTAAGAAACTTTGTTTTTCAAAACGCCTAACTTATCGATCGATAATGTAACCGTATCGCCTTTCCGTAAAAACTTTGGCGGGTTAAAGCCGCCGCCGATCCCTGTGCAGGTTCCTGTGGCGATCACATCGCCTGGTAACAGCATCATGCCCGCCGACAGCGTTTTAATCAGTGTCGGCACGTCGAAAATCATGCCTTTAACATAAGCATTCTGGCGCAATTCGCCGTTCACATGCGTTTGAATTTGAAGTTTTTTGATATCGCCGACTTCATCTTTGGTCGCAATGTAAGGCCCCATGGGGCAGTACCCATCCAAGCTTTTACCGAGAAACCATTGGTTATGAATGCGCTGAATTTCACGCGCCGTTACATCGTTAATAATGGTGTAGCCGAACACATGATCAAAAGCTTTGCCTTTCGGAATCTTCCGGCCCTTTTTCCCAATGATGACGCCAAGCTCGACTTCGTAATCCGTCGATTTCGAATAATCGAGATGCGCCGGGATTTTTGCCCCCGGTCCAATGACCGACTCCGGCATTTTGGTAAAGATAATCGGATACTTCGGAATCGCCGCACCCGACTTGGCGGCATTGAATCCGCTGTCATCAAACTCGTGCGCATGATCGTAATAATTTTTACCGACACACATGACGTTGCGGATCGGTTTCGGAATGGGGGCAAGCAGTTTTACTTTTTTGCGCGGGAATTTGGCACGCGGGCCGGCATTCTTAACCGCCCGCGCCGCTTGTTTAAGAACGCCCGCACCGGCGGCAATAAGCGCGTTCATATCATTCGGCAGCGTGCGGTCTGCTTTGACCAAATCGACGACCGTTTGATCGTCTTCGGTTAAAACCCCGATGCGTTGCTGCTTATTCTGCAAAAAAGTAATGAGACGCATATTCCCCCCGGTTTAGTTATCGTTATCATTGTCAGTTGTAGTCAATAATGATTGAGCGTCAATCAAGCGGCCAAATTTATTTAAATTCAACCACGCGAAGGCATTGTGCTTACAGCTCTTACCAATGATATGATTGGTTTGAATCTCGATGAAACCAAGGAGATGAAACATGTTCGCTGTCATTTTCGAAGTCGACCCAAAACCCGACGGCCAACAAGAATATCTTGATCTTGCGGCATCCCTTCGGCCCGAATTGGAAAAAATCGACGGCTTTATCTCTATCGAACGATTCGCCAGCCTCTATCATGAAGGGAAAATTCTCTCCTTATCCTTCTGGCGCGATGAAAAGGCCGTCCGCCGGTGGCGCGATCACGCCCAGCATCGCGAGGCGCAGGAACGGGGCCGGAACGCGCTTTTCAGCGATTATCGGATCCGGGTTGCCGAAGTCATCCGCGACTATGGCCCGAAAGACCGGGCTCAAGCGCCGGAAAGCGTTGACTGAGGCCCATTATCGGCCCAATTTTCATATATAGCGGCCGCGCTTAATCGCGCAAAAACATTGAAAGGTAAGGCCTTTTTCGGCTAACAAGCGGGCACATTTCCGGGACCCGCGCAAATAGGTTCCCGACTCACACCCTTGAGGGCGACACCGAGCAGCCTGGGAAGGGCCAAAGACCCTAGGAGTTACTCTGTGGCTGAAAACACTGACGATCATTTATTCGATGAAATCGAAGAGGACCTCCGCGCCGAGCGGTATGCCAAGCTATGGAAACGCTACGGCAAGCTGGTCATTACCGGTATCGTCTTATTAGTTGCCAGCGTGGCCGGTTATCAAGGTTGGCAGGCCTATGACCGGCAGCAGCGGGCCGAACAAAGCGAGCGTTTTGCCGCAGCGGCGAAGCTTTTATCTGAAAAGAAACCGCAAGAAGCACAAAAAGTGTTCTCGGCTCTGTCCGCAGAGGGGCGTTCGGGTTACCGGCTCCTCGCCTCGTTACGGCAAGCCTCGATCCTCAGTGAAAAAGGCGACCATGCCGGTGCTCAAAAAATTTATGACGCTATTGCCGCGGATAGCGGATTTGATCAAATTTATCGCGATTTTGCGACTCTTCTTGCCGTACTGTCGAAATTAGATACCGGCGATCCAGCGGCTTTAATCCAAAAACTGAAGCCATTAACGGAAGACGACAACACATGGCGGTTCAGTGCCAAAGAAGCCTCCGCGTTGCTGAGCTTAAGGGCCGGTAAACAAAAAGAAGCTTATGATAAGCTTGTAGCCCTCGCGAATGACGCCACAACACCTCAAGGCATTCGCGCACGCGCCTTGGAACTATCCGCTGCCATCAAACCCTAATCAGGCAGCAAATATAAATGAACGGTCGTATGTATTTAAAAATTAACCATCTGCTTAAACGGGTCCGATTTTGTCTCATTGCCGGCATCGCTGTTTTTGCATTAACAGGCTGCGAAACAATCGATAGTTGGTTTTCCACACCGAAGCCGCCGCTTCCCGGCAAGCGAATTTCCGTTATGGTGGGACAACGCTCCATCCAGCCTGACGCCCGGCTTAAAGACAAACAAATACTCTTACCGCCGCCGACACCGAATGCCGATTGGCCGCAAGCCGGCGGTTACGCCAATCATGCGATGCATCATGTCCAAGCCGGCGACTCTCTGAAGCCGATATGGAAAGAGGATATCGGAGACGGATCCGGCAGCGAAGTCCGTCTCATTGCCTCGCCTGTCGTTGCAAAAGGCGTTGTTTACACAATTGATGCCGATTCCGAAGTCAGAGCCTATACGGTTAAATCAGGCCGGCGAATTTGGTCAAACGACGTTACACCGAGGAAAGATAACGACGGGCATATGCCAGGCGGCATTGCTTATGATAACGGCCGGGTATTCGTCGCCACCGGGTTTGCCGAACTCATCGCCTTGGATGCCGCAAGCGGTAAAGTGATATGGCGCCGCAATCTCGGCGGCCCCATGCGCGCAGCGCCGACAGTCAGAGGCGGGCGTGTGTTTGTCATTACCCTCGACAACAAGCTTCACGCATTGAGCGCCAATAGCGGGAAATCTTTATGGAAGTTTACCGGCGTCGGCGAAGTATCAAGCCTTTTAGGCAGCGCAAGCCCTGCTGTTGATGCCGGTATCGTCGTCGCACCGTTTTCTTCCGGCGAACTCGTTGCCTTGCGTGTTAATGATGGCCAGCTGATTTGGTCGGATTCGCTTTCCAATGTGCGTAAAAGCTCGACCAGCATTTCGACGTTATCACATATTCGCGGCCGCCCGGTAATCGACCGGGGCCGTGTATTTGCCGTTAGTCATGGCGGCGCTATCGCAGCATTCGATCTCAGATCGGGCCGCCGTATTTGGGATAAAACAATCGGCAGCCATGAAAGCCCCTGGGTCGTCGGCGACTATATATTTATGCTCACGAATAATTCCGAACTTGTGGCCCTATCGCGCGATAACGGTCAGGTCTATTGGGTCTTAGCATTACCCCGCCACGTCGATAATGATATCAAAAAACCGGCGATAATTTGGACCGGCCCGCTATTGGTGAGCGATCGGTTAATCGTCGCCGGTTCACACGGCCGGGCCATTGCGGTGTCGCCCTATTCCGGCAAGGTTCTTGGTATTGAACGCATGCCTGATGGGGTCACGGTTTCACCTGTCGTTGCGGATCGTGTGATTTACTTTTTAACCGATGATGCTGACTTGATTGCATACCGGTAAAGCGTTTTCCAATAATTATGCCAAGACGACATTGGATTTATCAAAATGAGCTTAACTGTAGCCATTGTCGGCCGGCCCAATGTCGGCAAATCCACGTTTTTTAACCGCTTGGTCGGAAAACGCCTGGCCATCGTGCATGATTTGCCCGGTGTCACACGTGACCGTCGTGAAGGCGTGGCAAAAATCGGCGATTTAGAATTCAATGTCATTGATACTGCCGGGCTTGAAGAAGCCGAAGCTGATAGCTTACCCCAACGGATGCGTGAACAAACCGAACAAGCGTTAAAATCCGCCGATGTTGCATGCTTGTTGGTTGATGCTCGTGAAGGCATCACGCCAATGGATCAACATTTTGCTGAATGGCTACGCAAACAAAAAATTCCAATATTGTTGATCGCGAATAAATGCGAAAGCAAACAAGGCACCGACGGCTTGTATGAATGTTATGCCCTTGGATTGGGCGATCCGATTCCGGTTTCAGCCGAACACGGCGATGGCATGAACCTGATTTATGATGCGTTAGCCCCCTTCGCGGAAGAAGCCGCGGATAAACTCGGTGAAAATATTAAAGAACAAGACAATCCGCCTTTGCATCTTGCGATCGTCGGCCGGCCTAATGTCGGCAAATCAACTCTTATTAATAAGCTGCTCGGCGAGGACCGATTATTAACCGGGCCCGAAGCCGGCATAACCCGCGATGCCGTTACGGTGTCTTGGAACTACAAAGGCCAGCCGATCGCCCTCATCGACACGGCCGGGCTACGCCGCAAAGCGCGAATCAAGGAAAAGCTCGAATACCTGTCCGTCGGCGACACCCTGCGTACCATCCGGTTTGCTCATGTGGTTGTCCTGGTTCTTGATTCCGAAGTCATGCTGGAAAAACAGGATCTGACAATTGCCCGAACCGTCATCGAGGAAGGCCGCGCCTTGGTGATCGCCATGAATAAGTGGGATCTGATCAAAGACCGCAAAGCCGCCAAACAAAAATTACAGGACAGACTGGAAAAGTCCTTACCCCAGGTTCGTGGGATTCCCATTGTTCCCTGCTCCGCCTTAACCGGAAAAGGGCTCGATAAACTGCTGCCCGCAGTACTTAAAATTTACGGTACTTGGAACCGCCACGTACCGACCGCGCCCCTTAACCGCTGGCTTGAAACCATGATCGAGCGGCACCCCCCGCCCCTCTCGCAAGGACGCCGTGTACGGCTTCGCTACATCACGCAGGCCAAAACCCGCCCGCCGACGTTTGCGATCTTTACATCAAGGCCGGCAGGCATACCGGACTCTTACAACCGTTACCTCATCAATTCTTTGCGCGATAATTTCAATTTGTCCGGCGTGCCGATCCGGCTGAACCTTCGCAAGACCGATAACCCATACGTCGATTCATGATATCCCGTTTAGCCGATTTCTTATGCTCCCGCCACGGCTGCCTCATGTTCATCGGCGGATACTTTCTTATACTATTTACCTTGCGCATAACCCTGTTTCCCGGCGCGTCGGAAGACGATGCCGAGCAGCTCTTTTTTTCTCAAATCTTTGCCTGGGGTTACAAGGTCAACCAGCCGACGCTTTATACGTGGCTTGTCATTTTAGCGCAGAAAATTTTCGGCGTGAGCGCGGCTTCCGTTGCGGCTGTTAAATTTTCCGCATTATTCGCCCTGTTTTATTTTACACGCCAAAGCGCACACGTTGTTTTTAACGACAACAGATATGCCGCCCTTGCCGCCTTGTCCTTGTTGGCAATTTTTTACATCAATTGGGACGGCGTGGTGAATTACAGCCACACGATCTTAATGGCGGCTTTCTTAATGGCAACGCTATATGTGTTTTTAAAAATCAAACCAGAGCAAAGTATTTTGGCGTATATCGGACTCGGCGTTCTGATGGGCCTGGGTCTGTTATCAAAATACAACTTTGCTTTATTTCTGATTCCTCTATTCGCCGCCGCCGTTTTTACGCCCTCATTCAGACATAAAATTTTAACGCCGAAATTTTTAATCAGCATTTTAATCGCAGCCGCTTTGCTTGCACCGCACCTGCAATGGCTGCTGGCCAACCCCGCCAGTATCAGCACGACACCGGAATATATGGATGTTGCCGGCGGCACCGGCTCGGCTGTTGTACGGGCCGGCAAGGGTTTATTGGATGCCGTTTCGGGCGCCGCCCTATTTCTCGCGCCTTTATGGCTGCTGTATCTGCTGTTTTTTTGGCGCAGTTTTACACCTTTAAAAAATATTGAACCGGAGGACCAAGAAACAAAGCGGTTTTTTGAAATTTATTTTGCCGCATTTGCATTCATCGTCGTGATTGGGATTATCATCTTTTCATTATCCGGTATCCGCAATCATTGGATGATGGTTCTCATCCCCTTTCCCGTTTACTTCTTATTGCGCGTTCGGGCGATTTCGCCCCAAACCGCCACCCTTGACCGGTTTGCCGTCCTGTTGGCCGCCTTCGCCGTTATCGTGGCGATTGCCCTGTTCAGCCGCGCCATGACGGCGCCGAATTACTGCAAGAAATGTAATTTCTTTTTTCCTTATGCCGCCCTTGCCGAACAAATCAAAGGTGCCGGGTTTCAAGGCGGCACAATCATTACCTATGACCTGCCCAACCAACTGGGCGGCAATCTCCGGCGATATTTCCCCGACTCGAGAGTGATCAGCCGACGGTATTCCTACTTTGTGCCCGCCGAACGCACCAAGGGACAATGCTTACTGGTTTGGAACGAGAGCAAATGGGCCCACGGTAGTGGACGCTCACGCGTCATCAATATTGCGAAAGAGTTATTAGGCGTATCGGTCCCTGCCGGCACAGCGTCCAAATCCGCAGCGGCCCCCCTGCCCCGCGCTAAAAATAAATCAGCGAAGCTCGGCTTTTTGATATTACCGCGCTGCGAATAACCGAAATCCGGCTTCGACAAGCGTCTTAAAAATTCAACGCCTTGACTTGAACCACATGTGGCAAACCGCATACGGCCTTGATCAAACCATCATCGGCAGGCTGGTCGATTTCAACGAGCGCGATGGCATCGCCGCCCTCTTC